>Ga0307471_100000086_pt1 | contig 41806 bp, 59 predicted proteins | sample atmos_gasesAM3C__2_FD_204566 | JGI IMG/M metagenome (GOLD analysis project Ga0307471, IMG submission 204566) | Hardwood forest soil microbial communities from Morgan-Monroe State Forest, Indiana, United States - atmos_gasesAM3C_515 | ecosystem: Environmental > Terrestrial > Soil > Temperate... | reverse complement strand
GCGGCGCGTACCTGAGCCGCGCGTACCTGAGCCGCGCGAACCTGAGCGGCGCGTACCTGAGCCGCGCGAACCTGAGCCGCGCGAACCTGAGCCGCGCGGACCTGAGCGGCGCGGACCTGAGCGGCGCGGACCTGAGCGGCGCGAACCTGAGCGGCGCGTACCTGAGCCGCGCGAACCTGAGCGGCGCGGACCTGAGCCGCGCGAACCTGAGCGGCGCGTACCTGAGCCGCGCGAACCTGAGCGGCGCGGAAAATATCTCAAACGAATTCTGCACGCCGTTGATGATGCTGCTCGATCAGCCTGGGAAAATCCGCGCCTATAAGCTCGTAACGGCCGAAGGCACCGGCCCGCACTATCCGAGCGTCAAATACGACATCGGCGCACTGATCGAAGTGGCAAAAGCTGATAGTGATCCGGCTCGCGATTGCGCGCCTGGGGTGAATGTCGGCACGCTCGATTGGTGCTTGCGGGAATGGAAGGAAGGCTATCGCATTCTGATTGTGGAGTTTGAGGCAGCGGACATTGCCTGCATTCCTAACGGTTCGGACGGAAAATTCAGGCTACATCGTTGCACCGTGATTGAGGAAAAGAAACTCGATTACGAGGCGCTTGGGTTGGTCAAGAAGCAAGAGAAGATCGCGGCCTGACACCCATGACAGAACAGCACCAACGTCGCTTGGAAGTTTTGGAAGCTGAGCAAGAAGCTCTCTGCGCCAAGCTCACTCTTGTTCGGGAAGAAATGCGATCAATTCATGTGGCGTTATGCCGAGTGAAGGTGGGCGATGTTGTGAGAAGCAAGCGCGACCAAGCGGAATATCAAGTGATCGAGATCAGCAATCCTAAATGGGGATGGGCGGTCGGCGTGCCGAAGCGGAAAGATGGCACTTGGGGTACGGCTCGCCGCAATCTGTACGACAATTTTGAACCAATCAACCCATGAACAGAAAGTAGCAACCATGAATCCCGTGCGAACGTCGGGGAGATTAGCGGGCGGTGGAAATAATACGCCCGCGAAATCGCTGATCCGGCTAGTAGGCTCGCGCCGGGCGGACGGCGATGACGGGTTGTGGGTGACCCAAAGAGCGCGGAACCCTCACTGATTTACAGATGGGAATGATGGAGCAATGAGAGCGGTCCTGAAAATCGACGCCAACCAGCTTTCCAAAATGGACTTGGACATCACCCTGCGGATGACCGTCGAAGAATGGCGCGGCCTTATGCGTCAAATGCCGAATACATGGCCGTCCTGGCGCATAGGCCAAATGATTTCGACTGCTTTAGGTCACGTCACGAGAGCCACAGAAGCCACTTTTACCGAGCCAAAGGATGAAGCCGATGAGCACAACTGACGCAGAGTGTGTGGCATGAAGGCAATTTCGCTCTGGCAACCGTGGGCGTCAGCGTGGTGCTCGCCACTCAAAATACATGAGACGCGCCACTGGCCCATCAATCATCGCGGCTGGCTCGCCGTACACGCTACGAAGAAGATCGTTCACGCCTGCGGGGCGGAATTGGACGACATTATTTGCGATGAATTTGGTCCGCACTGGCGCATGGAATTGCCGCGCGGAGCAATCATCGGGGCCGTTAACATCGTCAACTGTGAACGTACAGAGGACGTTTACGATCCGCAAAGCGTATCCGAACGTGACGACAACTGGCTTTGCGGCGACTTCTCGCCAGGGCGATTTGCTTGGGAACGCCGTGAGTTCAGGATTTTTCAAAACCCCGTTCCCTATCGAGGCGCGCAAGGCATCTTTTTCGTGCCAGATGATTTGTTTCCAAAAGCGGAGGCAGCATGAACGCTCCTGCCACTCAGACGCAAACGGCAGCACCATGAGCAAGATCGTCACGACCAAGCTAGGGCGCTTCCGTGCCGTTACGGATGGCACAAAGAAATGGTGGCTGTGGGAATGCCCGGACTGCAAGACGTGGGGCAATCTCAGCGTCGATCAGATGGAAGGGCGCGTGAGCGTCCATTGCACAGCGCCGAAACAGTATCACTATCCAACCAGTGTGCATCCCTGCGGCTATCACCAGACTCACGAGTTCGCAAAAGAGCTTGCCGTCACCATTCAGGCTCGAATGGTCATGGGTGAGGAACCTTGGGAGGAAGACCGCGACGAGCCAAAGCCGAGGCTTTTTACTCAGAATGAAAGCGGGGAGTTTATACCGCATGACTGCTGACAGCCGAAAGGGTGCGCACACGCCAGGACAGAAAGTCCACGAACAAGCTCTTGCCGCCATCGCCAAAGCCGAGGGCCGCGCATGACTCATTCAGGCGGGAAGCCGCACACCAATATCGGAGATCGCGGCCAGCGGTACGAGGTCCGCTCGGCTGGCTACCCTAAACCCGAAATGCGCACAGTCGGATGGGCCGCCACACTAGAAGGCGCATACGAAATGGCAAAGGCGTTTCGTGAGCATCCGTCATGTTTAAGGACCGAGATTTTTGATCGACAACAAAACGACCTAGTCATCACGAACTACGCGGGCGTACTCCGATGACCACACTGAGCGGGAGAGTGGCATGAGCACCGCGCAGGTCGAAAAAGCCAAAAAGACCTATCGCACCATTAGTGGGCTGCTGACCTCAATCGCCGTAATAGGCGCAACGGGCGCCGGCGCCGGCGCCGTCGCCCTATGGCAGCAAGACTTCCCGTGGTGGATGATTGGTCTAGCGTATTGCGTAATCGTTTTTGCGTGGGGAGGCTTTTTCAATCTCATAGCAACGACTCTCAAATGAGCACTCCTGCCACCCATAGCGGAAATGGTGTCGCCTAGAATGGGCGAAAACAGCAAAATCGAGTGGACCGACCATACCTTCAACGCCTGGATTGGCTGCACGAAGGTCGGGCCACCATGTGATTATTGCTATGCAGAAGGAATGGCTAAGCGTTACGGCTGGGTGACCTGGGGGCCACACGGGGAACGCAAACGAACCAGTGAGGGTTACTGGCGCCAACCCCTACGATGGGCAAAAGAAGCGCGAGTGAATGGGACGCGCCCGCGGGTGTTCTGTTGCTCGCTTGCTGACTGGCTGGATAATCATGCTCCGCAGCAATGGCGGATTGATCTTGCCGACTTGATCGAGCGCACGCCAGAGCTTGATTGGCTCTTATTGACCAAACGCATCCAGAACTATCAGCGGCTCGCGCCTTGGACCGTCGCGCCTCACAACGTCTGGCTTGGAATCACTTGCGGAGATCAGGGTGAATATGAGCGGGATTGGCCAAAACTTGCGGCTATCGGCGCTCGCGTCCGCTTCGTGAGCTATGAGCCCGCATTAGGACCGCTGCGAATTCAGTGTATGGCGCTCGTTCTGGATCGCCCCCTTGCTATGTTTCCCGATTGGATAATTTGCGGTGGGGAGAGCGGATCGAAAGCTCGCTATATGGAGCCCGGTTGGGCAGCAAGCGTGCGGGATCAGTGCAAGCTTGTCGGTGTGTCGTTCTTCATGAAGCAAATGACGAAGAAAGCGCCTATCCCTCCCGATCTGCTGGTGCGCGAGTTCCCGACTGCCACACAGTTCTCTAGAGGGCCATTATGACCGAGATCAAACAGGCTACCCGCGATTATGAGCGTTGGCTTTCCGCGCACGAAGATGAGCTGCCGCCTGAAACGCGCAAACAGGGGCGGCTATTTCTGCATGCCTTGCGGGCGCTGTGCATGGGGAAGAACGCCGATGACGCAACCATGCGCGAGATCACGCTACGCTACGCACAGGAGTTCGAAGCTCTGCGTGCAACCAATCAGTAGACAGGTGCAGAAATGTCTAGCCGCAAAATAGCTTTTGGTGCTTCCGAAACGCTTACGCTCGCCCAAATTATTGGCGAGCATCTTGGTATTCCATGGAACAATGGCAAAGCGCCCGCCGATGCCTCGCTCATAAACGCCGCGTATGCAGCCCTACAAAGTCTGGAAAGCGATCAGGTCAAGTTCGAAGATCGGAATACAGCATAGGAATGGTGGGCAGCAGATGAGTTGGGGCCAATGGGCATCCGCGGTCGAGCACCGGCGCTACATGCATCCGGTGAAGACGCGCTGTCGATGCTGGTGCGGTTGCAAAGGCCGTGCGACACATACCGGCTGCGCAAATGGTATGGCCATGACTGCGCCGCTATGCGAGTTGGCGGCTCGCCGCTGGGTCCGGTTTGGATGGGTGCGCCATCCTACATGCGTGTCGAAAGATGCAGAATGAAATTCGACGACGACACGCAACGACAGATCGAAAGGGTGGTGGCCGACATTAGAGCGGAAGCCTATAGGCGCGGGTGGAGCGATGCTCTCAAAGCTCTCCGCAAGGCCGCCTTAGAGGTCAGTTATGCGTGTCCGGTTATTGAGCTTCCCGACAAGCAAGGCTTCGCCGGATTGCCCGATCATTTGCAGCCGCGCACAGTGGCTAGGTACAACACATAGGCCATGAGCAACATAGCGATAGCGGTCGGTCTCTTGGCACTTTCGGTTGCGGTGATTTACAACACAAAGAGCATACACGATTTACGCAGTTGCCGATGCCGTCAAGAGATTGAGGAGGAGAATAATCGGCTGCGCGCGGCGCTCCAACGGATTGCTGATGAGGACAAGGGAGTTATGGGAGGGATTGCCTGGGCCGCTCTTGAGCAGACCACCACTCACATCACAACACCGAGCACCGATACCTGAAATGCGCGACATCATCACAAGGCTCACGAAGGCATCGGGCATCCGCAGTGATGGGGATGCAAAGATCATGATTGATGCAGCGGCCGAGATCGAGCGGCTTCGCGCGGCGCTGTACAGCATCATCGAACTCGATCATCACAATCATGGGCCGGAAAACAAAGCGACAAAGCTGGCCCGCGCCGCTCTTGAGCAGAGGGCACCAAAATAAGCAAAATGGAACATTATATCGGAACAAGGGCTGCGTGGTTTTTCATGGGCTTTGCTGCTTGCGGGCTCGTGCTCAGCATCATCGCGGTCATTGCAGACGCAGTTAGATGAAATGCAGCGCCGTGGACGTTACGGCGGTGACAGGCGACGAGGAGGCTGTGTGGTAACAACTTCCTCGATCGCTGCTTTCAAGAGATAGGCAGCATGATTGACGACTTCTTTCTCTATCTTGCCGCTCTCGCAAAACAGCCAGTATTCTGGATTTCCGTCGCTATAGCAGTGCATTTATGGCGCACGCGCAATGATACAACTAATGCCTAAGCAGGAGCATCCGTGACATAGATCGAGGTCGGCGGCCCGCCGTCGTCGCCGGCACCATTGCCGCTGGCGCCTTCATAGAAAATCTGCTTGTCATCGCGCGAGAACGATGGCGCCCCGCTGTATCTGGTCTCAACCGTCACAGGTGATAGCGTCTTCTTGACCAGATCATAGACCAGCAATTTTCCTGCATTGTTTGAGAACACGACGCGCTTGCTGTCATGAGAGAAGGTTGCATCCGTGCCGTTCGGCAACACGCTTCTCTTTCTGTTGTTGAGATCGAGCAGAACAAGCTTCCAAATGTCGCCGTCAATGCGTTGCTGATAAATAACCATTGAGCTATCGGGCGAGACGCAAGGTTGCCTGCAATCATCTTGCGGATGCGTCAACTCATCAATGTCGGACATGAGCTGTTCGACCAGCGAGGCTTTGATAATCTGCCCCGGTCCCTCGCCGCCGATATGCCGCTCGGCCACATAGAAATCATTCCCCCATGACGGCTCCCAAGTCTGGTCATCTCCGGAATCAAATAGCCGATGCAAGGCCGCGCCATCCCAATAGGCGGCACAATCCGGTCCCCAATGATCGGTGGAGAAGATGATACCGCGCTCGTTCCAGCAGCTTCCGGGTTGGCTCACGTTGGCCTCGCCGGAGACCGGCAGCATGGTCACGGCATGCGTGGCGAGGTTATACGTAAAAACATCGGCACGCCCGCTGTTATATTTTCCCCGCCAGCGAGTCAATGAAATAGAAACGCCGTCAGGCGACGGCGCAGGGTTTTGCAGCGAGCCGCGCAGCGGAATGGAGAGTTTCATTACCTACCCCCCCCCCGGTGGGATGTTGAAACGTTGTTCCAGCGTCGTGAGTCGTGCTTCCGCCTTGTCGAGCGCGTGGCTTAGGTTTTGTGACGTAGCACTAAGTTCTCCGGTAGTCGGGCGCGTCGTCTCCAGGGCCTCAAGTTGCTTACGGACCACATCGATGAGCTTGGTATTTCCTTCCTTGTATTCATCGAACACTCTCCGTCCGATTTGTTCATTCAACAGGTCGTGGACGCTCTGGCGCAGATGAGTGATATCGTCCTCAAAGCATTTTTCCTTGATTTGGCGCGTCTCAGATTGTGAAGCGAACTGCGTCTGCATCACCTTCCAGAATGCCGTGAAAATCGCGCCAAATAAGGTTGCAAAAATGCCAACAATGGCAATGACGATGAGCCAGACACTTGTGTCCATGTCATGTCGCGCCTTGTTTTCTCACAATGCCGCCAGGTCGGCCTGCAACGTCGCGTAATCAAACCCTTCCGGCGACTTCCCGTTGACCAGTTCATCCGGCGAGACATAGGCAATCGTCTCGTCGTTGTAGGTCAGATAGAACGATGGCCGCATGGCCTGGAACCGCCCCCATGTCACGCAGACAATGTTTGAGCGTAGCGCCACGCCCGGAATGTAGTGACCCGCTTCGATCTGCGCGCCGCCAATGACTTGCCATGCTTTGTGCTTGTTGAACTGGTCGAATGCCGTGGTGGGAAACTGAATGCCGATGCCCACGGCAGCAAACAAATACATTGCGATATAGAGTTCTTGCAGATCGCCGGGATTGACTTCGAGATAGGCGCCGATCTTGTGGCGGTTGCCATCAGAATCGAGCAACCCCACGCAGCGCCGATAACTTGCGGCTTGCTGCATGTCCGCGCCAACAGTCGGACTCGGTTGCTGTCCGGTAATGGCGGTAAAGTCGCGCAGCACATCGATGGTATTGAAGCCGATCTGTTTGCCGCCAATGCGCGACCATAGCTTGTGCTCGTGCGCGCCGCCGGCAACGACGCAATCACCGTACTGATCGTTGCCGAGCATTCCCCAATTTATCGGCGGCGTGTATTCCTCATGCCCGAAGTCGGACGGGATCTTTGGGAACGCGCGGGTGCCGGCGAGATAATTACGCAGCTTGAACGTGACTGCGTTGCCGCGCGCCGGAAGCTTACCGAGACAGAGAGTAGTCATGCGATGGTGACCTGTGCGCTTGGTGTTGAGCCCGCCGCATTCTTGAGTGCCAATCCTTCCGGCGTCGGCGTCAACACCACTTTCGCGACTTCCGGCATTGCTGCGACGGCCGCAACCTTATTGGCCTTGGTTTGCGCGTACATGCCCCAGCCGATGCCAACGAGAACCAATATCGCGCCCGCAGCCGTGCCCCAGTTTGCTTCCGTAAAGATGCCGTTGCTGATTAGGAAGGTTCCGACAATTTGCAGCACCGCTCGCGCGATGCTCATGACTTGATCTTGGTTCATTTCAAATGTCCCTTGCTTTGAGGTCAGAAATGTAGCCAGTTATTGAATGGCAAAGCCACGCATCGGTCTGAGGTTGCCCAATTCCGATCATCGGCTCGCGCACATGCCGATATGGAAATGCTGCGAATGAATAGGGCAAATCCGGCACGGGATCGTTTCCCCGAAGATATTCCCGCACGGGAAAGCCAGCGACCCTCAATGAGAGCTGCGCAAATGCTGGCCGCGGCGAGCCGAACGTGACCAGTTCATCGGCGCTTTCTCCCGACGCATGCCGCAGCCCGAACACGATCGCCGCGAGTGCCGCTCCTAATGAATGTCCCGTAAAGATCGCGCGCTTGCCTTGCGGCAGATCGATGTATTGCATGAGCGCGGTCGCGCCATCAAGGAAGCCCGCATGACACCAGCCAATCAGATGATTGCTTTTCGGAACGGCGTCGAAGTCGCGCGCCCATCCCGGCGCATTCGTGGTGCCGCGGAAAGCGACTATGACCGCATCGTCGTCTTCGGCGATATTAAATGCGAGGTCGCTGCCGACCATTTTTGTAGTCGGCGGGATATAGGTCTCCCGGCAGAGGTCCGCGAGCTGCCAGTCCTTCATCGGAATGGGCATTTCATCGCTACAACAATCCGCTGCCATTCGTTCGGGCCAGCAAGTCCGCAGTCGGTCCTACTGCCGCACTCACGGCAACCGAATAACAATCTCAGAATAGAGCGGATCATATCTCGCCCTTGCTTTCCAGATAGGCAATCATGGCCGCGATGGTGTCGGGGCCGACAATAGCGTCAATATCATCGTGATAGAAACCGCGCAGCTTCAAGACACCTTGCAGCCAGATCGCCCCATGCACGACCGGCTGTGGCGGCGGCGTTGGTTGTGGACCGGGCGTCGGCTGTGGTTGCTGTGCCGCCATTGTCTCAAACCATTGCCGCCACGCGGCCGCGCCGCCATGCCCGCCTGGGCCGGCGCCCCAATCGTTGAAAACATTGCCGCCGATCCGAACTTGCGGCTGGTGCTGCCCATTCGGGTCGGATGGCAAGCCCTGGTCGGTAAAGCCCTTGATATCGTCGCTGCCAGCCATCACCGCCTCGATCGCCGCATTCATCTGCTCGACCAACGAGCCGTTATTTCGTATCTGCGAGATAAAGCTTGGCAGCTCGCCGCGGTTGATCGGGCCGTAAAACCCGCCATGCAGCATTTGATAAATGCTTTTCGCCTCGCCGCGCGAGCGCAGATAGCAAATGCGGTTAAGGCAGCTTTCAAAAGTCTGCTTCGGACTGCCTTCTGAAAGCAGCATGGCCGCAGTCTCTACCCATACCGAGTTGTCATTAAGCTCGGCCCGGAATTGCTGCTCACGGTATTGAGATATCCAGTTCATTTATGTCCCCATTTGTATGAAGGCACAAAGCGACCGATGATCGGCACCGCTCGATACGCAGACATGACAGAAACGGTCTTGGCTGGGATATACTTGCTCGGGAGAAAATTCGTTATGCGTGGGGATATATAGCCATCGGCCGTTGCTCTGTTCTACTAATTGACTACAATCTATCGGGCGACAATCCTGTCCACCACAACATTGGGAAGGATAAAAGGAATGAGCGAGTATAATGCCAATTAAAGACAAATCAGACAGAGCAAAAGCATACCGAGCGTGAAGAGAACGCAATAAGGAATACGACGCCGAACGCCATCGTGCATGGGCTAAAGCTAACAGAGAAAAAATCAATGCTCGAAAGCGTGCTTCATGGGCGGCGAATAGAGAACAAAATTTACTCAGAAACAAAGCATGGCGAGAAGCAAACAAAGAGCGCAAAGCCGCTTCCACGAAAGCATGGACCATGAGGAATAAAGAACGCGCGAGAAACAAAGAATGTGAATGGCGACAGAAATATCCAAGCAGACATTTATGGGGCATCGTCAAACGGCGTGCAAAAAAATACAATATTCCATTTGATTTAACACCAGATGATATTGTCATTCCAAATTGTTGCCCAGTCTTTGGCATACCTCTAACTAAAGTGGCCACAGGCCCGCTTTGTCAAAATACCCCTACAGTAGATCGTGTCGATATAGCCCAAGGTTATGTACGCGGAAACATTGCTGTGATTTCCTACTATGCTAATCGACTGAAAAATAATGCAACGGCAGAGCAACACCGTCGCATTGCAGACTGGATGGATACATTCGCTAATTAAACAAGGCTTCACTTTGCCGGTTCGGCCTGTTTCTTCTTAAGTTCTTCAAGCTCGGCCTTGAGCCGCGCATTCTCTTCCGATAATCGGCTGACCTGTGCCTGCGCCAGAGCATGATTGGTCAATGCCTGATTGCGCTGCGCCTCAAGAGCCGGAATAATGCGCTGCAAATCCTCTGCCGTAGGTTGTTGCTGTGCATGAGCCGAAACGGTCAGTAACAGAAGGATGAGAAGGACTCGCATTTATGTTGCTCCAATTGGCTCAATATGCGATAAACGAGTCATGGCATGCCTTGAAGAACCCATAGGACGCCGCACTAAAGCCGCTATCGTCATGGCCGGGCTGATCATGATAACCCTCTATATGTGGTGGCTGTCGCAGTGCGGGGCATGCTAGATCACAACGCTCGTGCCATCGTTGTCCCCCGCACTGCCCGGAATAGTGTTGTGGTCGATCCCGAGGAACGAGCACCGGAAACAGCGATATTGCTGTCCATAATTTCCGGCTGCATTGGCCCAAACCGGTGCCCCGCCATCGTTAGAAAGATCAGAGTGTGACAAAACGATCATTGCGCCAAAATTCATCGGATTTTCAAACGTGATGGGATCGCCTGAGAAGGTCATAACCGATAGCGCGACCGCCTCGAAAACAGAAGCAAAGCCGGGACCGAACAGATTGATCGGACCAATTTGACTGACATAGGCGCCATCGGCGGCACCGGCTACACTTGCCAGTCCAGCATTGGTGGAACCAAATCTGCAATTCCGATAGGCGACCCGTCCTCCAAACAACGAATTGAGCAGGGTACAATTTGGCGCTCCGGTGATCGTAAAGCCGTCAACGATCAGAACAGCGCCGTCCTGCGGAGCAAGTCCCTGGAAAGAGTTGGCGGCATAGATATGATAGTTTGGTGCCGTTGTCAAACTCGGTATCGATCCGCCGCGAAGCCAGATCATCCCTGCCGGTCCCAACCCTCTCAATGACAAAGGCTGCGGCAGTTGGGCGGCTACGTTGCCGGAATTTGGGATCATCTCCACAATGATGCCAGGTGCATAGGTGAAATTGCCGCTGCGGAACCAAGTGGATGGATTGGCGACAACTTCGAAATTGTCCTGCGCGAAATTCACTGCGGCTTGCAGGGTCTTGAATGGAAAGTTAACCGAGCCGGGGGAGGCAGATGCAATGTTGCCATCCGAGCCATTGACCGGATCGAAATAGACAATCTGGGTGACCGCAAGTACGCGCTGCCGGGGAGTTGTTGAATCATTTGGATAGGCGCTGTAATTACCTATCCCCGGTGGAGGCAGTGGCAGGCTCGCACCTTTGAAGCCCGCTATATTGATATTCCAGGCCGCTTGCGAGTTCACCGTTGGGGCATATGAGACCAGAGCACTTCCAGCATTGATTTGAACTCCGCCATCGGTCCAGATGTTGAAGTTCGTTCCAGAATAATTGAATGGTCCGGTCCATGCTCCGGTGTTGACGTAGGAAGGGTTGTATCCTGCTGCCGAGAAGAACGAGACAATGAGATCGCCAGCGACCGAAGGTGTCCCGCTGTTTACCGCTGAGGCCACACCGCCACCGTGGGCCAGCACATCGACGCTGGCATCGTGCGGATCGGAACTTGCCAGCACCGTGGCGTAGATCGCGCTCGCGGTCGCTCCGTTGGTAGAGTCGCCCTTGGTGATAGAGATACTGTCGGAAGCAGACAGTGCCTTGCAATTGTAGGCGTACCAGAGCGTGCTGGTTCCCCCAATGGGATTCGTATTCGGAGCAAGTTTGGTGTAGAGATTGCCCTGCGTATCGCTTACGTGAGACGATCCGCCTGCTCCAAAGTCATAAGTGCCGACAACGATCAGCGATCCTGCCGGTACGCCGCCAACAGGCACCGGAATTACCATTGATGGAACCGTGCTACCGAAAACTGTGCCTATGTTGATGGCGGGCGCGGTCATCTATGGTCCCTTGAACGAGACAACATCAATGGCGCTATTTGTTGCAGCGTTCGTGAACGAGGGATTGTAGGTGACGCTGGTTGTTGCGTTCGTTATTTTGTATCCGCAACCACCCGCCACGTAGTTGGCTGCGCTGAGACTGACCGCCGCAATGTTGGTAAATCCTGCGGACTCATTATAGGTCGGATTGGCAGCTTGATAGCCGACAAAGGTTCCGATGACCAACTCGGAAGCCTGGGCAAGCACCCCCGTCGAAATCGTGTTTGTGTTGTTTCCGGGTGCGGGATGATTATCAACAGGTGTTACCGCGAGACTGGTCACATAAGCAGCAATTACAAATACCGCATTGGTGTCAAAATTTGCCGAGCCGGTGACAGTCAGTGTGGCACCGGAACTTACCGCGCTTGCATTCTGTTTGTACCATATTTCAGAGCCGGTGATTCCGTTTGCTGTGACGCCGCCGCCGCCTTTTGTATAGGAGTTGGTGCCGTCAGAAATGGATGATATGGCATGATTTCCGTCCACATTTCCCGTGCAAACAACGACGCCGGCTCCCCCAGGAATGGCTGCGACAGTCGTTAGGGTAATGGTGTTTAGCCCATTCCGGCTTGCAATGTTTGAGCCAAGAAGCGTATAGCCGCCGATGGTTCCGCTGACAATAGGATATGTCTTTCCGCTCCCCGGCCATCCCGCGAGAGAAACGCCAGCTAAGAGCAGCGTCGTAGCAATGCAAGCAGCGGCAAAAGACAGAACTAATTTATTGACCATTGCGAGCCCGTGTATGTCACGGCAATGCTCTGATAAGCCGTACCCATGACAAATGTGCCAGCTCCATCAATATTTCCGCTGTTCGGCGTGACCGTAATATTGTGCGCTGACGCCTGTCCGGTGCAGTCCTTTATCAGATAGGTCAATCCGGTCGCAGGAGTGGCGGGAAGATTGACCGTGATCGTGTTGCTGGTCGGATCGAGACATAGGAAATAGTCCGTCGTGGCCGACACCGTGACTGGAGACGTGCCGAGAGAGCGAATCTTGACCAAGAGCGAACCGCTGAATGTTGAGGTTCCACTATAGGTATTGTTACCGTTCAACAGCGGAATCGTTGCACCGGAAGTCCCGGTCACGACTGTAGGATTTGGATAAGTGCCGCTAAGCCCGCCGCCTGCCGCCGTGCTCGTAGTGATGATCGTCGAAGGCGCAACCGAGAACTGCGTGAAAGTCATCGCGTCCGTGTCAACAGTATTGACGGTCGAACTGATGACCCATTGCGTCGTGGCGTTGGCCGTGCCGTTGATGACCGGGATGGCGCCGGTCGAGTTGATGTCGGAGGGCTGGTCGTAATCGAGTGCGCGCGTCAATATCCAGGGTAGCACGGCGGCAACGCCCAACTGCGTGACTGTGTAAATGCCGTTGCGCGATGCGCCCAGGCCGCCTGATTCATTTTTGACCAATATGCGATCGTTGAGAACAGGCGTATAGCCATCAACTACCAGAACGGAATTTGTCCCTGATGTAATGAACGAGCCGATACCGGCATCGACATGAGTAAAAGTCGGAGTATTGGGCAGGACAGCATTGGTCGCCGCAGCAACCGCGACGGCCGGATTGACGGCAGCAATGGCGTTGGCAATGGCAGTCGTGACATAGGACGTTGTGGCGATCTTGGTCGAATTGTCGGAGACGGCTTGCGTCGGTGCAGTCGGCGAAGATAGCAGTGCGCAGTTGGTAACCAAACAGACAGCACCGGAGCCGGAAACACCGTTGCTGAGATCGGCCGCTGCAAGCGCCGCTGATACAAAGTTTGTTCCGTTGCCACGCAGCACATTCGCGGTTGTTGCCGCTCCATTTATTTGAATCCCTGTAACGACATTGATCGTACTGGCAAAGGTCGGCGCGGTGTCGAATACAAACTTTCCGGTCCCGATTGCTCCGGTTGAAGTCACGCCCTCAGCCGTAACATGCCCTGTCGTTCCCACTGCGAACTGATTGCTGGTGCCGATTTTGATGCTGTCTGCTCCCACAGACCATTTGTTTGTCAGCGTCACATTGCTGCCAGCGACGGGATCAGAAAAATAGGTGTTGAAATAGTTCGTGTAGGTCGTGACGCTTGAGGCAGCGATCGTGCTACCGGCAAACATATTCGTATCAGCAGTCGCGACTGTTCCGCTTGAGGTTGTATCAGTCAACGTAACGGGTGAAGCCTTGAAGCGGATGCCATTTGTCGTCCATGCAGCAGCGGAAATGTTGCCAGAACTTGTCAAGCTCGCGCCTGAAACTACAACCGCGCCATTGTGCGTTGTGCTGCCTGTCGTGCAGAGCACATCACCGCCGATGGTACATCCGCCGATTGCGAGCGAGGTTGCGGTAGCAGCGCCGAGAACAGGTGTTGTCAAAGTTGGCGACGATGCAAAAACAAAATTTCCGGTGCCCGTTGCACCCGTACTAGTCACCCCCTCGATCGTCGGGTGTCCCAAAATTGTCGGAGCGGTCTGCATCGCTACGACAGTGCCAGTGCCGGTGAGCGTATATTCGCCAAGCACTCCGGCATTGTCGTAAAGAATGCGAGTGGTCGTGCCGCTCGCGATGGTGGTAGTTCCGATAGCCAAAGAGGTCGCCGCACCTGCGGTAACACATTGCCAAGTTCCAGCAACTCGCTGGATCACATCGCCATTGGTTGTGCAGAATGCCCGGTCAAATAATGCCGTCAGGGTGGTATCGGTCGGCGTGCGTTGCACAGCCGACGCATTGCCCATGACATGCCCGGAACCTATCTGGCTCTGCGCCAGGGCGGGCACTGCAAAGACAGCGGTGGCAATAGCGGCAAGGATTAGTTTGCGGATCATGTGTACCACCCTCCGGCAAGCAAGGGAAAAAGCGTGCGCTTGCCGTAATTGGTGTCAATCAACGCAATGCCCGCTGTGATAGCTGCAGCAGGAGACAGGCCATCAATGGTTTCCGTTCCGCTCGGAACGAACGTGATATTGTTGATATTGGCATCGCCCTTGTAATCTTTTATCGTGAGCGGCACGCCGCCGCGAGAGGCAGAGGTTGGAAGAGCGATATTTGTTGCTTGTCCTACCGTCTTGTTCATGAGAATGGTGGTATCTCCCGCCAGAACCGTCACGTCGCCAGCCGCTGTTACAATACGATAGACGTTCGACGTTATGGCAATGAGAGTTGTAAGAGAAACCTGGAAATAGGTTTGCGCAATGCTGTCATAGATAAGCACAAAATCGGTCGGCAATTGAGTGGAAGTCGGAATTTGTATCCCGAATGAAGAAAACGAAAATCCGACTGTCCAGATGCCGTTTTTCTTGCTGATGGTAATCGGTCCTGTCCCGGTAACAAGCGCCGGGAACGGAACCGATGTGTTCACTCTGATTGAGGCAGGAAGAGTCATAGCGATACCCCACCCCACAAAGTTGGGAGCCGTCCTATAAAGAGCTGTCTCGTATCGATGCTGTTTGTTCCCGTCATGCTCGCGCCATAAGTGCCGCTGCGCAGCGTGCGGAATGTACTTTCAGGGATACGGATTTGCAGCGTGCCCATGTCCACCACAGTTATCTCGCCATTGGCCAAGCTCGCCTGCAAAATCGGCGCCTGTTCGGCCACACCGAAGTCATACCAGGAGATATAACCGAGACCCGGTTGCCAGTTCGGCGGCATCTTTCTGATCTCAAACTGATATGTCCATCCAATCTGACAGACGAGTGCGCCGTTCGATGGCGCGTAGCTCGTCACAAAGCCAGTCATGGTATTGAGGCCAGTCGGCGTGTCGCCAATCGTAATCGAATCGCCAGGAAGAATGCCAAGATTCAAGCCAACTGTAAGTGCAAGCGCGGATAGCTGCGCGCCGATCGGATAAACCGGAATGGTGATGGTCGTGGTAGAAGTCGTAACGATTGCGCCATCCGTGACCGTCCAAGCCGAACCAGTAAATGCCGCCATGTTGGCAGTTTGGCATTGATGCAGATTGATCGGCTCGAATGTGTCGTCGTCATAGAGCGCGATCGTTGCAAGGAAGTCTTCGCGATTGGAGAATTGCGGGAATAAGACGGGATTGATATACATAGCTCAAAGCTTCATATACCAAGAGCCGAGCATAAAAGGATTCATGACAATCGGATTCGTTTGGGTCACGCCACCATTGATAGAATCTGCAGGAAAGGTCGCACCAGTAGCATACACGTTCACCTGATTACCTGACGCATAAGGTTGCGCATTTACAGTTGAGCTGAGTGTGGTGGCGGACTGGATGCGCTGGCCGCTATTTGCAGTAGGAGTTTCATTTGGTAGATCGGACTTCGCAAGCGTAGTCGTTGAAGCGCCACCTGTCGCCGCAGGCGTTGTCACAGTATCGGCGCCCGATGTTACGGTTCCGGTGACCAGCCGGCCCGCAGCCGTCGATCCCATATCATCGAGGCCAACCGGAATACGTCCTCTCCAATCCGGCAAGGTAATGGTCTTGTTGGCGTTGAAATCAGCCAGCGCCGTTGCGCCGCGTCCCGTCGAAACCGGGCAATGTGCATTCGTGCAGTTCGTCCACAGATAAATAAACAGACTTTGTGTATCGGCATTGGCGCGGCTGGTAGCACCCGAAGAGCCGTTGCCAATCGTTAACCCATTGAGCTTCACCCAGCCGGTAAGCGTTTCTCCGGTCACCCGGAACTTGATATCGCCGGAGCTGGCGATCGTCGTCGGATCGATCGTGCCGCCGCCGCCGGTCGTTCCACCGGACGGCCCGATGACCAGCATGGACGGAATATCGAACTGGACAACGCCCGAGGCGTCTGTAAGCCGGGGATGGACCGTTCCATCCGCCAGGTAGAAGAACGGTAGCCGCCCATTGGCATCGCACTGGACGGGCCAGGGAAGGGCTTGAGTGAGGCTTGTATCCTGATAGGCCAGTTGCGGCGTGGCAACCGTGCCGGTGACGTAGGTATAGAGGTTGCAGCCGACGAGCGGTTGGCCGTTGGCGTTGAACTGTTGCGCTAGGGCAACAGGGATGGTGCCTGCTGCATGGACAGGCTGGATTGTTGCCGCAATCAGCGGGATAATCGCCGCGATGAGACCGCAACGTGCTTTCCTGATATATTTCGTAATTGTCTGGATCATCATTCCAGAAGCTCAGTTATGGCTGTGGCTGGGGTTGGGCCTGGGATGGTGCAGCGCCCTGCTGGACTATCCGAAGCACGTCATTGGGAGCGAGACCGAGATTGTGGGCGAGGTTCCTATTCGCCGCCACGAAAACACCAAGCCGGGTTGGTGTTGGAGCACCCAGGCTTACAGCCCGATATGCCTTAACCCATGCGCTCATTGCCGCAGCCTTAGCCGGCGATGCGAGGAAGCGTGTGAGGGCATAGGCGCCTAGCCCGCCCACGGCCGTAGCCGCGCCCGCCATTGGACTCACAACACCCATGGCAACGCCCGCGCCGACCTCGCCCGCTGTCTTTAGGATTTCAAACAGGATCAATGCGCCGGCGGTATTCGAGTGGTTGACGAATTTGTCGGCGTCCTTCAAATGCCTTCCGAGCTGTGCAACATCATCGATCCATTTTTGATGCTGTGGCGAGAACAGCACATTCTTGGCTTGTGGTGCCAGCTTGCCCCATTCGGTCACGAACTTTGACAGGCTGAAACCGTTCGCCGCGTTGCTGTGGCCGAGTTCGCGTAAGACCGTGCCGGATATGTGGGCGAAGTCGTCCGGCGCCATGCTGTTACGAAGCTGTCCGAGCAGGCGCGCATTGCCACCACGCTCACGTCCGGCAGATAGCAACCGCGCAATCGCGCCTTCGCCCTTGGCATTGAGAAGCTGCTGCAGAAGCTCGTTTTCGCGGATATGCTGGCCCGCGGTCAGCTCAGCGGTATTGAACAAGCTCTCAGCACGGTTGGGATCGGACGAAGCTTGCCGGACATTGTTGCGCATGTCCGCGGTCACGGCGCGACTGATGCGGTTGAAGTCTGCGGCGTTGTAGCCGGGATGCGGAACAAGGGGGTTGCCAGCTTCCCGCATATCCACGCGCAGCCGATGCACGCCATTAAAACCGCCGCCCTGATTGACGACATTCCATGCCTGCTCGAGCCCCTGGCGCGGATTTGCCCAGCCGGCGCGCTTACGGGCAAGCTCGACTTCCTGCAGGGCGCGTTTCGTGGCCGGCATATCAAACCGCTGATCGGGATTAATCTCGTTGCGCAAGGGACCATAGGCGTCGTCTATGCGGCTTTTGTTGTTGGCGATGACGTTCTCTATGGCTGGCCGAACGGACGCATCGGCGCCCGCCCTGTCGGCTGTAGGAGTCAATTCCTCAACGATATCGGTGATTTTGTCGCCGGCCGCCTTGACCGTCATTCCGGCGCGTTGCGTGATCTTTTGGCCCGCCCATGGTATTTGCCGTGCGGTCGAAGTCGTGGCTTGAACGAACGGACTATCGGAAGCAAGCCCGCGCGGAAGCGGAGCACCGAGATTGGCCGCGGTTTGTGCCGCCTGCTGACCTGCGGATAAAGCTTCTGGTGCCTGTCGAGAGATCGGCACGCCCATTGCGCCCACACCCGCCCTTGTGGCCGCAGGAAGCGGATTGGCGAAGGTTGCGAGTTGGGCTGAGCGCGCAATACCTTCTTCGCTCAGCGGATCGACCTCGCCCTTGTAAACCTCGCCGGGAAGCTTTGCTGCTTCCCATGCCGATTTCACCAATCGCGCCGGCCACGTATCGAGCAAGCCGAACGGCTTTTCCTTTGGCGGTTCCTTTGGACCCGTATATTCGCTGAATCCCGCATAGGGATCGCCTTGCGGAGCCGCCTCTGCCTTCTCCGGTTGATACTCGGTAAATCCGGCATACGGATCGGCCGGCTTCGGCTTCATGCCGACCGTAATACGCGGGCGCACTGGAGGTCGCCCGCTATCGAGCGAGGGCAAATTGACCGGCGGCAAGTCCGATGCGTTGCCCTGGCCAGGAACTATGGAATAAGTATCGGACATTTACATCTGCTGCTGCGGTTGGGCCACGGCCAAACCGGGCTGTGCGGGTTTCTGTCCTGGCGGATGCACGTAGCGCCCATCGTGCGTGCGGATCACATCGCTGTGCATGCTCGCTGCCCATTGCATGACGGCCTGCGGTCCCTTGGCCGCGATAGCATCGGGAACCTGCGGAGTTCCGACCAGATTCGGATTGGCAAGTTCGGCCGCGGTAAACAACGGATTTGCGCGCATCCATTTGGAAAGCTTTGCATCAAATCCCTCGTCCAGTATCGGATGGGATTGCAGATAATCGCGTGCCATTTCGGCTCGTTTGCTTGCGAGGTCGCCAATGCGCTGCTGCACTTCAACAAGAAAGCGATTGCCGCCGAGCGTTGTCGCGAGCTGCGGCGCGGCTTTCTCGACCTGGGAAACTTGCTGCGCAAACAACCGCCCGCTGCTTGAACCGGCTTCCATCATCTCGTTGCGTTGCTGATTGATTTGCCCGAGCACGGTGTTGGCCGTGACCTTCTGCAAGGCTTCCTGCAACTGCGCGGCTTTCTGATCCCCGAGCGCGGCCTTCACGCGATTAAAGTCCAAGCTCCATTGGCCGCCGATGCCGGAATACATGGTCGGATCATTGAGCAAAGATTTGGAGAGCGTTACATAAGGCCGCATGTCGGCTTCATATTGCGAGGCTTGCGCGTTGATGCCCTCGTAGGTTTTCATCGATCGCTTGATTTTCTCGGTCTGCAAAGCCTCTTGCGCCTTTAGCTGGACCGAGCCAGGACCGCGCTCAACAATATTCTTTCGAATATCTGCTGCCTGTTTAGCGAGGTCTTCCGCGCGCTTCTGATAGGACGCACCCGAGCCGGTCTTCATCAACTCCTGGCGGCGCGATGCCTCGTAATAACGCCGGGAGACTTCATCGAGGCGCTTGGCTTCCGCCTCGTTGTAGTTGGGCGGCAAGGTCGAAGCGCCCGCGTCCTCCGCAGGCGGTGGTGTTTGTTCATTTCCAGGTGAGCCGCGCGATTGGGTTGATTGCGGCCGAGAAGTCCGATAGGCTTGCAACTGCCGTTGCACGTTGGCTTGATGAGCGGGATCAGTCAGCGGCTCATTCGGATCGACGCCAAGCCGCCGCGCAATCGTGGTTGCAACCTTGCCCGCCTCTGTTTCAGGTACGCCCGCGGAGCCGACCATATCCATGACCGAGCCTTGCTTGTCGCCGCCCTCAGTCGTCGGAATACCGTGCGGCGGGATCGGAGCACGTTGCGGAGTTGCCGGTTGCTCCCCTCCCGCTTCCGGCGAGGGCTGCGCAAGCATCTGCTGCATTTGCAGCATGGGGATCATCTGCATGGCGGCCTGTCCACCACCAAGCTTTGCCATCGTGTCGGTGATGGCTTTTATATCGACATTGCCTTGCGCGTCCTTTGGCAAGCCTTCCTTGAAGGCGTTGCGCATGGCAAGCTGCGATTGCTGCTCCTGGCCCTTGTAATATTGGTTCGGGAGGTCTCCGATCCCCGATAGATCAACCAGCCGTCCGGCATAGCTTGCAGGCGATGGCCCACCGGGAAGGCTTACATTGTCCCAAGGTCCAGCCATTCATCACGCCGCGAAGATGTTGGAGAATAGAGAGGACACCGCATTACCAGCGCCCTGCATAGCATTCTGGCCACTTGGCGAGACGGCAAGCTTGCCGAGATTGCCGGCGAGGTTCCAGAAGTTCGAACCAGCCGTTGCCGGCGCCAGCGCGGCATTCGCATTCGCATTGCCGATCCCGGCCTGCGTGCCATAGCCGAGCCCTGCCTGCTGTCCGAGGTTTCCGGCAAGTGCCTGTCCCTGCCCTACGCGATTGGCATTCAATGCGCCGGCAAGCTGGCCTTCGGTGCTGGCGATCTGGCCGCCGGTGTTCTGAGCCATCTGCAAATAAGGTTGCAGGTTGCCGACGTAGTTCTGATAGTTCTGCTGCGCGAGCCCGGTCGTATAATCCGCAATAGCTTTGTCGGTGTTGCCTGAGTTGAGCGCACCCATCGCGGCCTGGTTGCGGTCAGTATTCTGAATGCCTTGCCCCAGCGTGAACTGGTATCCGGGCATGTTCTGTAATTGCGCAAGCGCGCTGGCATTACCGCCGGGACCACCAAGGCCGAGCAAGTTATTGAGCGCCCCAACGCCCTGTTGCGAGGTCGCGTAGTTCTGTTGCAATGGCGCAAGGCCCTGCGCATAGGAATTTTGAATGTCCTGGTAGCCCTGCCCATAACCGCTGCCGATCGCATTCGCGCCTTGATTGAGCAACGGCTGCGCAATGCCCTGGCCTGCCAGCAAGCCTTGCGTCTGTGCATTGGCCGCGTTCTGCTGCGGCTGCGTCGAGAACGGCGCCATCAAGTTATCGAATAAGCCGATGACACGTACTCCTTATGTGAGACGTATCTGCACGGCATTGGCCGTGCGGTAGAGTTGGCCGATCTTCACGCCGGCCGTTGCCGCTGCGGCATCATTGACAGCATTGATGAGCCCTGCCTGCCCCGCCGTAAACCCGCGTATGAGCTGATCCAGCGCCGCCATGTATTGCGCAAAGACCTGTGTCGGCATGCCCGTCTTTGGATCAATCCAAGCAAACGAAACCGGCGGCTGTGGGCCAACAAGCTGCGCCATCAGTATTCTCTCAGCTCGCTCGATTGCGTGGCGTCAATGAACGCACAGTAAACCGGGTCGCTGATATCCCAGCGCCAGCGATCACCGGCCGCGCCCGACAGCCCAGCATTCTTCACGCTGATGCGCGTTTTTGACTTCGCCTGCTGTCCTAAGCTGCGATACCAGGGATTGCCGAAAGTCAGTCCGTCATCGCGCGAGAGCGAAATGGCAACCGTTGGATTGACAACGTTCGGCACCGACTTTGTGTCCGTCACCGTGCCGCCCGAAGTCCAGGCATTTGCAAATACTGAGCCCAGAAGTTCGATGTGCGTGCTGTCCACCACATGCACATTCCAAGCGCCATTGGCTTCCGTTGTGCCGCCAACATTCGCGACAATGACCTGATCGCCTTCCACGATTGAAAATGTCGTTCCGACTAGCGTATTGACAGTCAGGCGCACAACGCCGTTCGTCCCGGCCGCCGCTCCCGTCACGTTGACAGCAAGCATATTCGATGCCTGCCCAACGCCGGTCACGAAATGAAAGTCAGCCCGCGCAATGCGCAGCCGATTGGGAAAGTCCACAACCGGGCCGCTTTCCATGCGGGAAAGCAGCGGCGAGCCGTTTTCCGTGAAGTTGTGCTCGTCCATGAACAGCAAGCTACCCGTCTGCGTATCGCCGCAAATCCATTTCCCGAATGCAGGATGACCATAAAGCGAGCGCCAGCGCGACGGTACGCGATCCTGCACCAGACTCATACGTTCTGACCATTTCTGCGTGTCGCAATTAAATTCCCACGTCCAAGTCGGAGACGAAATACACCAGAATTTGTGACCGTCCACGATGTAACAGCGCGCGTCGAGCAATGTCCCGGCCTGAATGGCGAGCGAAAGCAATCGATCGAGGTCCGGGGGTGAAATCTTTGTGGGTTGGAATTGTCCTGGCTGGAGTTGCCAAACGCCGTAGTCCTGTGCAACCCAAGTGAGGATCGAAAAGCCGTCCTCGAAGCCCGCAATGGCGTTCTCCTGGGCAAGCCCGTACTCAATGACAACCATGCGGGAATAAGGAAAGCCCGGAGCGGGCTGCGCCGTGTCCTGCCATATCTCCGTGCAGCTTGAACAGAACACAAACAGCAACCCGCCGAACGGAATAACCCGCATGAGAATGTCGGAAGACTTCGCCTGCACGCTTGTAAAGGTCAATGCGTTCATCGTAAGCGCGTTGAGTCCGGTGGCAAACACCCGCCGGTCTGCGATGCCGAAGAACAAATACCCGTCTTGAAAGCAGACGGCCTTAGGCTGGGGAAGTACGCCACTGCCGTTATAAGCAGTGACAGTGCCAGTATCGAGCTGATAAGCACCATTATCGAGATCAACAGCGATGACGTTCGGCGATGCGGCGTTGTTTCTGGCAATTTGAACGCCCTTGGTTCCTGGAAGATTGCCGGTCAGCGTTGTGATGGCGCCCGTGCTATCAACTGTGATGACATTGGCTCCCGCGCCGCCGAATACCTCATAGGCTTTTGTTGCAACCAGCGAACCGCCGCGATAGCCGGTCTGAGCCGTTGGGGTAAACAACGTGAGACCTGATGACCGCCGGTAGACAACCCGTTCCGGTCCCGTATCTCCGAGTGGTTCGGCAAACACGTTGATGAGCCGGCCGGCACTTTCTTGCGGTGAGCCGCCGGGAAAGCTACTTGTCGGGAACGGGATTTTGATCGCCTTGCCGAGCGGCATCTAAAACCCCCCAGGAGTGCCGGGAGCCGCGCTTTGATAGTCCTTTGGCAATGCCTGATTGGCATTTTGCAACGTCTGCAATTCCTGCAACAAAGATTGAATGCGCCGCGCTCGCGCATCTGTTGGAGCGGCAGCACGCGAGCGCGCGACGGCAGGCATTGACTTGTCCGTCTCGTCAATGCCCGCCATGCGAGGATCAGTATTAAGCGGCGTGCTCAAAGGACCGGAGCTTTCGGCCTTAGAGTCAGCCGGGATATACATTTGACCTTCGATCTGCATTCAAAAGTAATCGACCCTGAGAGTTTCATACGTCGGCCGCCCGCGCAAAATCTTATGCAGCGACATTGCAGCCGCGCCCGTACCGGGCGGAATGCCGAGCCCTTTGGCTGTGAGCTTTGCCATGTCGTCGGGCGACATGCCGAACTTGGGCGCGACCAGTTCCGCGACAATCGAAGTCAAATCGTCATACCAAGCACCGGGAATGTTGCCGCCCTGTGGTCCCGGCGAGCCGCGATCGGGGACAAAGACAAGCTCGATCGCTTCAAGCTTGCGGCAGATGCTTTCAATCTCAGAATCGACGTATTGGACATCTTCGAGGTCCGGCGGCTGGTTGCTGATAGCCACGCCGAGCTTTGCAAGCGCGCCCGTGATAAGATCAGACCGCGAGCGGGTCGGCTGCGAGCTCATGCCGCTTTCTTGAGTTCGAAGAACCGCGCATCGAAGAATGGACGTAGATAGCCAACAATTTCGCCGTCATCATGCACGCCGAGCTTTTCGCGTAAGTCCTTCTCAGCGTCCCAACGTTGCGCGAGTGCGGTATGGTTTTCTGCTCTTGAAAACCATTCCATCGCGAAACCTTTGTATTCGTCGGCTGTGCGAGGCACGCGCGGCCGTCCCGCCTTGCGCTGCGCCATCGACGGTGGCGGCTCCACGCCCTCGATGCGAAAATACGGATTGGCCTTTATCATGTCAAGAATCGGAACTCGCTTCTCGACCGCCTTGCTGCGCATCTCACCGGATGCTGCGTGCAAGTGCTTCTCGACAATAAGCTGCTCGACAGTTTCCTTTTCTGAAACCTCACGCGGCTCGCCGGCCCGAAATTCCAGACCCGCGAATGTCGTAATGATGGGATCGCCGTTTTCCTGCGGAACGTAAGTCACGCGCGCCATGGATGCTCCATTGTATTTGAGGAAACCGGCCGGTCCTGTCGGGGGAGGGGGACGAAAAGAACCGGCCGGCCAGCCGCCTGCGAAATCGGGGGATCGTGAACCGCAGGCGGTATTGCTTGCTTACTGGTCGTCGTCGGCAACGTAGGTGAACACAACGACAGCCTTGCCTGCCGTGGCAGCAGTGCCGGACTGGTAGTACTTCACCCACACATCCCAGCCGCCGGACGTGCCGGTCGTGGTCGTGGCACTTGTTACCGCCATGCCGAGACCGTTGGCTGTGGTCAGGCTTTGGTAGGTCGCGCTGGTGATGTCACAACGCGCCGTAGTTGCCGCAACACCGTTCACCCAATCGCCGACGCCGTTGACATTCGGCGCCACGTTCGTCGTTGCCATGCTCAGGAAGTTGTTACCACCGGCATTGAATGCCGTAATGACATGGCACTTGACCGACTCGACGAACGAGTTGGCCGGAACGGCACCGATCTTGATACCGTTCGTGATGTTGGCGTCGTTGTAGTTGAACGTGAAGCGGTAGTGCGTGGTGGTTTGCCACGGAACCCGCCGCACCGCGACGTTGGGCGGCACGACAAGCGCATAGGCCAGGCTCGACATTGCGACGAGGCCGGCCACGGAACCGAGAAGATATTTCCTCATGGTTGTGATCCTTTCCTCGTCTTACGTGTCGGACGGGGCGTAAGTGAACAACGTAAAGATGCCCCATTCCTTGTACTTTTGATCGAGACTGAGCTTGGCGATTTTCTTGAGCCCGTAGGCCATCTGCACACCAACGCCCCGAAAGAACTGATAATCATCTTCTTTCAGGAAAGTCGGCATCGGCATTCTGCCCCAGCACCAGGCCATTGCGCTCTGCCCGCACAGAAACATAGGCGCGACCTGAATGCCGCCGGTTCCCGCCGTGGTGTAGAAAGTCGGCAGGCGCACGGTGAGTTCGGGAATCTCGCGAATGATGAGACCCGAATAGAGCAGATCGCCGTCCTGGAACAACGGATTCTTTTCGAGCCCGTCGCCCTCACGCGGACGCGCGTAAGTGTTGGCGTTGATGATGGTCGTATCCGCCTGCAAGTCACGAAACTGATATGAGTTGACAAAGCAGACGAAATACTCACGACCGTTCTTCAACTTGTAGGGCCGGATGCGCGGGTTGGCGAGCTTGGCAAGGCGCTTGGCCTTGAGCAAGCCGGCCGCGGACGCGCCGTTGCTGGTCGTGATGTTGGCCATAGCAGTGGCAAACGTGGCCGAGTAGCTGCCGACCGAACCACCAACGAGCACGCGATCGGCGTTGTCACTCATCCATGTGTTGCGCTGAGCAGCGGTGGCACCGTCAAACAAAGCACCGTTGACGCGCTGGCCACCAGATGAGCCAAGGCCCGCCGGAGCCGTGGACGCAAGCGGGATTGCATAGAGTGCATCTACGATCTCGTCGCGTTGCAGCTCCTTGCCCCAATCCTCAAGCAACGGGCGAGCCTCGCCAAACAGGTCAATGCTTGACTTCTGCTCTTCGGATGCCGCGATCTTGACGGCGTTGCGCGCCCAATCAATCCAAGCGCGATCACCGTAGTTGTCGATGCTCTCTTCGTTGCCGACGAGAGTTCCGGTCGCAACCGGCTGATTTTTCAGGCGGGCAATGAGAGGAATGTTGATCTGCTCGCCGCCTTTCTTGAGGTCGTTGATGACCCGGATGATGGCTGTCGCTTCCGAGCCGATATACGGCGAGAAGAGATTTTGGCGGATGTATTCCCGCGTCATCTCCTTTCGGAAGACGATTAGTTTGTTGTTGGCTTGGATAGTCGTTCCTGCGACTGCCATGGCCAACTCCTTTCTTTTCAGCCGCTACCGGGTATCCGCCCGGTATTGGCTATCGAGTGGCGAAGTCGAAAACCGATCGCTCGCTCGGGTCGTACAGGTCAGGGTCTTCGACATGATGCGAAGAACCGGACGCTGCGTTGAGCGAAGGCAAGTTCGGAGTTCGACGGGGTGCTGAATACTCGCGGGCACCGTTTTGACGGGCCGATCCGCGTGCGCGCTCAACGGCTGCGGCGAGAAAGTCAGGATCGTTGAGACGTTCCTGCAATTTCTTTTCGAGCCAGGCGTTCGGATCGTTGCCGACTTCCTTGATGGTCGATTGCTGGGCATGCCAGGACATGAGAGCCCGCCCAGGATTGGGCGAATTCCATATCTTTGTGATCGATGGGCTATTGCCGAACTGCGCCCGCTCGGATTGCCCGAGGTTCTGCAATTCGCGATAGGCGGCCTGAAACTTCTCGCCATGCGCTTCGGCTGCATCTTGCAACGAAGCCTCGACATGGCGGAATTGTGCCGCCGCATTGGCCTGTTCGATCACATGCCGCCGGAAGCCTTCCGGGTCGGCAAACATGTCCGGCGGTTCGGCCGGCTTGGGTTGTTCGACTTGCTGAGTTGGACGCTGGCCGATGCCAGCCTTGAAAGCCTCGAATTCGGCCCTCAGAGCAGCTATTTCGGCATCTTTCGCTTCGCGTACTTCGCGCAAGCGACCAGATGGAACCATCCCCGGCCGTGAACGATCTTCGGCCGATGCAGCGGGAATTTCTTCTTGCTGCTCCGGCTGTTGCTCATCGCCGGCTTGGGCTTCGATTTCTTCCGTCTCGCCCGCTTCATCATCGGCTTCGCCCTCGTCGGTTTCTTCCTCAAGATGTTCGCCTTCGAGGCCGTCGCCCATGTCTTCAAGCGAGCGGTCGCCGTCATTGTCCAGTGGATCGGTGCCATTCGCATCGCGGAAGATTTCGTCTTCTGTGTCCGCAATGGCTTGCGCCAATCCGATATCCTCAGCAGTCACCGTCTGCGTTGCCACAGTTACTCTCCTTATCCGTATCGCTGGATTGCGTGATGCAGGCGGTGTCGCTGCCTGCGAGCGTGTGCCGCTCTATCGTGCGCGGCGAACGAACTCGTTCAAGTCTTTCAATCCGCGCAGAAGCGCCGGGTTGTGTGGGTCGTTGCGTAGCGCCTTCTCGATTGCCGCTATGGTCAATTCACTAATGCGATCGTCGCGGAACCGCATGAGCAAATAGGCCGGTGCCAGCCGCAGATTGCTATCGAGCGGGAAGACCTCCGTGGCCGCGTTAAGATGCTTTAGGATTGACCACAGCCCAAGTCTCGGGTTGACTGCGGCGGACCATTCGCTCTCGGCGTAGCACCACAATGAAGCGTAGCTCAGGACTGTTGCGAGCAGCATGGCCCGCAGCGAGAGCGAGAAGAAACGCGCTTGCCGGCATGAATAGCGGGAATCCCACCAGAGACAGCACCGCAAAAGCCACGAAAACCCTGCGCTCCGTTGCAGCCGCGCGTCTGAAAAGATGGATGGCAAGCCAGAAGGCCAAGACCGCGCCGATACCCAGCTCATAGGTCAGCTCAAGATAATCGTTGTGGGCATGTTCAGGACGGGACAACAGGAGATTCTGATGGTTGGCGTACAGTGGAAAAGTCGTCCAGAACGAACCGATACCACGCCCGAACGGTGTCAACCCGCTTAGCGTGTCGTTCCAGATATCCAGGCGCTCGAATGGCCTGTAACTGAATTTTCCGTACCAGAGCGCAACAGCGCACAGCAAAATGCAACTCGCCAGTGCGAGAAGTGCATATCCGCGGCGGCGGTTTTGCCACAAATATGTCAGTATAATCGCCGCGGCCGCCGCCACGGCCGCTCGCGAGCCAGAAAGAATCATTGACGGCCACGTCCCAATAACGATCCACCACGGTCCCTGCGTCATAAGCGCGGCGAGGATGAGGATCGCCGCTTCGCCGTTGAGTGTTGGGTTGAAGAACAGCCCGACACCATCAAACTCGATGAAACCAAGACGCTGCACGATAAGCACCACTGAATTCACGCACATTCCGGCACCAAAGCCGATATAGAGCGGTTTGAGGTCGGTCGAACGAAACCCGACAAGGAAAGCCAGCGCCAGAATGCAAAGCTTGATGAACGCTTGGGCCGCATCGACAAAGATTGGCGACCACAGAACTGAAACCGCACAGTAACCGAAAAACGCAAGCCCGAGCGCGTGGGCTCTAGTAAGGGAGGGCGGTGCCCGCTGCAAGCTGACGAGCACCGCCGAGCCTACGGCCACAATGCACCAGCGCGGAGCTAACGCCGCGCTGTTCCAGCCAGGCACATAGGCTATTGCCGCACATAATCCGAGAACTCCGATGGCGTATTCTCGCCCTCCTCGTCGTGCTCCAACGGCTCGCCCGGATACGCGCGCTTGATCTCTTTCCATTCGGGATCGATCCACCATAAGACGCCTTTGAGATCAGTGGCAAGCGTAGGGGAATCGAAAACCGTTCCCGGCTCGAACTCAGGCTGCTTTGGCTTTGCCATTCTTGCGCTCCTTTGCCTTGGCCGCCGCGGCTGCGGTGCGCTCGGCTTTCTTCACCGCAAATTCATGCACCCGGTCGCGCGCCTGCATTTCCATTTCCTGCAATCTCATTGCATGCTCTTGCCGCTTGAAGTCCATTTCCATTTGCAGCTCTTGTCGGCGGTTGTTGGCCTGCATGACCTCGATCAGCATTTTTTGCTGGTTCGCAACCGCATCCTGCCGGGCGTTGAATTTCTCGGCATCGGCCTTCTGATTGGCCGTCTGCACTTCCGCCTGAGCCTTTAACTGCTCGGCCTGCAACTTGACCTGTTCGGCCTGCACTTTCGGGTCCGGTTTCTGCTGCTGGCTGGCCTGTTGCAATACGCTCATGATGCGCTGCTTTGTGCTTTGCGGCGCCGGCATCAGCTCGATCTTGACAATGGGCGGGATGGTCGGATCGTCCTTCAAGAGCTGGTAGGCGTCCTGCATGATCGAAACCGCATCCGGCCCCTCGTCCATAATGATATCCACATCGAGCGCGCCCAAGTCGTTCACAATCGTAGGCCGCCCGTCCGGCCCGATGCCCACGCCGTTTAATTGAATGAACTGCTGCACTTGCTGGTCATCGGTCACGCGCAGCCATCGCTCCGAGGTCCAGAACTGCTGCACCGTGTTCCAGATAAATCGGTAGCAGCGGTGCTTCCAGGATCGATGGTAAAGTAAAAACTTGGACAATTCCGCCAATCCAGCGCGCTGCATAAGATCGATCGCAACTCCTGAATGCTCAGTGGGGTCTCCTGCGGCCAAAAGCGCAGGATTGACATTTGCAAAGCTGTCAATCTCATTCTTGGCCTCGTTCAAAAAGTCCAACTGATTTTTCAGGTCTATGGCGGACAGGTCGTCCGGCTTGATCTTGTCGGAATAGTTCGGGTTGATCTCCACCACACCGTCCGGTCGCGCCCATTCCCGCCGCATGGTTTCCACATCGTCAACCGCGCCCTTTTCCATGATGATGCGGCGCTGATTGGCAATGGCGAGGCCCTTGGATCGGCGCTGGTTTATTTCGTCTTGCGGGCCTTTGAGATTGCGCACAAATCCATAACGGTCGCCATCATGATCCACAGCGGCCGACCAAGCAATAAAACGAGACACACTGCGACCGTGCTCATCACGGAACGGCGACACACCTTGAGCAAGAACGAGATTGGCCACGTAGAAGCACCAATACCAGTTGTTCTTCTGCCGATACCAGTGTTCGACCATTCGGATGCGGCGCTCATTGGTGTAAACCCATTTGTATTCTTGATCCGAGTGCGTGGTCAGGTCGAAGCCCGAATCCATGCTGTCGCGAATGTCCTGCTCCTGGTCGGGGAACAACTCTATCGCGGCTTCGATGTCGAGCCACTTAGCAATGCCATGATAACGGGCGTCACTAAAATCGGGACGGCGAGAACGAGGATCGTAAAACCAATCTTCCCCGAAAAAGTAGTCAGCAGCAATATCAGGGTCACCGTGATCGCCTTCCGTCAGCTTGAACTCGATACCGCCGATACCTTCGATCGCGCACCGCTCCGTGCTGTTGTGCTCTAGTGTTTTCCAGTCGATGCTATCGAGCACAAATCGTATTGCCTGCGTAGCGACATCAGCGCCAGCAGCATTTCTTGGATTGCGCGGGAATGCTTTGGGATCAGCTCGCAACTTCTCAACAAGACCAACAATTCCATCGATCTTTCGATTTATTCGATTGTAGGTAACGACAGGTTGGCGGCGCTTTTTGAGCATGCGGATTTCTTCCGCCGTCCAGTGCGCCCCGTGGTAGTAGTGTCGGCCAACGCGGTGCTCCTCGATCTCAAGGATTTTCGCCTTGATGTAGTCAATATATTGCTGCTTGAGCCGGCTGACGGGAAGAAAACCACTTTCATCGCGCCCCCAATCGCCCTCACTGGGCGCATTCGTGACTTGGCGCCCAACCGTGCTGTCGCCGGAAATGTAACGCTCAAGCGCGCCGGGGCGGCGCAGATCAGGTTGCAGCATGGAAGGCATAAATCAGCAGTCCGCCAATGAAGAACAGCCCCAGCACCGTGCTCGCTCCGATCCAGATTTCTTCGTCCGTCGCATCGACGGGGAGATCAAACATTTTACTCCACAAATACTCTTCATCGTCATTCGCATTTCGCAAGTCTGATATATTCCTTGAGGAACATTCCTCCCGCGATGCAGGCGGCAGCAAAGAACATTCCCAAGAGGAACGAGATAGGATCGAAGATCATGAAACCGGCTTGTCGGCTTCCTTGTCCTTCACGCCGAGCAGTTCCTTGAGTTCCTTGAGTTCGATATGATTGCGCGGAACGTTGTGCTCAAGGCCGAACTCGTAAGCCGCAATCGCCAATTCGCACCGCTCTTGCTTGCTCAGCTCTTTCTCCGGCTCCGGCGGCTTGCGCTTGGATTGGACTTCAGCTTCCTTGCGCTTCCAGGTCTCGTAGTCGTCAAACGTATTGCCGACGCGCTTGGCCTGCTCGTAAACCTCTTTCGTATAAAGCTTCTCCACGTCCGCCATGGTCATTTCTCCTGTTGACTGTTTCCATCGAAAGGGAGGTTGGATAGTTGCCTAAGCGTGGCCTCGATAACGGCAACGTCTTTCTTTTGTTCGTCGAGAAAATCATTGCTGCGCTCGAAAATGGCCGGCGCTTCCTTGTCGATGGCGTCCAATCGATCCGAGAGCTTGTCGGCTTCCGCATCGAGCTTGGCCTTGGTTTTGGCGATACGTTCGGCAATGAATTGCAATTTGCTGGTCATAGTGATAAATTATTCTCCATCCTGACCGGGAGGCTGGTCCGTCGTACATAAGCCCACGACGGGGGCCGCAAGGCTCAGCCCGGTCAGGGTTTCCTAAAGTGTCTTAAACCCTTCCGGCATGTCGTCTTCCGGCGTGCGCCAGCCGTCGCGTGGCTCGTCTGGTTTGGGCGTGACCTTCAACCAGGGCCGCGACATGCAAGCATACCGCCAAGAATCGGCCGCATGATCTTCCGAGGTCGTATCGAGGTCTTCGGCTCTGTCGGGATCGTGCTGCAACACCGGAATGGTACGAATGCTGTCCCGGCACGTATCAAAACAGTAAATCAGCGGCCCACCAACGTCTCCGATGATGCGGGCTCGCATCTGGTCCCATCCGCCCATTGCTCCGCGGCGATCCCGGCCTGTAGTCGTTGCAACACGCGCGTTATCGGCAGGGCGAAAGGCTGTTCTCTTGGACTGTACAAGTACCAGGTTAATGCGCTCAGCAATGCTTGGACCTCCATCCTCGTTAAAGGCAGACGGGTCGAGAACTCCGTAGGCAATCTTACCGTCCGAGGTTTCACGTGAGATGATGCCATCGGCTACCTGCTCTGCTGTAAGCTTTCCTTTGCCGCCGCCGACGCCGTACCACTCCCGGTAACAGACCAAAGCGCCGCGAGGAAGCATGCGTGGATCGTTTGCCAGTCGGAAATCATCTTGGACAACAGCCCACCATTGGAATGAAAATGGGCTATAACTTCCCCAATCCCCAGAACGAAAACGCAACCAATCGGGCGGAATGGCAAACGGCGCGATGATGTTCTTTTCAGACCAGCAGTCAAAGAACGCTCCTTCGATCGCCGTCCAATCGCCCTCAAGCCATGCCTTAACAAGCTGCGGCGAGCCGACCATATGCAACCGACCGATGTAGCCGGGATCGTGGTCGATCAGTATTCGGTTGTCCGTAATCCGTGACGGAATCACGGCAACTCGATGCGTTTCCCCCGTAGGTAGCGATCGGCTAAGAATTCGAGGGCTGCGCGGAAATGGGTGAAGCTGAAAACGATCGCGTAGCCAGTGCTGGCCAGCACCGCCAGGATTAGCAGTAAGAACGAGCTGCACAGGCACGCCAGCAGAACTACGAAGCACGCCAAACAATCGATCAATAGGCGCAGGAGTCTCGTATTGGCCAGCCTCTTCAACCCAAGCGTCAGTAACATTTCGTCCCTGATATTCGTTGGCGTCGGCAATCGAATCGAGATAGGCGAAAGAAACCCGACCGCCGTTCGGCATGCGCCATTTGAGTTTTGATTCATTGAACTTGCCGCCAAGCGGAGCATAAATTTCTCTAGCTCTCTCGATTGCATCCTCGGCACTAACAGTTGTTCTTCGGAACATGACTGCATTGAAGTGCTGGCCATAACGCTTTTCCTTGATGGCCCATTTGCCGAGAACACCGTCCGTTTTGCCGCCGCCTCGAGCTCCACCGAAGAACACTTCCGTCAGGGGACAGTGAACGAACGCTTCCTGCGGCCCGCGCTGCGGATACCAGACGAGCTTAATGCGTCGTTTCGGCGGTGTATTCGTTGGCCCACTGGTCGGCTGTGGGCTCGCGTTCTGCAATTCCATAATTTGTTACGTTCATGTCGGATTCGATGGGCTGCGTGGGCTTGCCGTGGCCACGATCCATGATTGCAATGGCTGCATTAACTCGCGCTGCCGGCGGCGCTTTCGGGTCTTTGTGAATTCGAACCAGCGTTGCAAGCGCCTCTGGTGAATGGCCGCGTGCAAGTTCCTCTAACGCCTTGTCCTCAGCCGACTTTTGCTTTCGACCGCCGGGATTGCCGGATTGCCCTTTCTGCCAAGGCATTGCTTTTCCACTGCTGTCAGATTGCTTCTAGTCGGGAACAATATAGATCAGCCAGCACACGCCAATGACGATCAGCGCGGCGATGAGAATGTTTTCGGGAGCAAACCAGCGCCGATCGGTCAATGGCGAACGCCTGTCCCGAATAGAATACTCAAAAGCCTGATGAGTCCTTCCGAGAGCGTCCAGCCGGCGCCCATGAAAAAGCCGATCAGGAAGATGTAAAGGATTGCGATCAAACCACTAGGAGTAGGCATCAGAATTGCCTCCTACGTTTCCCCGCGTTCTGCACGGTCCAAGGCTGAATGGCCCGTGACGAGATTGTGCTTCTCGGCTGAGCGGGAGCTGATCTTGCCCATGAAGCGCGAGCGCGAATAAGCTGCGGGTTTGCGGTTCATTTTGTTGGCGCGTTTGTTTGCGGTGGCGATTGCTATGCCTTCGTCCACACCCTCACGAACCATTGCGGAAGCTTGCTTGGCAGCGGAAGCCGCGGCGTGACCGGAAAGCTTCTTATTGTGCTTGCTGGCGAATGATTTGGCGGTCCAAGGCATCAAATGTGCCGCTTACTTTGAGCTAATTGCCGCTTCCATTTTGGTTTTTGTCGCGAATGCTTGGCAGCGTTAATAGCATATCTCTTACGGTTTCTCCGTTGATTTGCCGTTTGATTCTTACCGGAAGGATTGAACATCTTTCGATGTTCCAGTTCCAACTCCGCAAGCAATTCAAGTTCGGTTTCCATCACATGTCATTCCGTTCCGTTCCGCTCGAGCGTCGCGCGAACTTCCCTTGCGTTCGGTGAACCTATCAGGATCAGCGTAAGATGCTTGCAGAAGATCGGGCGGCATATTGCGCTTCGGAGCTTTCTCGGCTTGCCTGATCGGTTCTTCGAGTGCGGCCTGATAAGTTCTCCACCGATCGCCTACCACCTCACGTTCGGCCTGTGTCGCGTATTTGTGCGCCTTGGCATAGTCAAAACCGTAAAGCCGGATCAGGACGCCCTCAGTTTTTTCGTGAATGGCGATGGTCTTGCGAGCTGCCTGCGGTGTGCGTGGATCGAAATAAACCGTTGTGCCTTGCTTGTCGGAGCCGGCGAGATATGGAATGTGAAACTCACTGTTTTCCTTGCGATATTTGGCGTAAGCTTGCTTGAATTTCGGTTCTGAGCGAATGCGAGCGAGTTCTTTGCGTTCCTTGGCTTCGATCGGATGCGGTGCGGAGTGGGAATGAGCGGCGGTCATGTCAGGTTTTTGGTGATGCTCATTTTCAGAACGGTTATGCGGCCGATGGCGTCTTGTCCGACCTGAAAGTTGATCTCGATGTTGTGCCCCTTGGCTTCGTTCATAACTTCCAAAACAGGTGGCAGGAGCTTTGCGAGGCGGTCAGAATAGTCCTTTGCACGGTCAGCGTCATTCGGGCCGGTTTTCAGAAGAGCAGGATCAGCCATAGCGGTTGTTTTCCCGGCTGCCGTAATATTCGCCCTTGATACCGGCTGGCCCGTTCGTGTCTGAGCCGCCGCTATTGCCGCGGTTCTTCTGCCGCGCGTTGCCCTTGCGGACCTCGCTGCCCCCAGGCCATCGCTTCCCGGTGCTTTCGTTGATCGCGTCACTTGTGGGCTGTCCGCCCTTGGCGCTGCGCAGCACGCTCGCCCCATGCCGGGGACCGCCCTTGCCGAGAACCTGGCCACCTACGCGCGCCGTTTTCTGTTGCGCGTGCGCGTTGATTTCGCTCGCTGAGACTTGGCCCCTCTTCGGCTCGTGCTCGTCAACGCGATTATTCTGATTGAAATTGACCATCTTGCCTTTCGGCCCCATCGAGGCCGAGCCTTTCATGCGGGTGAGACCCTTGTAGGCTTTGCCGGAGATCATGCCGCGCCGTAGCGCGTGCTCAGCGGAAATGGGCATCGGGTATCCTTTCCGAAATTATGACCTTGCGGGGCGGCGACCACAAATCGCTGATGAATGTGTCATCCGGCAACTTGCGGATATAACCGCGAGTTATCGCTTCTTGAACAATCCAAGGCGGCACGATCAAAGGCGACAAGCCGCCATGCGCAGCCTTGAAAGGACATGCGCTTGAGCGAGCTACTAACCCAGCTCGCGGCTGATTGCGGCCCGCGCGAAGCAGGGCGCTGCACAAATCAGTTGGCATGAATCATACCCTGATCGACGGCAACTGCAAGCTCTTTGAAAGAGCGCAATATTTGGTGGCGCCGGCGCCGATCAGTGGCCGTGGGCTTGAATATGAATTCGCCCGATGCCTCGCGTTCCTGCAATTTCACAATTTCTGTGGACGAAATGGCCTGCGGCTCGAAGTCGTGCGGTAATATCTCGCTCACCGTGGCGAGGTCGCGGATTTCCCCCAACCTGTTGAAATCCTCAAGGCAAATGAACAAATACCTTGGCAGTAGTGGCGTTTGGCGTTCGCGCCGCTGGCCGCGGATATGTCTTATTTTCGTGGCCAGCGGCAGGTAGGCCGGGATATTGCGAGCCTCGAGGTCCGCCAAGGCCCGGAATTCGCCGGCAACCGTGCTGTAAATGCAAAACCAGTTGGTCGTGGCTCGGCTCATCCTATCCCCCGCGGTAAATCAATTGCCTATCCCGCTCGAACGGCCCGATTGGCCTACCGTGCTTTTTCACCATTGCCTCGTAACTTTGCTGGACTGAGAATTTGGGGGACGGTAGGCGAGGAACCGCAATCAGGCCCGAATGCGAAGCTACCTTCATTCTGTGCGTTATCTCTGCCACACACGCTTCCACGATTTCCGCTGGCGCCGGAGGCCACTTGCATCGACGCTGAATTCCCGTTGTAGGGTCCGTCACGTAATGGACTATTTCCGGTTCGTACTGGCACAAAATCGCCGTTAGAGTCGCGATGAAGCCTTCCGGGTTCTGATAATCCGCCTTGCGATACGACGCCATCAGCAGGTTCACCCGGTCGAGAACCCATCGCTGCTCTGACTTTGGCAAAGGTTTCGGGGGTGATCGCTCCGCTGGAAGGTTGTCCGGGATGTGACTGAAATGTTCCATTTTTCCTCCGACGATGATTGAACGGGGAATCCTTCCAATTTTCCCAAGCGGCATTCCAGTTCGCATAGCGGCGATTGTGGGCAAGCGCGCTGTTTTTGAACTCGCGTAGCTCAGCAGGATCAAAATCAGATTCCGCCGGAATCCAGCTTTCAGACAATGGGGTCTTACTTACTTTCTTTCTCTCTTTTCTTATTTTCTTAGCTTCTATAGTAAGAGCCGTGTCCACCTTGTCTTCAATGTCCTCACAGTCCACCATGTCCAGTGGACGCAACCTTTGATTTCGTTTAATAATTCTCCATCGCTCGCGTTGTTCAGCGTCCGCTTCCTCCAATACTTTCAAAATTTGGGCGTCATTCAACCCAGCCGCCCGCATGGTCTTAATTGTCAACCTCATGCTGGTGCTCGCCACAAATCAAAAACGACGCGCTGTGCGCAGCTCCATGGCCGATGATAAATGTCCGCCCCACGAAATCGAAAAACTCGCCAGCCATTTGCAGTCGCAAATTCGTCTTTGGCTAAATCACGAGCTAATTGCTCTGGCGTATGATGAAAATCAGCGCCATCACATTCCACAACCGCAATAATTTTTGTGTCTTTTTCTACTGCAAAATCATAACGATATTGTCCGCTTTTGAATTGCGGAATGATCTTGAAACCCCAACGCTCTGCATGCTGACAAAGATGGGTTAGCAATAGACGTTCAATTGGACTTTCACATTCAAAATCTGTAATTTGCATCCAAGTTGAACCTGGAAGCTCTCGGCGTGCATCGTCTTGCACAGCCTGCCTCTCCCAACGATCCCATAGCTCGGAATTCACCAGTTCCAACCTTGCCTGGGTGCCGCCAGCGTGGCCGGCCGCAACACAGTCCGCGGACTGTCCGTTCCCGGCTGCTCGTTGACGCCTACGGCTAAATTCGGGTGCGCGGCGAGTAGTGCTTTCTTGAAAGCCTCGTCGCCCTGCACGCAGCGTTGATGCCATTCGGTGTCTTCGCCGGAGGACTGCGGCTCGGGCGTTTTCCAGAGACGAACGAAGGTCATGCGGATTGCTCCCCATTGCAGGAGATACGCAAAACGCCACCAAACCCGTACTGGACTACGTTTGTGGAATACCCTCAGAAGCCGCAAACGCGCCAGCGGCCGCGTTATTCTCGGAAACTGGCAGCTCAGCCAATACGCGCTCAACCAACGCAGCGGCGGCCCCCGCTCGGGGAATGCCTTTGGTTTCCCAGTCGTGAATTGTGGATTGATGGACGCCAAACCGCAACGCGAACTGTTCCTGCGTTTCCCCGATCCGGCGCCGGATGGCTTTTAGGTCAGTCATGACGCTACCATAAAATGTCTTGCACATTGATGTCAAGTGCTATATTGAAAGCACATGAGCCCTGATTGACACAAAATATATGTGCTTTCCGATCCTGTTTCGGGACTCATAAAGATCGGATGCTCCCGTGATCCGGCGGCACGTCGCACGGTACAAAGCCGTAAAATGTCTAGAAAATTGGATCTTGTCTATTGGCAAGAGGTAGATCGAGACTGATTTAGATTGGAAACAATGCTGCATCGCAAGCTAAAAACCTATCGAATTATTGGAGAATGGATGCAAATACCTATAAATACAGCTATTTTTGCCATTCGATCACTTTATGTAACAGGACGTTACATAAAGTGAATGGACTTACCATGAAATATGGATTAGACATAGTGCCATCGAACAAGGGAGCTGGAAATGACCTTCACCACCGACCTAATCCCGACGAACGGCATTTATATCACTGAAGCACAGTATCCGAACGGCTTCTATGTCGCCCGATATGACGCAGAGGGCTTTACCTCGCATCCGCGCTGGTTCCCGACACTGACGCAAGCCCGCACTTACGCGGAAACTCTGCGGGCCGTGCGATGAGCCGCCTGCTGTTAGCCGAAGTCCTCGCTAAGACCGATCTGGGCAATGAACTCCTTCCCCATATCAATCCCCGCCGCGGCGCGCAGGCACGCGATGTCGAAAACACGCTCGCGGTCGTGGAACTCAATTTCAATCTGTTCCGCCAGAACGTCACGGCACTCCTGCAAAACCTCAACGAGAACCTGACCATCGGCGCTCGCATTAACATCGACAGTTTCCTCGGCACCTTGGCCGACCTTCAATCCGACCTGACACATGACCTCATGGGCGTGGGAGACCAGATCGATGGCTAACGATCACACCATGATCCAGATGCACTCGGCCATGAACACCAAGGCCATTCTCGACGGCATCGAAGATCAGTGCCGGTTGGCCGGCGAGAGCGAAGCCAATTACCGGGTTGTTCAATACGACTTGGCCGACCTGCAACAGGCCGCAACCAAGCTCGACAAACTGATCCAGCATCTTTCGATGGGCCGATCAATAACACCGCCATTCCTCGGAACGGCATGGCTGCGGGCCGTGAAATGAAATACAGAGCCGTGAAGTGTTGTTGCGGACATCCGGTCTGCGAAGACTGGCACGTTTCATTTGTTGCCGATCTTCAAGGAGTAAAATTTACTAAAGAGCAGGCGGAAGCTATTGCCGAGCTTCTTAACAAAATGAAAACAGACAACAAATGACTGCTCATTCCTTCACCCGTTTTTCGATTGACCACTTATCGCCCTCAAGTCTCAACCTCTGGCGCTCGTCCCCCGGCCTGTGGAGCCTGAAATACATTGCCAAAGTATCAGACAAAGGCAACGCGGGCATGTGGCGTGGAACGGCGGTCGAGGATGGGTTGCGCCATCGGCTAATGGGTAGAAGTTCTACTGAGGCTCTTGCCGCTGCAATTCAATCCTTTGGCATAAATTCCAAAGATGCTGAATCTTCGGAAGAACTGCAAGCCGAGTTTGATCTAATCGAACCGATGTTAGAGCAGAGTGCAAAATGGCAACCGCCGGGACCGCTCAACGCCGTACAGATGAAATGCGAGTTCTTTTTCGATCCCGTGCCGATCCCGGTCATCGGTTATCTCGACTTTGCATTCGACGGCATCGACATCGATCTGAAAACCACCAAGGCCATTCCTTCAACGCCGCGCTTCGATCATATCTGCCAGCTCTCGCTTTATCGTGCGGCGCGCGGCCGTGCCGGCGGCGTGCTCTACGTCTCAGCCAAACGCTATGCCTATTACGACATTGACGACGAGGCAATGGAAATCGGGCTTGAGAGCTTGCGCGCCGCCGCGCTGAGCCTCAACAACTTCTTATCTAGGTGCGAGAGTAAGGAAGCTGTTCTGCGTTCGCTCCCTGTAGATTGGAACCACTGGCAGGCGCCGAAGACCAAAGTTCCTCTGAGCGAAATATTTTTGGCTGGATAGTGAGCCTATGCACTAAATACCGCCGGATGGGCCATAGGATCGTAGCCTTGAAGGCACAAACAAACTCACACCGCAAAGGAACCTGATATGAACATCAACGACATCTTTCCAAGCAAATATCTCAAGGCATCCGACCTCAAAGGCACCACGCCGACCGTCTGCATTTCCCGCTATGAAATGGAGCAGCTTGGCGATCAGAAAAAGCTCGTGCTCTACTTCCAGAACAAGCAGAAGGGCATGATCTGCAACCGCACGAACGCTGACCGTATCGCCTTCCTCTACTCGCCCGACACTGACAACTGGATCGGCAAAGAGATCACGATCTATGCCGACATGGTGTCGTTTCAGGGCAAGACCATGGAAGCCTTGCGCGTGCGCCCGCCTGCAAAGCGCAACGGCGGCGCTCCCAAGCCGCAGCGGATCGAGGCTCCGGCCGATTCCGGCTTTGATGACGAAATACCAGACTTCGGGGCGGAAGACATCCAATGAAACCCGCCGCCTTCCAGGCAACATTCACCGACTGGCGCCTTATCAAAGGCCGCAAGGTCGTGCAGTTAGTTTTCGAGGTTCCTGTGGAAGGCGCCGACGCCGCTTATCAAGCATTGGGCGGCATGCCCGATCCTGGCGCATCTGTTTGGTGCGCCATCGCCCGTTTACAAACAGAAGGGAAGGTGAGGCCGCAAGCAGAAGCCGAGACGAATGCAACTGCATTTACTGAAAAGCCCGCGCTTGAGGCCGCACCCCAGGCGCGGGCTGGTCGGCTCACAAAGCAGGCTGGCATTGCGTGCAGTGATCCACGCTTCTGGAAATTCCTTACCGAGAACGACATGCCGGTTGCTAATGAGCACGATGCCGCCGTGGCTGTCCGATTTATCTGTCACGTCGCGAGCCGCAAGGAACTCATTCCCCGCACAGAGGCCGGAGACGAATGGGAAAACCTGTTTGGACGTTATCTTGCTTGGCGCGAAGCACCGGAGTTTGCGGCCTAAATGTCACGCGGCGGGCACAATAAAAAAATTGGTCCATATCAGAAATATGGACGACTGCTTACATTGCGCCTAGCCGATGCGCAAAAATGGGAATGCAGTTGCGATTGCGGTAATAAGAAAATCGTTTGGGCTTCCAATCTTTTGTCTGGTCATACGCAGTCTTGCGGTTGTTTCAGAAGTGAAATCGTTCGTACCCATGATAAAAGTCGAACGCAAGAATACAAAGCCTGGACGAATATGTGGTCGCGCTGCACCACCCCAAGCAGTACCGGATTTCATAATTATGGAGGTCGCGCCATTCGCGTTTGTGAACGATGGTCAGACTTTAATAATTTTTTGACTGATATGGGGATGCGCCCATCGCCACGTCATTCTATTGATCGTATCGACGTAAACGGCAATTACGAGCCGACAAATTGCCGATGGGCTGAGGCTAAGCAACAAGGCAGAAATAGGCGACAACAGCATTACGTTACTATTCAAAATCGCCAAATGACATTGGCGGAAGCGGTCGAACAATCAGGGCTGAAATATAATACTGTTCTTTATCGTCTAAAACGCGGCTGGACTATTTCAAAGGCGCTTGGTCATGGGTAGAGCCGTGCCAGAATGGATTGGCAATCATCCTGATCAAGCGGTCCCGCCCAGGGTTCGTCTCAGAATTTTTGAGAAACACGGCGGAGTCTGTCACATATCTGGACGCAAAATACAGCCGGGAGACGCATGGGATTTAGACCATATAAAAGCACTCTGCCTTGGGGGAGAGCATCGCGAGACAAATATGGCGCCCGCTTTACGAGACAAGCATCGCCAAAAAACAAAGGACGATGCGGCAATCAAGGCTTACAATTACCGACGGCGGCTTGCGCATGCCGGGATCAAGCGGCGCAAGTCAAGACCAATACCGGGATCGCGCCAGAGCGCATGGAAAGTTACTTTTAATCACGGAACGGTACGGCGATGACACAGCAATATTTGTTGATAGCGAGCGCGATCTTCACGATCTGTGGAATGACCGTGCTGGTGTTCTGGCCGTGATGCCACACACTCCGCATGGGTAGGAAAACGATCCAATGCCAAAAATGAAATTTAACGTCACCAATCGCTTTTCCGGTGAGGTCCAATTCACTGCGAAGATCGAGTGCGACAAGGATGCGTCCATGTCCGTCAAGCTCGGCTTGGCAGTCAAATGGGCGGTTAAAAGCCGCGCGTACCTGAGCCGCGCGAACCTGAGCCGCGCGTACCTGAGCGGCGCGGACCTGAGCGGCGCGAACCTGAGCCGCGCGAACCTGAGCGGCGCGTACCTGAGCCGCGCGAACCTGAGCGGCGCGGACCTGAGCCGCGCGAACCTGAGCGGCGCGT
>Ga0307471_100000085_pt1 | contig 42012 bp, 43 predicted proteins | sample atmos_gasesAM3C__2_FD_204566 | JGI IMG/M metagenome (GOLD analysis project Ga0307471, IMG submission 204566) | Hardwood forest soil microbial communities from Morgan-Monroe State Forest, Indiana, United States - atmos_gasesAM3C_515 | ecosystem: Environmental > Terrestrial > Soil > Temperate... | reverse complement strand
AAGGTTTCGCGGATACGGTCAAACACAACGACCGTATCGTTGATCGAATAGCCGGCAAGGGTCAAAAGCGCCGCCACCGCCGTCAGATTAAAATCAAGCTGCAAGACGGCATAGAGGCCCACCGTTGTTAGCACATCGTGAAAAGTGGCGATGAGCGCCGCAAGGCCGAACTGCCATTCGAAGCGCAAACCGACGTAAAGCGAAATCGCCGCCATTGCCAGCACGGTCGCCAGAATACCGCCGCGCAAAAGTTCGGCGCCGACCGTTGGTCCCACCACCTCGACCCGGCGATATTCATATTGCGTGCCCAATTTGTCCCGCACGGATTGAACGGCTTTCATCTGCGCCGTTTCGTCGCCCTCCTGACGTTGGATGCGGATCAAGACATCCGTCGGCGCGCCGAACTGCTGCAGAGACACTTCGCCCAGATTGAGCGTGCCGAGTTCATTGCGCAAAGCAGCAACATCGACGGCTTGAGGCGCCTTCGCTTCGATCAGAATGCCGCCCTTGAAATCGATGCCAAGATTGAGGCCCTTGATGAGCAGCGCGCCTACGGTGATAAGCATCAAGAGGATCGAGAGGCCAAAAGCCCACCAGCGCTTGGCGACAAAATCGACCTTGGTGTCGGAGGGAATGAAATGAATGGGACGCATGGTAAAGCGCATAGCAAAAAGAAAGATGGGTTGCCAGCTTCTCCCGGCCCTTAAGAACAGGAAAACCTTGTTTTAACGGATTCGTAAGCGCTGGAAGCGACAATAGCCGGCCCTGCATTGAGGGCCTATATGCCGATCCCGCCGCGTAAAGATCACCGTCATAAAGACACGCTCGCCTATCACCGGCATTGGCTCAGGCGCGCCGAGGCTGTGGCACTGGCGCCGGTAAGCATGGGCGGCAGTCCGCATCCGTCGGTCAAGGTGGGTGCCATGCTGGTTGACCATAAGGGGCGCGAAATCGCTGCCGCCGCCAACCGTTTCGCCCATGGGGTCGACCGCCGTCGGCCCGAGCGTATCCGCCCCGGCGCCAAATCTCTTTGGATCAATTGCGCCGAGCAAATCGCCTTTGCCAAGGCCTTGCGCAAACGCGCCGATTTAAGGGGCGCTTCGCTTTACGTCACGCTCGAACCTTGCGCCGTGTGCGCCGGGCTCATCGGGGAATTACGTTTGAGGGATGTCTATGTTCCGGTCGGCTCCCTGCGCCGCTATGCCAAGCTCAAAGCCAAATGGAAAAACAGCATCGAGATCGGTCTTACCAAGCTGGCCGAAGCGGGCGTGAGGGTGACGGCCATCGACACCAAACCGGCCAAAAAGAAAAAACCGGCGCGCCGCAAAGCCCGCTCCTGATCCGGGATGTTCCGGTTGCCGCCGCCGCGGCCTTATTCTAGACAGGCATCATGATTTTTTCTTCGCCATTACCGGCATGACACGCGCCGGCGCTGCGGCCTCATCGCGCGATTTGCCGCTTGAGGCTTTGCGCGGTTTTGCGGCGATGGCGGTCGTGCTGTGGCATTTTTTTCTGGCTTTCGCGCCACGCGTTTTATCCGATCTCAGCTATGGTCTGGCCGCTACGCCCCTTTTTGCTTTTGTTCACGGCACGGGAGCTGTCGATATCTTTTTTGTCTTGTCGGGCTATGTGCTGACCTATCGCTATTTCGAAACGGGCCGGCCGCGTATTTTGATCGTCGGCGCGCTTAAACGCTGGTTTCGCCTGTTTCTGCCCGTGTTTCTCAGCATTATGCTATCATGGCTTTTGTTTCGTTTTCATCTCTATGCTTATGAACAGGCCGGAAAAATCAGCGGCTCGAACTGGCTGGCCTCGTTCGGATTTAGCATGATCTCGCCCTTCGACCCGACTTTCTGGAAGGCGCTGAAAGAGGGCCTGATTATTGCTTTTCACCACGACAATAATTCCTTGAATCCCTTGCTCTGGACCATCCATATCGAATTGCTCGGCAGTTATATGGTGTTTGCGCTGGCGCCGCTGATCGCCAATCTGGGCGAGCGTCCGAAACTTCTGTTGCTAGCCGTAATTCTGGCCGGATTGGTGGCGCATTTTATCGAGGCTTTTTTAATTCCTTTTCTGCCTGGCGTTTTACTTGCTTTTTACGCGCCGCGGCGGCGAGCTATAAAAATTCTTCCGGCCTTTGCCTTCATTCTAATCGGGCTGGTCTTCCTCGGTTACCGGGAACCGGTTGGCTTTTATGCCTTTCTCAAATTTCTCGAGCCCATTAACGGCGAACCCTTGCGCGCCTATACCGGCACTATCGGCGCCGTTTTCGTCATGGTGGCTTTTCTCGCTTGCGAACCGTTGCGAGACAGGCTGAGGGGAAATTTTGCGCGAATCTTGGGGCGCCTGTCTTTTCCGCTTTATCTGGTCCATCTGATTCTGATTTGCTCTTTCGGATCGGCCATTTTTGCACTTGTCCGCACGGGTTATGGGCTTGGTGTCTCTCTTCTTATGACCGCGCTGATCCTGCTACCGGTTGTGTTTGTGGCGGCTTCCGTCTTCGCAATACTGGACGTCAAATGGATCGGTTTCGTCAACGCCGGCTTTCGCGGAATCAAACTGCCGAGCGAACGCACCGCTCACGGCGCGGCAAAACGCGCAAGATTGCGATAGAAAGCGTCCGCACTCGCATTGAGCCGGTCGCCATAGCTGCGCATATGGCCGACCATAGGTTTGATTTCCGGTTTGGCATCCGCCCTTCCATGCAGTTCGGAGAGAGAGATTTTATTGAAGGGCGCGAAAAGATTATCCATCAAGCGCACAAAATCGCCGATTTTCTCACCGTCAGGCGCAATATAAATCCATTGATTCTCACTGTTCGCTTCCGGCAGCTGCAGGCCGATGGCCGTATCATGGTTGATATGTTTCTGCGGCAGCAGGCTCAAGATCTCGAAAAAATGCTTGGCCAAGCGATGCTTGCGGACGGCATCCGAAAATTTCGCGGCGCCGGCTCCGCCAGAGTGGGCTTCATAAGTGTAGGACATAAGCACTTCTTTCCAAGAGTCAGCCGCGACAAACTGATAGACGCCCTTTGTCACAGCATATTGCCCTTTGTGTGGATTGGCACCGACGCGCGCCAGCGGTTTTTCGGTCGCCGCATCTTTCACGCCAAGATCGCCGGTCCAATTGACGGCCTGATCGACGATCACGCGGTGCGGGATCGAGGGAATAAGGCCGATCTCATCTTTTATGGTGGCGATCGAAGGGGTGGCGGGCGGTGGGCGGAACAGATCGCGGGCACCAAGTGTAACGCCAACATGGGGTAAAGCCGTCTGATAATTCCAGCGTTCGGCCTGCAAACTTTCGGCCAAAGCCGCGTTTATTTTCTCGCTCTGCTCCTCGAGATAAAGCATGTTGATGAGCTGGGCAATGCGGTCCTGCAAGTTTTGATCGAGGATGGCGAGCTCATCCTGCGCATCGGCTTGTGCATAGCTGCCGATGGTCGCAATTGTCACGCGATAGCCGCCGCCATGCATGAAACGGTTGATATCGCGAACCGTGCGCAGAAGATTGGTCGGATCAAGATCGATGATGTTGAGGTTGCCCGCCTCTTGCAAAAGCTCGAACTGGCGTATGGCCGCCCATTCGGCGGTAAATACATCCGGTCCTGGCTTTTTACCCTGAGCCAAAACTTTCTCCACCGCTTCGTGCAGGCAATCGGGAAACCACACATCGAGCGAGGCCGATTTGCCGATGCGCTGCAGCCAGGTAAAGCCGGCCGTGATACGCCGGCCGGCCGGCGGAGCCGAAAAGAACACCGGCTTGTTAAGCGAGAATTCGATTTTATTCTGAAACGTAGCGGCGGCCGTAAAAGGCGCGTGTAAATCGCTGTTCATAGTTCACTCCCTTCGCCGGCATGATCCGGATCAGGTTCGACGGGTGTGATCTCAGCCAAAAAGCGCAAGCACGCGCCCAAGGCACCCCGGGTATGAAAAGACTAGGGCAAACATTCCTCTCTTGTCAAAAAATGTTTTTAGGCCGTTTCGTCGCGGGCATCGGCTTGCGTTTTCAGCACGCGGCGCGCCACGGCCAGAGAAAAACCCGCGCGCGCCAGCGCGGCGAGATCTTTATGGCGGCGACCGTCATCAGCCGCTTTTTTGCGAAAGGGCCCGAGCTTGCACCGCCGGGCCAATGTCAAAGCGGCCCGATACTCGGCGTCATTCTCGTTTTCGGAATCACCTTCACGATCCAGCGTTTGGTCGATGATGTCGGTAGCCACACCGCTTCTCCCCAAACGCTGACGAATCGCGCGGGCGCTGCGGCCCGCCCGACGCCAGGCGGACATTTTGAGTTCCGCATAGGAAGCATCGTTGAGAATTCCGGTTTTTCTGTGTTTTTCGACGATGCTCTCGATGGCGGCCTGCAACTGTTTCTGCAGATCCTCATCCTTGGCAAAAAGGGGATTGTGCCGCGCTGCGCGACGCAAGCGATTCGCGAGCACGCGGCGCAGGGAAAATTCGGAGGCGGCATAACGGCTTAAATAGTAAAGCGCGGCCCCTTCCAAACTTTGACGGGTCGGCATTTTACCACGGCGTTTGGATGAAAGCATTTTCATTTTTTATTACTCGCTTATCTCATAGTCAAAAAATCATGCCTCTTTTTAAGCTAATTTTAAAGGATGGAATCTAAAGTAACAGCATAAACGAAAACACGCTTTCGAATCACAGACAAAAAATCATGCAAAACCCACATTACCGCTATTTCATCGAGATCCAGCCGCGGGACGGCGCCCAGGTGCCGCGCGCTTTTGAATCGGAAGCACGGCGGGCCGCGGCTTCCAGTTTCGTCGAGACCATGCGCGAATGGCTGCGGGAAAAAAATCTGGCCGACAAGGTTTCGATGCTCGGCATCACCATGTTCGGCCAAATTCAAATCACCTGCGAGGCAGTCGTTATCAAGCTTATTCGCAATCAAGATGTGGTCGATATCGCCGCGATCCGCCAGGGTGCGCTCTATACGGAAACTTTAAATCGCTGGAACGAAGCGCGCTAGATTTTCGTAATCAGGTTTGCGGCTTGGCGATCGGGCGCATGATGAACCATTGCTGCAGGATCGAGAGCAGATTGCTCCACGTCCAGTAAATGACCAATCCCGCCGGCATCTGCGCAAGCATGAAAGTGAAAATGACGGGCATCAGCATGAACATGCGCGCCTGGGTTTTGTCCGGCGGCTGCGGCGAAAGTTTTTGCTGCAGGAACATGCTGAGCCCCATCAAAAGCGGCCAAATACCAAGATGAAGCATGGAAGGCGGCGTCCACGGAATCAGGCCAAAAAGGGTGAAAATGGAACTGGGATCGGGCATCGACAGATCCCTGACCCAGCCATAGAAAGGCGCTTGGCGCATTTCGATTCCGACATAGAGAACCTTATAAAGCGCGAAGAAAATCGGGATCTGAATGAGGGTCGGCAGGCAGCCGGAGGCCGGATTGGCTTTCTCGCGTTTGTAGAGTTCCATCATGGCGGCGCTTTGCTGCATCTTGTCATCCGGAAAACGTTCCTGAATGCGCTTCATCTCCGGCTGCAACGCCTTCATTTTCGCCATCGAGCGGTAGGATTTTATGGAGAGCGGTAGCGTGATGATTTTGAGCATCACGGTGAAAGCCAAAATCGCCAGGCCGAAATTGCCGAGGAAACGCCCCAGAAAATCGAGCAGATACAAAAACGGCTTGGTGAGAAAATAAAACCAGCCGAAATCGATGGCGCGATCAAAATGCGGAACCTCGAATTGGTCCTCGTAATGATCGAGCAAGCGCAGGCGCTTGGCGCCGGCAAAAAACCGGGTCACATGCTGGGCCGAGGCGCCGGGGGCCAAACTCACGGGACTGCCGCGGAAATCCGTTTGAAATTGCCCGGTGGCCGGATCGGAACCCATCGTATTGGTATAGGCAAATTCACTCGTCAGTTTTTCATTTTGCGGCGGGATCATCGCCACCAGCCAGTATTTATCGGTAACCCCAAGCCAGCCGCCGTCGCTTTCTTCGGTCTTTTTGCCGGCGGCGATGAGATCTTTGTATTTAACTTCTTCCAGCGTGCCGTTCAAAACGCCGAGCGGCCCTTCATGTAAAATGTAGACGTCGCGAGTGAGCGCCTTGCCTTGCCGCCGGATGAGGCCGAAGGGATAGAGGGTTACGGTTTCCGTACCGCTATTGCGCACATCATCCGTAATCGTGAATATGAAATGATCATCGACGGCGATCATGCGCTCGAACAAAAGCCCATGGCCATTATCCCAGATGAGTTTCAGCGGCTGATCCGGCGTCAATTGTTTGCCGTCCGCCTTCCACTGCGTTTCGGCGGTGGGCACAGAAATTGTGTGATCGGCGGCAAGCCAGCTGAGTTCACCGTAACAGGCGGTGCTGGGCGCAGCCGAGCCTGCCGGTGAAAGGAGCGTGATTTCCGGTGATGCCGGATCGATGTCTTCGCGGTAATGAACGAGGGAAAGATCGTCGAGCCGTGCGCCTTTGAGATTGACCGAACCTTCAAGCTCCGGCGTTATGATTTTGACGCGCACAGCCTCACGGATAATAGCGCCCCGTTCGCGGGGTGCGCTGGCCTCCGGCACATTTTCCGGCTTGACCTGCTGCGCCAGTTTTTGGGCCAGAACCTGCTGACGGTAATGGTCCTGCTGCGGCTTGACATAGAAATACTGAAAGCCGACCAGGATAATGACCGACAGAATGACAGCAACAATCAGATTTTTATTGTCCATGGTGCGATAGCCGGAAAAGGATCCGGTTTACTTAACATGCGGCGGCACGGGGTCAAAGCCATGTTTGCCCCAGGGATGGCAGCGGCCGATCCGGCTTATGGCCAGAAGGGTTCCACGGGCGAGCCCGTGCCGTATGATCGCTTCCTGCGCATAGGAAGAACAGCTCGGCGTGAACCGGCATTGGCCGCCGAAGATCGCGGCAAAACTGTAACGGTAAATCTGGATAAGAAAACAGATGATAGAGGACGGAAGGCCGGTTGATTTTTTCAACCTCCGATTTCTGATATCTGACATCTGATCTCTGACTTCCGTCATCTGTTTTGCCAGGCGCCAAGTTTTTTCAAAGCCGTGATTAAATCCTGTTTCAATTCCTCGAACTTGCGCTGCGGCGTTGTGGCGCGCGCGATGAGCACGTAATCATAACCGGCCGCGGCATGCAGCGGCAAAATTTGCGTAGCCAGTGCTCTTAGCCTGCGCCGCGCGCGGTTGCGGACCACCGCACCGCCAATTTTGCTGCTTGCCGTGAGGCCATAACGCGCCGGCGTGTTTTGCCGGTCCGCACCCATTTGCAGAATGAGGCCCGGCGTAGCCCATTTTTTTCCTTTATGGGCAACGGCAAGAAATTCCTTACGTTGGCGAAGTATGGCGAGATCCCGTTTAGCTAACGGCTTCACGCGGTGAGCTTCTTGCGCCCCTGCGCGCGGCGGCGGGCAATAACCCTGCGGCCGCCTTTGGTGGCCATGCGCGCACGAAATCCGTGCCGGCGCTTGCGGATCAGTTTGCTCGGCTGGTAGGTGCGCTTCATAAATCAATCCTCTTCGGAAAACCGCGAATTTATAGGAATTTTAAGCCCCGGAGTCAATGGAATCGGGGCAAATCGAGTTTGCCATAGGCGCAATCGCTGGTAAAAAGAGCTTCCCTTATCGGTTAGCGAAGGCTATCTGTGCCCGATTTTCTCACGCTTGATGACCTTTCTTTGCAAGGCAAAACCGTCTTGCTGCGCGCCGACCTTAATGTGCCGGTCGATCAGGGCCGGGTCGGCGACCTCTCGCGCCTCGAACGATTGCTGCCGACGCTAAAAGAATTGCGAGCAAAAAACGCCAGGATCGTTTTGCTGTCCCATTTCGGCCGCCCGGAATCCAGGCCCGATCCGCGTTATTCCCTGCACCCGGTTGTGGCGGCTTTGAGCGATCTTTGGGGCCAGCCCGTTGCCTTCGCCGAAGATTGCATCGGCCCCAAAGCGGCAAACGCTGTTAAGGCACTGCAGGCAGGGCAAATCCTCATACTTGAGAACACCCGCTTTCATGCGGGCGAGGAAGCTAACGATCCTGCTTTCGCGCAAGAGCTCGCATCGCTCGGCGATGTCTATATCAACGATGCTTTTTCGGCGGCGCATCGCGCCCATGCCTCGACCGTCGGGCTCGCCAGGCTTTTGCCCTCGGCCGCCGGGCGCGCGATGCAGGAGGAGATCGAGGCGCTCACGCGCGCACTTGAAAAGCCCGAACGGCCGCTGGCGGCCATTGTCGGCGGCTCCAAAATCTCGACCAAATTGGAGCTTTTGCAAAATCTGATGGGCAAGGTCGATATTCTGGTACTGGGCGGCGGCATGGCGAACACATTCCTCGCCGCCAAAGGCCTCACGATTGGCCGTTCACTTTCCGAGCCGGACATGTCCCCAACGGCCCAGACGATCATGGCGAAAGCCGAGCAGCGCGGCTGCCATATTCTTTTGCCGCAGGATGCTGTAACCGCACCCGCGCTTAAAGCCGGCGTTCCGGTCAAGACCGTTTCGGTTCAATCGGTGCCGGCGGATGAGATGATCCTCGATATCGGTCCCGCTTCGGTTCAGGAAATTAAGGATAACCTCGCTTTATGCAAAACCATTGTATGGAATGGGCCTTTGGGCGCTTTCGAGACGCCGCCTTTCGATAAGGCTACTACCGAGGTCGCCATCTGCGTCGCCGATTTAACCAAACGAGGCAAGGTTTTGTCGGTCGCCGGTGGCGGTGATACTATGGCAGCCTTGGCTCATGCCGGTACGACGCATGGGGTGAGCTATCTTTCAGCCGCGGGCGGCGCGTTTCTGGAATGGCTGGAAGGGCGCATATTACCGGGCGTGGAGGCGCTCAAACAGGCGGTGCCGAAGGTGAAAACGGGGAAAGTGATTATGTAGCAGGCGGAGCTCAGGGGTCAGCATTCAGGGAATATCGCTGAATGCTGAAGGCTGAAAGCGGATCCGGGAACATGAAACGCACATCACAAAAAAAATCCGCAAAAAAAACCACTGGCGCGAATCCGCTCTGGGGCGGGCATTACGCCAGGGGCCCGGCCGCTACCATGATGGGAATCAACGCCTCCATCGATGTCGACCGGCGACTCTACGCCGAGGATATTGCCATCTCCAAAGCGCATGCCGCGATGCTGGCAAAGACCGGCATTATTAATCAGAAAGATGCACGGGCGATCCAGCAAGGGCTTGATCGGGTTTTGCGCGAAATAAAAAGCGGCAAATTCACTTTTTCGCGCGCACTCGAAGACATCCATATGAATATCGAGACGCGCCTCACCGAACTGATCGGTGAAACAGCCGGACGGCTGCACACGGCACGTTCGCGCAACGAGGTGACGACCGATTTGCGTCTGTGGCTGCGCACCGTTATCGGCCGGGTAGATGACGATCTGCGGGCTTTGCAGACTGCTTTGCTGACGCAGGCCGCGCGCCATGCCGGCACTCTCATGCCCGGCTTTACGCATCTGCAGCCGGCGCAGCCGGTGACGCTCGGCCATCATCTGTTGGCTTATGTCGAAATGCTGGGACGCGACCGGGCGCGCTTCGAAGACTGCCGCGCAAGGCTTAATGAATCGCCGCTTGGCGCCGGTGCGTTGGCCGGCACTTCTTTCCCCATTGACCGCGCAATGACCGCCAAGGCACTTGGCTTCGAGCGTGTGATGGTCAATTCAATCGACGCTGTGTCGTCGCGCGATTTCGCGCTTGAATTTCTGGCGGCGGCTGCCATTTGTGGCTTGCATTTGTCGCGTCTGGCTGAAGAAATCGTTATCTGGTCGAGCCCGGCCTTCGGCTTCGTGACTTTGTCGGAAAGCTTCACCACCGGCAGCTCGATCATGCCGCAAAAACGCAATCCGGATGCCGCCGAGCTCGTCCGCGCCAAGACGGGACGTTTGCTCGGCGCCTTCAATATGCTTTTCGTCGTGATGAAGGGCCTTGCGCTCGCCTATGGCAAGGATATGCAGGAAGACAAGGCGCCGGTCTTCGATGCCGCCGATACGCTGCAGCTTTCGCTCAAAGCCATGACCGGCATGATCGGGGATATGAAGGTAAACAAACCGGCGCTCGATAAAGCGCTGGCCGAGGGTTTCATCACCGCAACCGATCTTGCCGATTTTCTCGTGCGCAAGCTCGATATGCCATTCCGTCAGGCGCACAACGTAACCGGCCGGATCGTGCGTTTGGCCGAACAGAAGAAATGCCCGCTTGCCAAGCTCAGCCTCAAGGACATGCAGCGGATCGAGCCCCGCATAACCAAGGATGTGTTCACGATCCTCGATCCACGTCGTGCCGCCGAAAGCCGCACCAGTTTTGGCGGAACCGCGCCGGCGCTCGTGAAAAAAGCTGTGAAAGAAGCGAAAAAGCGCTATCTTTGAGCGCGAGGGGCACGCGCATGAATGTAAAAGAACTCAAGGGTAAGACGATTGCTTTCGCCGCCTCAGGCGGCTTGGACAGCTGCACGATCGCCCACTGGCTGAGCCAGCAGGGCGTGAAGGTCGTTGCCTTCACGGCCGATCTCGCGCAGCCCGATGAGACGGATTTCGGCACTATCGAAAAACGCATGCGCGCGGCGGGCGCCGTAGATTTTGTCGCCGTCGATCTGAAAAAGCAAATGGCCGAAGCCGGCATAGAAGGTATTCAAGCGCAAGCCTGCTATGAGGGGCGCTACTGGAACACGACGCCCTTGGGTCGCCAGGTGACCGTGGTGGGGCTTTTGCCCGCGATCAAAAAGCATGGCATTAAAATTTTTAGTCATGGCGCGACCGGGCGCGGCAATGATCAGGTGCGCTTTCAGCTCATCACCAACATGCTGGAGCCTTCTTTCAGCGTTTACGCGCCGTGGCGGGACGAGGATTTCCTCAACCGTTTCGGCGGGCGTCTGCCGATGATCCAGTATTGCGAGCAGCATAATCTGCCGATCAAGGCCTCGCGGGAAAAACCCTATTCGACCGATGCCAATCTGCTTGGCCTTACGCACGAGGCGGGCAAGCTCGAACTGCTTACGACACCTGCGCACTTCGTTACGCCTGAAATGGGCGTATGGCCGGAGAAGGCCCCCGATAAAGCCGAAGAAGTCACGCTGCGTTTCGAAAAAGGACGGCCCGTCAGCCTCAACGGCAAAAAGACCGATACACTGGCGGCCTTTACTTTGGCCAACGAGATCGGCGGGCGGCATGGAATCGGTATTGGTCTGCATTTGGTCGAAAACCGTTTTGTTGGCATCAAGTCGCGCGGCGTTTACGAGGCGCCGGGCATGGAATTGCTCGGCACCTGCTACGGCTTTCTCTTGCAATTGATTTTGGACCGGCGCGCGCGCGAATTGTTCGACCAACTGTCGCTCGCGGCGGCCAAGCAGATTTATCAGGGCTACTGGAACGATGTCGCCTCGCGCATGCTCAAAAAAGCCATTGCGGAAATCGCGCAGATGGTAACTGGCATGGTGACGGTCGCGCTTTACAAGGGCAATGTCGCGTATGTCGCGGCCAAAGACGTGCCGCACTCGCTCTTCTCGAATGACAGTTCGATGGAAAAAGAAGGCTCGTTCGATCACAGGGATTCGGAAGGTTTTCTTGGTGTGCTCGGCGTGCATGCCCGTGCGCTGGCGGAAACCGGCCAGATCGACGGCAAGCCAAAACAGGGGCCACAGGGGTCGGGGGTCTCGAGTGTCGATCCGCCCCAGGAGAGCATGGACTAACCGGACGTCATGCTGCGTGAATTCGCCCCCGCTAAAATAAATCTTTATCTGCATGTCACCGGACGCCGCGTGGATGGCTATCATAATCTCGACAGTCTGGTGGCTTTTGCCGGCGTCGGCGACGAGATAAGGCTTGAACCGGCGCCGCGTTTCGATTTCATCATCGACGGGCCGCAGGCGGGCCATTTGAAAGGAGAACCGGCCGAGCAAAATCTCGTGGTGCGTGCCGGGCGCAAATTTGCCAAGTGCCTGAACAAAACGCCCGATCTGCGATTGACACTGATCAAAAATTTGCCGGTAGCTTCCGGCATCGGCGGCGGTTCGAGCGACGCCGCGGCTACCTTACGCATCCTGGCCATCTATTGGGGGATCGGACATGAAGATCCGCGGTTGGCCGAAACGGCCGCGCATTGCGGGCAGGATGTTTTGGTCTGTCTGCAAACGGAGCCTTGTTACATTACGGCGCAAGGCGCCAGATCCGGCCCGTCCTTGCCTCTTTGTCATATGGTTTTGGTTAATCCCGGCAAGGCGCTGGCAACGGCGAACGTATATCATGAGTGCCGCACGATGAACGCGGCTTTTTCAAACATGGCCGCTTTCGAGGAAGCCCCGCCGAATCCGGCCCTGTTCGCGCAAAATCTCAAAGCACGCCAGAACGACCTGACCGCGCCGGCCTTGCGTCTTATGCCAGAAATCGAGACGATTCTTAAGGCTTTGGACGCAACCGGCGATTGCCTTTTAGCCCGCATGTCGGGCAGCGGCGCGACTTGTTTTGGCCTTTTCCCCGATCGCGACAGCGCCCGGCGGGCAGCTTCCATGATACTTGCCGCTCATCCCGACTGGTGGGTCACGCCGACTTTTATTCCCGCTCATCGGGACCGCAGACGGGTGGCATGAGAGGCCGAGTCCAAATAAAATTTCCATAAGCACCTCCCCGATTTGCTTAAATATTCCGATTTTTCCGCCTCAGAAATTAAAATATTATTTCTTAAAGACCCGTTTTTTATTCCCATAATTTCTCGATTTTAAAAAAGGAAATTTTCTTTCGCCACAAGAAAAGATTATATAGATCAGTCATTAAATGAATATTTCGCTGCCGAATTACCCAAAAAGGGCCGAAAATACGAGCAAAAACGCCATTTTGACGTTGACACTTCTGACCCCGGAGAACAAGGTGCCGCCCTAATTTACCTGATCTCTCAGGACTGACATAAACCAACAAAAACAGGAAAAATCTTGCCGACAAACAGATTAGGATTCGCGCGGGCGAATTCGCTGCAACCCAGCTCCATTCTTCAACTTCTGCTTGCCGGCGGCCTCGCTTTGGGCATCGGAGCGGGCGGTCTTTACCTGCATCCCGCCTCTTTCGTCCCCACCATAAATCAACAAACGGCTTCCGCTCTGCCCGCAACACTGCCTTCCCAGGCCGCCATTCCCGCACCGGCGCCGGTCGCGCAAGCCTCGGCCCCGACCGTCCCAGCCGCGACAACTATGGAAGGACTGCGTAGCGCCGTCACCGCTACCATCAAGCCGGCCCTTAATCCGAAACCCGAGGCCGTGACCCGCGAAATCGAGATCGAACGCGGCGCGAAATTCTCCGATCTTCTCGCCAATGCCGGCGTTCCATCGCGTGACGCTTTGGCAATCGCAAGTGCGCTTGGCAAGGTTTATGACTCGCGCCATCTCAAGAGCGGACAGGAAGTGACCCTCTTTTCAACCCGTATCGGCGCTGAAGAAAAACTCAATCGCATCACCCTCCAGCCCGAAGCAACCAAGGAAGTGACCATCGCCCGCAATGCCGCCGGCGATTTCGCCGCCAATATCGAATTGGTGCCGTTAACACATCGGCATTTCGCGGCCCGTGGCGAAATTCATTCCTCGCTCTATGAAGCGGGTGAAACGGCCCATGTCCCGCATGCTCTGATGGCGTCTTTCATGCGCATCTATTCGCATGAAGTCGATTTCCAGCGCGACATTCATCCGGGCGATCGTTTCGAAATTCTTTATGATCAGCCCGTGGCCCGCAACGGCGCAACGGCCGGGGAAGGCGAAATCATCTATGCCGCGCTTATCGCGGGCAACAAGGTAAAGCCGGTCTATCGCGTCACCTTCAGCGACGGCAGCATCGATTATTTCGACGAGCGCGGTGAAAGCGTCCGCCGCGCGTTGTTACGCACGCCCGTCGCGGCCGCCCATATCACCTCCGGCTTCGGCATGCGCATGCATCCCATTCTCGGTTACAGTAAAATGCATCAAGGCGTGGATTTCGGCGCCCCGCCGGGCGCGCCTATCTTTGCCGCCGGCAATGGCACGGTTGTGGAAATCGGCACCAAGGGCGGTTACGGACGCTATGTCCGTGTGCGCCATAACGGCCAGCTCGAAACCGTCTATGCTCATATGAGTCGCTTCGGCCAAGATTTGTATCGCGGCGCTGACGTGAAGCAGGGCGAAGTAATCGGCTATGTCGGCGCCTCGGGCCGCGTGACCGGCCCGCATCTGCATTTCGAAGTTCATGTGGCGGGACGTGCGGTCAATCCGCTCAGCGTCAACCTGCCGACGGGACGCGTGCTGGATGGCAAATTGCTGGTTGCCTTCAAAAAGGGCGAAAGCAAGATCAAGCAGGAATTTACGTCTCTCCTGACGAAAAACGGCGCCCTTTTCACGCAAACCTCGGCGCCCGGCCCGGCCTTCCCGGTGAAGGAAGCCGAGACCTGCGGCTTGCGCGGCGGCTGCTAAAAACAGCTCCCGTTACCTTCCTAAATTCAATCTTCGATAGCTCAAAGCTTCCGCAATATGAACGCGTTGCACGGCGTCCAGGCCGGCGAGATCCGCCAATGTGCGCGCCACGCGCAGCACGCGATGATAGCCGCGCGCCGATAATTTGAGCTGATCCGCCGCTTGGGTTAGCAGCGCGCGGCCGCTTTGATCGGGCGCAGCTACTTTTTCGAGCAATTCGCCGTCGGCCTCGGCATTGGTGCGCAAGATGGGCTTATTGCCTCCATTCAGTTTCATGCTATCGGCAAAACCGTTTGGCATATGAGGGCTGTTGCCGTTGGCCGCCCATTTTGCGTAACGCTCGGCCTGCGCGCCGCGCGCGCCGGCAATACGCACGGCGACCGCCTTCGAATCCTCGGCCGGCGGCGGCAGGCTCAAATCACTGGCGCTCACGGCCGGCACCTCGACATGACAATCGATGCGATCGAACAAGGGCCCCGATATGCGCGCCTGATAATCGGCGGCGCATTTGGGTGCGCGGCTGCAGGTGCGCGAGGGATCATCGAGATGCCCGCAGCGGCAGGGATTCATGGCGGCAATAAGCTGCACGCGCGCGGGATAAGTAACGTGGTGATTGGCGCGCGAGACCACGGCCCGGCCGGTCTCGAGCGGTTGGCGCAAGGCTTCCAGTGTCCCGCGCTGAAATTCCGGCAATTCATCGAGAAACAACACACCGTTATGGGCCAGCGATATTTCGCCCGGCTTCGCCCGCATGCCGCCGCCGACCAAAGCCGGCAGCGAGGCCGAATGATGCGGGTCGCGGTAGGGCCGGCGGCGTAATAATTTTCCGTCATCCAGCAAGCCGGCAAGCGAATGGATCATCGAAACTTCGAGCGCTTCATCGGCCGCCAACGCCGGCAGCAATCCCGGCAGGCGCGAGGCCAGCATGCTTTTGCCGGCGCCCGGCGGTCCGATCATGAGCAGATTATGCCCGCCCGCCGCGACGACTTCGAGCGCGCGCTTGGCGGTGTCTTGTCCTTTGATATCGCGCAGATCGGCAAAACTACCCGCCTCATCCTGCAAACGCAGTTCGGGCCGCACCAGAACTTGCGTGCCTTTGAAATGATTGATGAGCGCGAGAAGGGAGGGTGCTGCCAGAACTTCAAGCTCGCCCGCCCAAACGGCTTCGCCGCCATTCTTGGAGGGGCAGATCAGGCCGCGTCCATGCGCCGATGCCGTCACGCCGGCTGGCAGCACACCTGCGACCGGCGACAGAACGCCATCCAGCGCAAGCTCGCCAAGCGCCGTATAGCGTGCCATCTCTTCGGCCGGCAGCACGCCCATGCCGGCAAGCAACGCAAGCGCAATCGGCAAATCGAAATGCGAGCCCTCCTTCAATACATCGGCAGGTGCGAGATTGACCGTGATGCGCTTGGCCGGTAGAGCGAGACCCAGCGCATGCAGCGCGGCACGCACGCGCTCGCGGCTTTCGCGCACGGCGTTGTCAGGCAGGCCGACAATATCGAAACGCACGACGCCGAACGACATCTGCACTTGCACATCGATGTCGAGAACGTTCGTGCCTTCGAAGGCAACCGTATAGATACGGGCGACCATTTTTAGGATTCAGGGATCCGGATTCAGGATAACGGGAGGGAACACGTATGTATTGTTAACATTCCGAAACAAAACAGCCAAGCCGCTATTTTAAGACCCCGACCCAGAATTGTTCGGCGATGGTTTGGTTGCCTTTATGGCCCATCATACGGTCGGCGACGGCAAGGCCGGTCGGCGAGGTCACGTTGATTTCCGTCAGATAGTCGCCGATCACGTCGATGCCGGCGAGAAATAACCCGCGATCCCGCAGAACCGGCGCCAGTGCGTTGCAGATCGCGCGGTCGCGCGACGTGAGCGGCGCGCGGCGCGGCTTGGCGCCAACCCGCATATTGCCGCGTGCCTCGCCTTTGGCCGGAAGGCGCGTATAGACACCGACTGGTTTTCCATCGAGCAGAATGATGCGCTTGTCGCCTTTGCTTGTGATCGCCGGCAGATATTTTTGGATCAGCCACGGCTCCAGATTGATAGCGGCCATCATCTCGAGCAGCGCATGCAGATTGCCGTCATTTTTGCCGAGACGGAAAATGCCGTAGCCGGCATAGCCATAAAGCGGCTTGAATATGACGTCGCCGTGCCGCGCGCGGAATTCGCAGATCGCCTCGGCATCGCGCGTGATGATGGTGGGGGGCATGAGTTTTGGAAAATGCGTGACCAGCAGTTTCTCGGGCGCGTTGCGTACCCCCACAGGATCATTGACGATTTTCACGCGGGTCTTGAGATGCTCGAGCGTATGCGTCGCCGCGATATAAGCAAGGTCGAAAGGCGGGTCCTGACGCATGAGAATGACATCGAAAGCGGCAAGATCGGCGATTCTTCCGGCGCCAAGATAGACGCTGTCCTGCGCATCGCTCTTAAAGCCAAGCGCATGGCCCTGCGCCGTGATGCGCCGCTTGCCTTGGATGATTTCCATGCGCAGATGCCGGGGCTCGTAATGAAAAAGCTCATAGCCGCGCCGGGCCGCCGCATGTGCGAGGTAAAGTGTGCTGTCGAGCGGCTTGTAAAGCTTCTCGAGCGGATCCATCTGCAGGGCAACGTGCCGTTTTTTCATTCCGGCCTCCAAGCATCGGCAATATGCACCGGCCAGCGCCAGGGCGCCACCAGCATCACATCGAAACGCAATTGATGGCGGTTTAAATGGGGGTGCCGGGCAAGAAAATCATTGGCGGCCCGCTCAAGCCTTTCGCGCTGACGCGTGCCGACCGCTTCGGCGGCAACTTCCCGCGAGGGCCGCGCCTTGACCTCGACCAGGGCGATGCAAGGGCCACGCGAAGCCACGATATCGATCTCGCCCAAAGGCGAACGGTAGCGTGAAGCAATAATGCCATAGCCCTTGAGGCGCAGGGCCATGCGACACAGGGCCTCGGCGGCAAGACCGGTACGGTAATTGGTCTTTTTCATTTGCCAGTTTTTCCCCTCAGCCACAAGGCGCGCGCATAGACCTCGCTTTTTTTGACGCCAGTCGCGGCGCTGACGGAAGTGACGGCATCGCGCAAAGTCTGCGTTTGCAGATTTTCCCGCAGCGCTTCATCAAGCACGGCAAGGGTAGTCGTTGCTTTCTTTTCCGACCGTCCCACCAGAATGACGATCTCGCCTTTTATGTCCTGCGTGCGATAATAATCGGCCAATTCGCCGAGCGTACCGCGCCTTGTTTCCTCGAATAATTTGGTGAGCTCGCGCGCGACCGCGCCCCTGCGTGCGGCGCCCAGGATTTTGGCGAGATCGATGAGCGTTTCGGCAAGGCGCTGCGGCGCTTCGTAAAACACCAAAGTTGCTGGTACGGATTCGAGTGTTTCGATGGCTTTCTGCCGTGCGGCCATTTTCGGCGGCAGAAAGCCGGCAAAATAAAATTGGTCCGCCGGCAGGCCCGCGCCTACCAGTGCCGTCAAGGCCGCGTTGGCGCCGGGAATGACCGTCACCGCATATGCGGCCTCAATACAAGCGCGCACGAGCTTAAAGCCGGGATCGGCCAAAAGCGGCAAACCGGCATCGCTGATAAGAGCGATGCTTTCACCCGCCTTGATATGCGCAAGAAGAGCGGGCCGTGCCTTATCGGCATTGTGATCGTGATAGGAAAGTAAAGGTTTCTTGATGCCATACTGATTGAGGAGAAGCCCGCTATGGCGCGTATCCTCACAGGCGATGCGGTCAACTTGGCGCAGAACCCACAAGGCGCGTAAGGATATATCGCCAAGATTGCCAATCGGCGTCGCAATCACATACAATCCCGGTTCCAGCTTACTTGCCCCCCCACCCCGGCCAGCCTCAACGATCCGGCGAGCCAAAAGCGGATAATCCGGCGATGAAATCTTCTCTCCTGGCACGTTCTTTTTTGCTGACATGTTTCGTGTTCGCTTTCGCCGGCTGCTCGACGATAGATGATGTGCAATCCTGGTTCGCCCCGAGACATGTAGCGCAAAAAGCGGCGCCGTCCAATGCCGCACCGCCGGCGCTGGCCGAGCAGCCGTCGCCCCCCGCCGCACAAAATGCGATGCCGCCCGTGCCGCCACCCGCACCGAAATTGCCGCCGAATGCCAAGATCAAGGTGGCGATCCTGTTACCGCTTTCCGGTAAAAACGCGCCGCTCGGTCAGGCCATGCTGAATGCCGCGCAATTGGCCGTGTTCGATGTCGCCGATCCGCATTTCGAATTGATGCCACGCGATACCGGGCTTAGCGACGGCGCGGCGGAAGTGGTCGCGCGCGATGCTCTCGCCAATGGCGCACAGCTTATCATCGGTCCGGTTTTTGCCACCAACGTCACCAGCGTGAAGCCGATCGCGGCGGTCGCCGGGGTCAATATGCTGGCGCTTTCGACCGATACGTCGCTTGCGGATCAGAATGTTTTCGTCATGGGTTTTGCGCCCGGCGCCCAGATTGAGCGCGCGGTTGCCTATGCCCACGTGCATGGCGTACAGAATTTCGCCGCGCTGGTGCCGAAAGGCGCCTATGGCAATTTAATCGGCGACGCCTTTCAGGCCGCCGTTGCCCGCCAAGGCGATGCGGTCGTTGATATCGAAAGCTTTGACCCCGCGCGGCATGACAGCGAAGTGGCGGTGACGGCGCTCGCCGCGCGGCGCGACCGTATCGATGCGCTGTTGCTGCCGGAAGGCGGTGATGATCTCAAGCTCATCGCGGGACAATTGGCGGGCGCCAATTTCGACCCCAAGCGCACGCATCTGATCGGCACCGGTCTTTGGGACGTGGCGGATATCGGGCATGCGACTTTTCTGATCGGCGGCTGGTATGCAGCGCCCGATCCGCGCGCGCGGCAGAATTTCCTCAAGGCCTATACGAAAGCCTACGGACAGGAACCGCCGCGTCTGGCCACGCTCGCTTATGACGCAACCGCTCTTGCGGCGCTTCTCGCCAAGCAAGGAGGCCGCTTCGACCGCGCAGCCCTTACCAACCCCAACGGCTTCGCCGGCATCGACGGTATTTTCCGTCTCACCAATCAGGGCATTGTCGAGCGGGGTCTCGCGGTGCTCGAAGTCACGAACAATGGCGGCCATCTCGTCGATCCGGCGCCCTCGACCTTCGCCGCAAAAGGTTATTAGGCCTCTCTTTTTGGCGCTCTGGCTAAAGGCCTGTTTTCGCAGACTCTTCCTGTTTTTTCGGCAGATGCGAAAATTTGAGGCAAATGGCAAATTGTTCTTTTTCGCTCAATCCTTTGGCCGAAAAATTCAGACCCTATTAACCCTGCCGTCTTACGATTTGATCGTTCGTACGGAGTTATTTTATGGCGGTACAAGAATTAAAGCCGACAAATCTGCGTCCTGAATTAGATCTGGGCGCGCCACTTGTAGCATCGGCTCAACAATTACCTGTGCCAGCGCCAGCTTACACCGCTCGGAATAAATATTTAGCTCTCGACCCCGCGAGACCCCAAGTCTCAGCCCAGCCTTCTCCTGCAGCCACACCAATTCTTGCCGCCGGTCCGGCGTTCAGGGTCGGCCGAAATAGATACGAGGGTATTTTAGCGGCCAGAATAGGCGGCCCTCCCGGCCCAACATTCCCGAACGGCACACAAGCCGCACTACCTGTTCCAGGTCGCAAACCTGAAATGAAACCTGAATCGCCAGAACAAATTCAAAAACGCGTCGCCAGACTCGACCCTTCGGCGGTGAGGATTTCGGGGGGAACGAACGAAAGCGGTCATACGGTTAGGGTAGAGCCAATCAAAGGAGCGCCCGCTTCCGTAACGCAAGATTCACCCCTTCCTGGCGGCCCCGTTCCTGACGGTAGAAAGATGGCCATGAATGGGGGCCCGCCTATCAGGCCGGGCGGCGCAGTTAGAGCCAGAAACAATATTCATATGCCTATGCCTTCTTAGCGCAACCAGCAGCTAACCAACCAAATACCCCAAAACCGCATTGAGCCTTTGCATCCCAGCAGCTGTCGTTTTCAAACCACTTTTACTATTCGTTAGATAGCCTTCCTGCTCGAGCCGCCGGACTTTTTCAGGCCGCAACAAATTCCCATTTTCGCCAATCAGCGCCACATTGAATTTCTTTTCCCACACCGCGTGTTCGATGCCGCTGGTGAGCCGCAAGCCCATCATAAGCGCCTCGCGCCGGGCGGTGGCGTGATCGATTTCCTCGCACAAACGCAAGCCCTGACCCTTCTCATTGACCTGCGCCAGCCATACGTCCGGCGCGCGGTGATCCTCGGTTGCCCAACGCCGGCCGTTGCCGGCATAGCGTCCATGCGCGCCGGGGCCGATGCCGATGTAATCGTCATAATGCCAGTAAGCGAGATTATGGCGGCTTTCCGCGCCCGGTTTTGCGTGGTTGGACACTTCATAGGCCGGCAAGCCAGCCGCCTGCAAAATATCCTGTGTCAATTCATACATCGCAGCCGCGTCTTCTGCATCGACTGCGAGCGTCTCGCCGCGCGCATTTCGCGTATGAAATTGGGTGCCGGGCTCGATCGTGAGCTGATAGAGCGAGAGATGGCCATCGGCCAGCGTTAACGCCTCGCGCAATTCCTGCTCCCAGGCGGCCATGCTTTGATCTTTACGTGCATAAATCATATCGAAGGAAAAGCGCGGGAAATGCCGGGCAGCAAGATCGATGGCCCGGCGGCCCTCATTCGCATCATGCGCTCGGCCCAGAAATTTGAGCGCATCGTCGTTAAGCGATTGCACCCCGAGCGAGAGACGATTGACCCCGGCCTGCCGGAAAGCGGCGAATTTCTGCGCCTCGGCGGAATTGGGATTGGCTTCCAGCGTGATCTCAACATCTTCCGCCACCGCCCAATGCCGGACGATTTCTTCTAAAATCATCGCGACTGTCTGCGGCTCCATCAAAGACGGCGTGCCGCCGCCAAAGAAAACCGATGTCACGCGCCGATTGGGCAGAAGGATCGCGTAATGAGCGATTTCTTTGCGGTATGCCGTGCGCCAAGTTTCATGATCGATTGTCGCCGCCACATGGCTGTTGAAATCGCAATAAGGGCATTTCGAGATACAATAAGGCCAGTGAATATAGACGGCCAGATTTTGCTGGGCATCTTTCATGCGAAAAATTTGCGGATCAGTTCGCGCACAGCCTTGCCGCGATGGCTAAGCGCGTCCTTTTCCTCCGGCGCCATTTCGGCGAAAGTTTGGTGATGCCCGGCTGGTACAAAAATGGGATCATAGCCGTGGCCCTGTTCGCCGCGCGGCGGCCATATAACTGTACCATCCACGCGGCCCTCGACCGTCTCCACATGCTGATCGGGCCAGGCCAGTGCCAATGCACATATAAAATGGGCCGAACGGTCGATTTTATCGCCCAATTCGTTATTCACCCGTGCCATCGCCAGATCGAAATCCCGGCCCGGGCCGCCCCAGCGGGCGGAATAAATGCCGGGTTGCCCGCCGAGCGCCGTAACGCATAACCCGCTGTCATCGGCAAGGGCGGGGCTACCCGCGCGCCTGGCTGCGGCGCGGGCTTTTAAAATCGCATTGTCTATAAATGTGCTGCCGGTTTCTTCGGGCTCCGGCAATTGCAGGCTGCCCGCCGACACGATGTCGTGCGCGTAAAAACTTAATAGCGCCGCGAATTCGCGCAATTTGCCCGGATTATATGTGGCAATGACGAGCCTTTCGCCGGCAAAGCGGCGCATCAGACTTTTCCCAAGGCGCGCTTTTGTATATCCGCAAGCTGCGTAATGCCATGGCGGGCAAGCTTGAGCAATTCCTCGAACTGATCCTCGGAAAAAGGCGCATGTTCGGCGGTGCCCTGAATTTCGACGATGCCGCCCTTGCCGGTCAGCACAAAATTGGCATCGGCTTGCGCGGCCGAATCCTCGGCATAATCGAGATCGCAAATGGCCGCGCCGTTATAAAGCCCACAAGAAATGGCGGCGACGGAATCGCTCAAAGGATCGGTCTTGATCTTGCCGACCTTCAGCAAATGCCGGCAGGCCAGCGCAAGCGCAACATAACCGCCGGTGACGGCGGCCGTGCGGGTGCCGCCATCGGCCTGCAAAACATCGCAATCGATTTTGATCTGGACTTCGCCGAGCAACTTGCGATCGACCACCGCACGCAAGCTGCGGCCGATCAGTCGCTGGATCTCCTGCGTGCGGCCGGATTGTTTGCCGCGCGCGGCTTCGCGTTCGGTGCGTTCGGAGGTAGCGCGCGGCAACATGCCATATTCGGCCGTCACCCAGCCCAATCCGGTGTTGCGCAAAAAGGGCGGCACTTTTTCGTCGAGGCTAGCGGTACACAAAACATGCGTATCGCCGAATTTGGCAAGGCAGGAGCCTTCGGCAAATTTGGCCACGCCCGCTTCGAGCGTTATGGGGCGCAATTGATCGGGCGTGCGTTTGGAAGGGCGCATGAGTTAGAGACCAAGGTTAGGTTAGGGGCGGGATTCAGGTATCAGGAATCGGGGCGAAGGGCCAACAAAGAGAAGGGGCAAAAACCGCGAGTAAAGGCCGCAAAAAATTTTCTTCGTTTGTTAATATCCACAGGCTTTTCGGCTGCCGCAGCAATGATTGAAAAAGATTTAACACTGGACGAAATTTTATGTCTCCCACTGCCTTGCAACTATTAACATTGTTGTTTTTCAATTTGATACGGATTTACATAAAATTAATAGTTTCGGCGTTTAATGGGGGTGTGATGCATTTTAGTGACGGCAATAAACGGAGATAGTCATGGAAATTGCATATTGCAGCGACGGCCAAAGTCCCGTCCCAGTCGGCGTAAAGGCCGAACATGTTGGGGACTATTTCAAAACTGGCCCTGATCGCATCTGCGGCGCCGCCTTGGCCCATCATTCACCAGCGATGCCGGACTTGATGGCAGTAAATTATCGACAACCAAAATTTGGCGGTCATTCACTCGGGTAAATAGGGCATTTTAAAAAAAAGACATATTTCGAATAAGGCGCGCCATATGCGCGCCTTTATTTTTTCAGGACATTTTCGCCAGCATCGGCCCCAGCGCCCGGCCACCTAGAATATGTACATGGTAATGCGGCACCTCTTGGTGTGAGTTGGCTCCGCAATTTGAAATAAGCCGGTAGCCGCCTTCCGCCGCACCGGCCATTTTCGCCACCTTGCCGACCGCCTTTTCGAAACCCGCTATTTCGGCCGCGCTGGCACGAATGGTAAAATCCTGATGATCGGCGTAAGCGCCTTTGGGGATCACCAGTACATGCATGGGCGCTTTGGGATTGATGTCGGGGAAGGCAAGCGCAAATTCATCCTCGTATATTTTTTTGCAAGGGATTTCGCCGCGCAGGATCTTGGCAAAGATATTGTTCGGGTCGTAGGGCATATGAGAAAATGGCTGGTGGTTGGTGTCTAGGTATTAGCATTGCAAGCGAATAACCGCTAGCGCCTAGCCACCAACCATTAACTTCAGCGCCTCCTCGGCCTTGATTTTCCCGCTGCTGAGCGCGCGGCCGAGAATAATGCCGGCCACGCCGGCCTTGCTGCTAGATTTGAGTGTCTCGATATCCTTGAGTGAATTGATGCCGCCGGCGGCGATCACCGGCGTCGTGAGAGCAAAAGCAAGATCGAGCACCGCTTCATGGTTGATCTCGGCCAGGGCCCCGTCGCGGTTTATATCGGCGTAGATGATGGCGGCCGCGCCCGATTCCTCGAATTTAAGGGCGAGATCCAGCACCCGCATCGGCAGAGTCTTGAGCCAGCCCGTGAGGGCCACCTGGCCCGCATGCGCATCGATCTTGACCGCGACGGCGTCCGGAAATTTCCGGCACGCTTCGCGCGCAAGTTCGGGTTTTTCCACGGCCATGGTCGTGAGCACCACGCGCTTGATGCCCTTCATCAGCCATTCCTCGATTGTCTGCAAATTGCGGATACCGCCGCTTAGCTGCACCGGGATCGCAACGCTTTTCAATATCGCCTCGACGGCCGCGGTATTGACCGGCTTGCCTTCGAAGGCGCCGTCGAGATCGACCACATGCAGCCAGGAGAATTTCTGGGCGGCGAATTGCGCGGCGCGCGCGGATGGCTCACCCGATAACATGCCGGCGTCTTCCACGTCGCCGCCGCGCGTCAGCCGCGCCACCGCGCCGTCTTTCAGATGGATCGAGGGATAGAGGATCATGGGGCAGTATTCGGCATCTGGCATTCAGCATTCGGGGCAAAGGGCGGGGTTCTCATACAATATCCGGGGTTGAATCTACAGATTATAAAACCCATATTTGTCAGGAATATGAAAACCTTCCAACCCCTGAATGCCAAATGCTGAATGCCGAACCCCAAAACTGGCACGGCACGACCATTCTTTGCGTGCGCAAGGGCGGCAAGGTCGTCATCGCCGGCGACGGGCAAGTGTCGATGGGCAATACCATCGTCAAGGCCAATGCTAAAAAAGTGCGCCGCCTTAAATCGGGCGCCGGCACCGATGTGATCGGCGGTTTCGCCGGCGCGACGGCCGACGCTTTCGCCCTTTTCGAACGATTGGAAGCCAAGCTCGAAAAGCATCCGGGCCAACTCATGCGCGCCTGCGTTGAGATGGCCAAGGATTGGCGCACCGACCGCTATCTGCGCCGGCTTGAGGCCATGATGGCGGTCGCCGATAAATCGACCAGCCTCATTCTTTCGGGCACCGGCGATGTGCTGGAGCCGGAGGACGGTCTTATCGGCATCGGCTCCGGCGGACCTTACGCGCTGGCGGCCGCGCGGGCCCTCATCGACCGGCCGGATATGGATGCCGAGACCATCGCCAAAAAGGCGCTTGGAATCGCGGCCGGTATTTGCGTGTTCACCAACACGAATATCACCGTCGAGAGCATCGACGCGGCATGACGATCGCCCATCTTTCGCCGCGCGAAACCGTGGCCGAACTTGACCGTTTCATCATCGGCCAGAAGGACGCCAAGCGCGCCGTGGCCATAGCCTTGCGCAACCGCTGGCGCCGCCAGCAGCTGCCCGAGGCGCTGCGCGAGGAAGTGCTGCCGAAAAATATTCTCATGATCGGTCCCACCGGTGTCGGCAAAACCGAGATCGCGCGCCGGCTTGCCAAACTCGCGCAAGCGCCCTTTTTCAAGGTCGAGGCCACTAAATTCACCGAAGTCGGCTATGTAGGACGCGATGTCGAGCAGATCGTGCGCGATCTGGTCGAGACCTCGATCAAGATGACGCGCGAAAGAATGCGCAAAAACGTCACCGCGCGCGCGCGGGAAAATGCCGAAGAGAAACTCATCACGGCGCTTGTCGGCGAAAGCGCCACGCCCGAGACGCGCACCAAATTCCGCCATATGCTGAAAGCCGGCGAGCTAAATGACCGCGAGGTTGAAATTCAGGTGCAGGATGCCGGCTCCGCCACGCTGCCCACCTTCGAAGTGCCAGGCATGCCGGGCGCGCAAATGGGCATGCTCAATCTCGGCGACATGCTCGGCAAGGCCTTCGGCAACCGCACCAAATCGCGCAAACTGCCGGTGCCGGAAGCACTCATTGTGCTGGAGGAGGAAGAATCCGATAAACTGCTCGATCAGGACAAGGTCACGGCCGAGGCTCTTGAAGCGGTCGAGCAGAATGGCATCGTGTTTCTGGACGAGATCGACAAGATCGCCTCGCGCTCGGAAATCCGGGGCGGCGGCGACGTCAGCCGCGAAGGCGTGCAGCGGGATTTGCTGCCGCTCATCGAAGGCACCACGGTTTCGACCAAATACGGCACCGTGCGCACCGATCATATTCTCTTTATCGCGTCGGGCGCTTTCCATCTGGCGAAACCTTCGGATCTGCTGCCGGAATTGCAGGGCCGTCTGCCTATACGCGTGGAGCTCGCGGCCCTCACCCAGGAGGATTTCAAGCGCATCCTGACCGAGCCGGAAGCGAGCCTGACCAAGCAATACAAGGCCCTGATGGCGACCGAGGAGGTCACGCTCGATTTCACCGCGGACGCGATCGACGAGCTGGCGCGCCTCGCCGCCGAGGTCAATGCCAGCGTCGAGAATATCGGCGCGCGGCGCCTGCACACTTTGCTCGAGCGTTTGCTGGAAGACATCAGCTTCGAGGCTTCGGACAAGCCGAAATCGAAGGTCACGATCGACGCCGCTTATGTGCGCGAAAAGCTCAATGATTTTGCCAAGAATATCGATCTGTCGAAATTCATTTTGTGACGCGTTTCTAGCGCAGCTTCTTCAGGATCAGATAAAAGGCGCCCGTACCGCCATGCCGGGGGGCGGCCGGGCGCAAGGCGCGGATATGTACCGCGATGTCCGCTGCCGCAAGCCAATCGGCCAAGCGAGCACGTAGAACTCCCTCGCCTCCGCGGCCTTTGCCGGTAATAACGAGCAAATGGCGGCGCCCGGCTTTCGCCTGCCTTGCCACGAAATCGATCAGCGCCCTATGGGCTTCGGCCTGATACATGCCATGCAGATCGAGCCGTGCCTCGATCGCAATCGTGCCGGTGCGCAGACAGCGCTCGTCTTTATGACCGAGCGAAGCGTAAAAACCTGTGCTGGTTTGTTGCCCTGGTTTTTGCAGTGCAGTTGAGGAAAGCGTTTTCGTTTTTCGCTCTTTAACAGCCGTGGAAGGTTTGCCGGTTTTTGACGGTTTCAGCGGCTTTACGCCCTTCGCATAGGCGGTCCAGATTTTTCTGTCGTCAATTGGCGGCATCGTCCATTCCGCTTTTCGGCAACAAAATGTAAAGGCGTCCCCGGCTTTGCATGGCGCCGGCTTGCCGTTCTGCTTCGCGACCGGCGCCCCAAAAGACATCGCCGCGCACGGCACCTTTGATGGCGCCGCCGGTATCCTGGGCGATCATAAGGCGCTGCAGCGGCGTATCCGCCCCGTCCTTGGTGTCGAGCCAGAGCGGCACGCCAAGCGGCAGATAGGCAGGATCGACCGCAAGGCTGCGGCCGGGTGTAAGCGCAACTCCTTCGGCGCCAAGCGGCCCGTCGCCGGTCCGTTTCCTGAAAAAGACGTAAGAGGGGTTGAGATTCATCACTTGCTGCGCGCGGTCCGGATGCGCGGCGAGCCAGGCGCGGATTTTCGGCATGGTAACGGGCCGTTCGATGGCCTCGAGAGCGGCGAGCATGCGCCCGAGCGCCACATAGGCACGGCCATTGGCCCCATCATAGCCAAGGCGGATGATGCGCCCATCGGGCAGGTTTATGCGGCCCGAGCCCTGAATTTCGAGAAAAAACGCATCGATGGGGTCTTCGACCCAGAGCAGAACACGCGCACGTTTCACGAGTGAATGGCCCGCGATCGCCGCACGGTCATCATAGGGAACCAGCTGCGTTTTGTTCACTTTACCGGCAAGATGCTGGCCTTTCCATTCGGAGCGAAAGAGCCCGAGATCGACCGTGACCAAATCCGCAGGTCGTGCATAAAGCGGGGTGCGGTAGCGTTTGCTGCGCTTGAAAGAGCCCTGCAATTCGGGCTCGTAATAGCCGGTGAAAAGTCCGTCGGCACCATCCTTGCCGTCTATGGCGTAGGGCGTGAAATAATGCTCGAAAAAGGCGCGCGCCGCTTGGTTATCGTGCACAGGCAGTTTTTTCAGGGCGTCGCAGGCCGGGTGCCAATCGGCTGTCTCAGGCATTCCGCTTGGCGTTACATGTTTTTTGACGAGAAGAGGGCAGGAGCGTGCCAGGGCCGGGATCGCGGCACTGCCCCCATCATCGTTCCAGCCTGGCAGATCGTCGAAAACGGCCGGCGTCAGCGCAACGGAGCCGGCGGGCAATTCTGCGCAGGCGGTTAACAGAAACAAGAGCACAAGAGAAACTTTTTTCATACCGATTTTGTCTCGACCAATTGCCATGCGGGCGTGAGGGCTCTGGTATCGCGCGCGAAGGTCCATAGATCGGTTATCTCTTCGACCTTGCCCGGTGCGCCGCTTACAATTTTACCCGACGCGTCGCACAGGATATTTTCCTGCTCGCTGACAAAACGCACCGCGATAAAGAGCTGCGTATCTTCGATGCGCGCCGCCGCGGTTTCGGTCTCGCGGATACGGATAATGCGACTTTCAAGCGTTTCACCCGCTTTAACGCGCGCCGCGATCGCCGCTTCAAAATGCGGTAACACCGAAGGACCGAGCAAAGTGCGGCTACGCGACAGATCGCCTGTGGCAAAATCGCCGACAATAATCGTGAAAAAGCCGCGCGCATCCTGCAGAAACTTTTTCTCATCGAAAGAAGGATCGAGTTTTTTGGCGGCCTCCAGCGCGCCCGCCAGTGAAAGCGGCGCCGGGGCAAGGAGCGCAGGTGCCGCCGTTTCCGGGCGCTTGGCCAGCACCATGACATCTTCATCGTCGCGCGTACCGGGCGGGGGCGCAGCAAAAGGATTGGGTCGCTGCCGGTCATTATCGTTGCGGCGGCCAAAGACGACCCACAGCCGCACGAGCAAAACGACGGCGATTAATGCGTAAATGAGGATATCGGCGTGAGCCATGATTGCGCCAAATGTTACTCTAGCGCATTCCTGCAAGTGCGCCAAAAGTTGTGCCACTGCCCCATTCATGCTTAGCTTACGGCATCATGGATCCTGCACCCGCCAACCCCGCACCTCAGCCTGCGCCGCTGCAAATCAGCATAAACGCGCAATATATCAAGGATTTTTCGTTCGAAAGCCCGAACGCACCGCAGATCTTCGCTTCCATGCAAAAACCGCCTGAGCTTAATATGGGCGTTAATGTACGCACGCGTCCTCTGAATGGAGGGGCGCATGATGTGCTTTTGATGCTGCGGCTTGAGGCCAAGATTGAGAGCAAAACCGCCTTTATCGCCGAACTCAGCTATGGTGGGGTGTTCGTGTTGCCTTCCGTATCCGAAGAGCAACTCAAAATGCTGCTGCTGATCGAATGCCCGCGGCTTTTATTTCCTTTCGCGCGCGCTATCATTATCGATGCCGTGCGTGAGGGTGGCTTTCCGCAAATTTTGATTGCGCCAATTGATTTCGCCGCCCTTTTTCAGGCCAACCGCGACAATATCGGCACCATGACGGCGGCCGGCGCGGCTTGAGCGCTTATCTCAATCTTTGATTAGTCGCCATTCCCGGCGCTGCCGCTTGATGTGCGGCGGGTAACGGTCGGCCGCTTTTCAGCGGCGGCGCCTTCATTGCCGCCCTGGCTCGCCATACTGTCGAAGAAATCGGCGTTGGTCTTCGAGTATTTGAGCTTATCGAGCAAAAATTCCATCGCATCCGTGACGCCCATTGGCAAGAGGACGCGGCGCAGGACCCACATTTTCGACATGGTGCCCTTGTCGACCAGCAATTCTTCCTTGCGGGTGCCGGATTTGGTGATGTCGATGGCCGGAAAGGTGCGGCGGTCCGAAAGTTTGCGGTCCAAAATGATTTCCGAATTGCCGGTGCCCTTGAATTCTTCGAAAATCACTTCGTCCATGCGGCTGCCGGTGTCAATGAGGGCGGTCGCAATAATGGTAAGTGAGCCGCCTTCCTCGATATTGCGCGCAGCGCCGAAGAAGCGCTTGGGGCGCTGCAAAGCATTGGCATCCACACCGCCGGTCAGAACCTTGCCGGAAGAGGGGACAACCGTGTTGTAGGCGCGGGCCAGACGCGTGATGGAATCGAGCAGAATGACGACGTCGCGCTTATGCTCGACGAGACGCTTGGCCTTTTCGATTACCATTTCGGCCACCTGCACGTGCCTTGTGGCGGGCTCATCGAAGGTGGAGCTGATCACCTCGCCTTTGACCGAGCGCGCCATGTCCGTGACTTCTTCCGGCCGCTCATCGATCAAAAGCACGATGAGATAAACTTCCGGATGATTGGCGGTGATGGCGTGTGCGATATTCTGCAGCATGACGGTCTTGCCGGTGCGCGGTGGCGCCACAATCAAGCCGCGCTGGCCTTTGCCGAGCGGACAAATGAGGTCGATGATGCGGGTCGTGTATTCCTTTTTGGTCGGATCGGGCATCTCGAGCTTGAGATGTTCATCCGGGTAAAGTGGCGTGAGGTTGTCGAAGGCGATGCGGTGGCGCGTCTCTTCGGAGTCCTTGAAATTGATGTTGTTGACTTTGAGCAGCGCGAAATAGCGCTCGCCTTCCTTGGGGGCGCGAATTTCGCCTTCGACCGTGTCACCGGTACGCAATGTAAATTTGCGCACTTGGCTTGGCGAAACATAGATATCGTCGGGGCCCGGCAAATAATTCGATTCCGGCGAGCGCAGGAAGCCGAAGCCATCCGGAAGCACTTCGAGCACGCCTTCGCCATAGATCGCTTTGTCCTGCAGGGCGAGCGCTTTCAGGATCGCAAACAGCATGTCCTGCTTGCGCATGGCGCCGGCATTTTCGATCTGCAATTCCTCGGCAAAGGCAAGAAGCTCGGCCGGCGTCTTTTTCTTCAATTCGCTTAAATTCATGGAGTCCTGTTGGGTGCGGGGGTAAAATTCGCGCGCGGAGTTCTGCTTGGTGGCAGATAAATGTATCGGCGCTAGGGGCGGGTGGTTCCGGGCGGATTATAAATTATAGGGGATTTCCGAATAAACTTACCGCACCGGGGTTAAAGATCATTTAATGCATTCCAGGCCGCAAGTCAACGCGGCGTTAAGCCCGCGCGGCGCTTTCTGGTCGCTTTTGCCGGCCTGAAATATCCGTTAACCATAATAAATGCCGAAAAGATTGATTTTGTGCTGCGGTTATTGGTTTTTCCCGGCTTCATGACAAGACGATATCATTCACCGTCCGGTCTATGAATTCGCGCTCATTCTTGCGGATGCGCCAATGCGCGAGCGCATCCTCAAGCCGGCTTTGCAGCTCGTCGAGCTCGATCGGCTTATTCAGAAAAGAAAAGACATGGCCTTCGTTGATCGCACGCACGGCGATCGATTGATCGTTGAGGCCGGTCAAAAGAATACGCATGGTGCCGGGCGCCCGCCGGTTGAATTCCGCGAGCAACCTGGCGCCGTCGATGCCGCGCATGCGCATATCCGAAACAATGACGGCAAAATGCTGGCCCTCGCTCAGCAATTTGAGCGCTTCCTCGGCCCCCGTGGCGGTTACGACATTGAACCGGCGCCCGAATTGACGGTTAAAGCTGGCGAGCAAATTGGCGTCGTCATCGACAAACAAGATACGTTCTTCCTCATTCATGGCTGCCTCCCCGAAAACGCATGCATAAATTCGCGGCAGGCTTCCAGCCGCGGATGAAAATTCTGCCGCGCAAGAAAAGCGCGATCGAGTTTGATCGAACCGTCGCTTTCCAGCGTCAGATCGTCGATTGGATGCGCGGCCGCGAGCTTGCCGCTGAGCCATTTGGCCACATGCAAGGCGATCAGCACCGGCGATTGGGCATCGTCGCAAAACCCGGGTTCCTCCTGATAGGTGACCGCCTCGACCAGCACATCCGGCAGGCCCCATTCGGCCAGCAAATAGCCGCCGACCTCGCCGAACGACACGCCCCAGATGCGGCGTTCGCTTTCTACCTGTGGCTCCGCGGGCGCCGCTTTTCTTTGTGCGGTGAATTGACGCATTTTTTCGGGCGTATTGGCGGCAAGAACGGCCGCGCCGGTGTTATGCAAAAGTCCGGCCAGAAAAGCGATCGCGGCATTCTCAGGCCCGAAGCCGTGCAGCTCGCAAATGCACGCACTCAATTTGGCGACTTGCAAGGATTCGTGAAGGAGCCGGTCGGTCTCACATCGCATGACATCGTTGCCCGCGATCAGCGAAAGAATGGTGGCCGCGACAATGGTGGTGTGGAAATTTTCGGCTTTAAGATTACGGATCGCCTGATAGGAATGCACCGCGCGCGGGCCGTGGGGGTAAACGACACCGGCCAGATGCAAAAAAGCCCGTTCAAGTTCGGGGGCCGATTCAATCAGAGACGCGATTTTTGCGGGGGCTGGTTTTTCCTGCAAAAGCTCGTCGCGGATCTGGAAATAGGTGGGCAACAGCCGCTTGTCCCAGCGTAAACCGCTCATCAAATGGCGCAAAACGGGACGCCCAAGATAGTGCCTTAATTTGACCGCCTGATTGACGGCACGCGTCAATTGCATCCCGTCGCACGGCTTGGAGAGAAAGACCTGCGAGGGACCGACGAGACGCAACGTAGCTTCCGTATTGCTCTGGCCGGTCAGCAGAATGCGCGCCGTGCGCGGATAAAGGCTTTCCACTTCCGCAAACAGTTTGGCGCCATTGATACCCGGCATGCGCATGTCGGAAATGACGACATCGGCTGGCGCACCGGCCAGCACCGCCAAAGCTTCGCGGCCACCGCCAGCAAAGCGCATGTCCCATTCCTTGCGCATGCTGTGCAGCATGCGCCGCAGCCCGTCCAGCACTTTGGGTTCATCATCGACGAAAAGAAGGGCGATCATGCGGCCATCCGTTTATTCTCGAGCGGCAAGCGCACGATAAAGGTGGTGCCTATCCCCGGCTCGCTTTCGAAGCTGATGGAGCCGTCATGATCGCGGGCGATGATGGATTGGCAAATCGCAAGCCCCTGGCCGGTGCCGCGGCCGGGCGGCTTGGTCGTAAAAAACAAATCGAAAATACGCGCCTGATGTTCGGGCTTGATGCCGGCACCGTTATCCCGAATGTGGATTTCGGCCCATTTGCCGTTTTTACGCGTGCTGACGCGGATGACGCCGCGTTCCGCTCGCTTAGCCTCCTCGATCGCTTGCGCCGCATTAATGATCAAATTCAGAAGCACTTGATTGATCTTGCCGATCTGGCAAGGCACCGGCGGCAATGATGGATCGAGGTCGTATTCGATATCAGCCACATATTTCCACTGATTGCGGCTGACGGTTGCCGTGGTGCGCACAGCGGCGCCCAAATCTTCCGAAGTTATTTCCTTGCGGTCGGGATGGGAGAATTGCTTTACGGCGGAAACGATCTGCCGCACGTGATTGACGCCATCGCCGGTCTGCTTCAGGGCCGGCGGAATTTCTTTGAGCAGAAATTCGACGTCGCTTCCCGCGAGAATATCGCGCACATGGGCGAGCACGGCCGCGTAATCGGCGCCGGATTCGACGGCCCGGGCCAGTTCGCCATAGGCCACCAACGCCGCTGAGAAGGCATCAAAAGCCTGGCCGAGAAACGTCACGTTATCCCCGACATACTGAATGGGCGTGTTGATTTCGTGGGCAATGCCGCCGGCCAGCGTGCCGAGCGATTCCATTTTATGCGCTTGCATGAGTTGTACTTCGAGACCGCGGTTGCGTTCTTCGATCGCGCGGCGCTCGGTCACATCGCGCCCATCGACGATGATAAAACCGTTTTTGGTGGCTTCGGCCGTGACCGGGCTGAAGATGAAATCGACGAGGCGGCGGCCTTTTTCCAGATCATTGATGGCAAGCTCGCAATTATGCGGCGTGCCGGCGGCCGCGACAGCAAGACTGGTTTCCACCGCCGCACGGGAACCCGGCACACCGCAGAACCATTCCATCTCGATGAAATTTTCGCCGACGATGGTCTCGCGCTCCTCGAACAGGGAGGCGAGCGCCCTTCGATTCATATCGAGAATAAGACCGTCCGGCATCAGCATGATGAGATAGCCGCCGGTGCCGTCCAAAATGGCGCGGGCGCGGCGTTCGCTTTCGCGTAAGGCCCCCAGCGCCGCGCGTGCCTGATGGCGGGCGACATATTCGTCCGTAATATCGCTCGAAAGTCCGCGATAGCCGCGGAAGGTGCCGTCAGCATCAAACAAAGGAACGCCGCTCGAGCTTATGTAAAGCTGGCGGCGCTGGGCGTTTTCCAGCCGGTAGATGAATTCGTGAATGGGTGCATGCTGCTTGAGCATCTGCAATTGCCCGTTCCATAAATCATGATCGATCTTGCCGGCGCCGGTGACACCCGTGAAGTTCTGGCCGATCAGATGGGTTGGAGCAAAGCCGGTGATGCGTTCGAAATCGGGCGAGCAATGGGTGAAACAAAGCGCGGCATCCGTCTCCCAGACCCAGTGACGGCGCGCGATCGCGAGCGCTTCGGCCAGACGCGTGGCATCGGGCGGCGGTAGTGGTGCGCTGCCAGTTTGCGGAGGCTGAAAACGGTCAAGGACGGGCTGGGCAATATTCATGGGGAAAAATCTCGCGCGCGTACTACCGCCCGACCATAGCCGACAAAGTTTATCGAGGAATAAAAAGAGGCCGGCGACGGCCCGAAAAAACCGCGCCTCTCATACGCGGGTAGGAACGCGCATACGGCAGCAGGCTAGAAATGCGGGCGCACGATGATCGCGACGACGATAATAACGATAAGCAGCATCGGCGCTTCGTTGAGAATCCGGTAAAAACGCGCGGTATGGATATTATGGTCTTCGGCGAAATGGCGGCGATAGCGCGCCAGCAAAGCATGAATGATTTGCATCAAAATGATCATCGTGAGCTTTACATGCATAAAAGGCTCATGCAAAAGCGCAGGATTTTTTATCAGCAGCCAAATGCCGAACAGCCAGGCGGCGATCATGGCCGGATTGATGATGCCGCGCAGCAGACGGCGTTCCATAATTTTAAGCGTTTCCGACAATTCCGAGCCAGGCTTGGCTCCCGCGTGATAAACAAAAAGCCGCGGCAGGTAGAGCATGCCGGCCATCCAGGCAATCACCGCGATGAGGTGGAAAGCCTTGATCCATACATAAATCATGAAAGTAATCCTTGTTCAGCCCCGGTCGTAATTAACACAGCCGGTAAGACCCGGCGGGCAAATCCGGTTGCCGGCGCCCGCTGGGCATTTTTGCATCCCCGCCAACGCCTGGCGTACCAGACGCGCGAGGCCCCCGATAAAGAGGGGCGCCGCACCAACCGTCGACACACGGACAAAATAGGGCACGCCTGTGTGGACGGCAAGATCGCGATAGAAAATATCGAGCTCGAATAAGGTTTCAGCATGTTCGCACGTGAAAGATATCGGCACGATCACAACCGGGACACGATCACGGCCCGCACGTGCAATCTCTTCGTCCACAGATGGGCCGATCCAGGAAAGGGGGCCGACGCGGCTTTGATAGCAAAGGACCCAGTCGGAATTTTTTAAATTTAGTTTTTTCGCCAAAGTTTCGGCGGTGCGTTGGCATTGAAACGCGTAGGGATCGCCTTGTCTGACAATCTTTTCCGGTAATCCATGTGCCGAGAAAAGAATACGAGGCGCGCCATGTGATGTTGCTTTTTCAAAAGCCGCACGCACGGCTTGTGTCATGGCTTCGATGAAACCGGGTTCTTCGGGATAACAGCAAATAATTTTGACGGAGGCTTTAATCGCTGACGCACGTGCCGCTTTTTCCCATGCTTTGAGGCTCGATGCGGTGGTGGTGGTCGAAAATTGCGGATAGAGCGGCAACAATACAATTTCATCGGGTTCAAAAGCGGCTGTTTCGCGGGCTATTTCTTCGATAAAAGGATGCCAATAGCGCATCGCTATGAGGCACCTGATTTCGCCCAAATCGGCGAGTTCTTGCGCCAGGGCTTTAGCCTGAGCTTGCGTATTTTCCAAGATCGGCGAGCGGCCGCCGATTTTGGCATAGATAGCGCGAGCCGTTTTGGCCCGCTTTCCCGCAATGAGCCTAGCCGCCGTTTGCCGTAAGGGCGCCGGCAGATGGATAATGGCCGGGTCGCTGAAAAGATTGAGCAGAAACGGTTTGACGGCTTTCGGCCCATCGGGGCCGCCGAGATTGAACAGAATAACGGCGATCTTTTTCATCCCGCAGCCTTGAAATTATGCACGATGTCGGTCAGTTCGCTTACATGCTCGAGCGGCGTTTCCGGCAATATGCCGTGGCCGAGATTGAAAATATGGTTAGGTCCCAAATTTTCCAATATGTCCACAGCGGCAAGACGCATCTCCTCGCCGCCCTTGATAAGAAGCAGAGGATCGAGATTTCCCTGCAACAATTTTAGCGGCTTTAATTGCGTGCGCGCATAATCGAGCGAAACCTGCTGATCGATGCCGAGAGTATCGATACCGGTTTCACGCGCGTAAGCCGGATAATGCGCGCCGGCGCCGCGCGGAAAGCCGATGATGGGAATATGCGGATGCTTGTTTTTAATACGAGCTATAAGCTCCTGTGTGGGTTTTATAATCCAGCGTTCGAATGACGAGCCTTTCAGCAGGCCGGCCCAGCTTTCGAAGATTTGCAAAATTTCCGCACCGGCTTCGATTTGGTTACACAGATAATGCTCGCTGGCATCGAGCAGAGTGTTTATAAGCCTTTCGAGCCGCTCTGGCTGTTCTACAGCCCAGTTTTGAGCCGCGGCAAAGTCTTGCCGGCTGGTACCGTCGATCATATAGGCAGCGACTGTCCATAAACCGCCGCAAAAACCTATTAGAGATACGGGTTCCGGCAATTGTTTTTTTACCGTGTGAATTGTCTCGTAAACAGGGGCAAGCACAGCGCTTTTGAAATTGAGTTGCTCCAGCATTTTGTCGTTTTCAACCGGTTCAAGAACAGGTCCTTCGCCTTCGCGAAATTTCAGCCCTTGTCCTAGTGCGTAAGGAACAAGCAGTATGTCCGCAAAAAGAATGGCAGCATCAAAGCCAAACCGTCTTACAGGCTGTAATGTGATTTCGGCTGCAAGTTCAGGTGTTAGACAAAGATCAAGAAAATTTCCGGCTTGGGCGCGAATTTTTTTGTATTCAGGCAGATAGCGTCCCGCCTGGCGCATGAGCCATAAAGGACAACGTTCAGGCTTTTTTCCATTCAATATATCGAGAATTGGCTTTTCTTTTTTCATCACCTGTTTTTTCCATCCTTATTTTAAATAAGGTAGTAGTAGGTAGTTGGTAGGCGGTATTGCGGGGATAAAATTTATGGCGTTTTTCGAGTATCTTTTACAGAGCTTTCTACATTCATCACATGATTCACAACTTCTGGATAACCAGCCTTTAACTCACTGAAAATACCTTAAAACCCGTTGTTCTTGGTGGGTGTGAGTCACGAGGACAGTATACAGTTATACTTTATTCCCATTATGCCGGTTTTGAGAAAAATAGAATTCATAATTAAACTGGCGGTTGGCGAATATGGCATTGGGCACACAACAATGGCATGCTGCGAAGGAAACCTTCTTTATCAACACTTTTCCCGGCCTTTTGTATAGATCTATGGATAAATCTTTCCATATTCATCTGGTCTCCGACGCGACCGGCGAAACCATCAATAACATCGCGCGTGCCTGCCTTGTTCAGTTCGACAATATAAAACCGCAGGAACATTTTTGGAGTCTTATTCGCACGCCGCGGCAGCTCGACCTTGTTACCGAAGGAATTCGCCAATGGCCAGGCATGGTGCTTTATACATTTGTCGACGAACATTTGCGCCGCCAATTGGAAGAATTCTGCCATGCGCACAATCTGCCCGGCATTTCGGTGCTCGATCCGGTGCTCAATGCCATGGCTGCTTATTTCGGCGTCAGCTCAGGCCATGTGCCGGGCCGCCAGCATGCGCTTAATGCCGATTATTTCGCCCGCATCGATGCGATGGATTACGCGCTCGCGCTTGACGATGGCCATGGCGAAGCCAAACTGGCCGAAGCGGATGTGATCATTCTTGGTGTCTCGCGCACATCGAAAACACCCACGTGCGTTTATCTTGCCAATCGCGGGATCAAGGCCGCCAATATCCCGCTAATTCCGGGCCGCCCGCTACCGGACACGGACAAGTTCGAAAAGCCCTTAATCATCGGCCTTACCAAAAATCCCGACAGTCTGGTCGAAATCCGCCGCAGCCGCTTGAAATTGCTGCGCGAAGACGAGGAAACTTCCTATATCGACCCCGAACAGGTGCGCCGGGAAGTGCAGGATGCGCGGCGCTTTTTTGCCCGGATCGGCTGCCCGGTCATCGACGTCACGCGGCGCTCGATTGAGGAAACGGCGGCCGAGATCATGATGCTGTTGAATAAACGTGCCCTGACGCAAAATATTCAGGACCGGCCGGCGGGTGCTCCATGAAAGAAGCCAAACTCAAAGCCGGCGTCATCGGCTGGCCAGTCAAGTATTCCCTCTCGCCGCGTCTGCATAATTACTGGCTTAAGCAATACGGCATCGACGGGAGTTATGAAGCACTGGCCGTTGCTCCGGAAGAACTGACAAAGTTTCTTAAAAACTTGCCGGAATTGGGATATTGCGGCGTCAATTTAACAGTTCCACACAAACAGGCCGCGCACACCATGTTTCTGTCTGAATATGGAACGCCTTCTATCGATAGAGACGCTACTCGCACAGGGGCTATCAACACGGTGGTTGTGCGCAAAGATAAAAAACTCGAAGGCCGCAATACGGATGCTTATGGTTTTAAGCAAAATCTGCTGGCGGCGGGTTTCGATTCGAAAAATAGGCCCGCAGTCGTGTTGGGCGCCGGTGGTGCAGCGCGTGCGGCGATTGTTGCTTTGTTCGATATGGGTGTCAAAGACATAAGGCTCGTTAATCGCACGGCGAGCCGCGCAGAAAGACTCATGCGCGAATGGGGAGATACGATAGGCATTTACGACTGGAAAAATTGTAGCAAAGCTTTTTCAAATGTCGGCTTGTTCGCTAACGCTACTTCACTCGGCATGCAAGGCCAACCGCCGTTCGAAATTTCTCTTGAAAATCTGCCGTTGGAGGCGGTGGTAACCGACCTCGTCTACACGCCCCTCATGACAGGTTTATTGCGTGCCGCGCAAAAGCGCGGGCATAAAATCATCGACGGGCTCGGCATGCTGCTTTATCAGGCACAGCCGGGCTTCGAGGCCTGGTTCGGCGTCAAACCGGAAATCACGCCCGCCTTGCGTGCCTATATGATCGAGGCTTTATGAGCCGAAAACGCATGCTGGTTATAGGTCTTACCGGTGGTATTGGCGTGGGCAAAAGCACGGTTGCGGCTCTTTTTCGCCGCCGGGGCCTGCCGGTCTATGAGGCGGATGGGGCCGTGCACCGGCTTCTCGCGCGCGGCGGAAAGGCGGTGAGAAAAGTTGCCCGGCTTTTTCCGCAAGCGCATCGGGCAGGCGTCATCGATCGCCAACATCTTGGCCGGCTGGTTTTTCATCATCCGCAGCATCTCAAAAAACTCGAGAAAATCCTTCATCCGCTGGTGCATCAGGCCGAAAACGAATTTTTGCGCAAGGCGCTCCGGCAAAAGAAAAAAGCGGCCGTGCTTGAAATCCCGCTTTTGTTTGAGACCGGCGGCCAGAAGCGCTGTGACTATGTGGTTTGCGTCACCGCGCCGAAAGCGGTGCAAAAAGCGCGTGCCATGCGCCGCCCCGGCATGACCAAGGCAAAGCTTGAGGCCATTCTGGCCCGCCAAATGCCGGACCGAAAAAAACGCGTCCTGAGCGATTTTGTCATCGATACCGGCGGCAGTTATCGGCAAACCGAAAAACAGCTGCAGCAAGTGCTGAAGAAAGTGCTAAAAGATTAATCATGCGCGAAATCGTCTTCGATACGGAAACCACCGGCCTCGATCCCTTGCAGGGGCATCGTATGGTTGAAATCGGCTGCGTCGAGCTTATCAATCACGTGCCGACGGGCCGCACCTGGCAAAGCTATCTCAATCCCGAACGCGATATGCCGACCGAAGCCGCGATGGTGCACGGTCTTACCGAGGAGTTTCTCGCTAAACAACCGCTATTCGCGGAAGTGGCCGATGCCTTTTTGCAATTTATCGGCGATGCGCCTTTGATCGCCCACAACGCCAGTTTCGATGTCGGCTTTGTGAATGCCGAACTCACGCGCCACGGTTTTACGGTGCTTGCTGCAGAGCGCGTGGTGGATACGCTCCCCATTGCGCGCAAAATGTTTCCCGGCGCGCCGGCCTCGCTCGATGCTTTGTGCAAGCGTTTCGGTGTCGATGCCTCGAACCGGCAGTTGCATGGCGCTTTGCTGGATGCGCGCCTTCTGGCCGACGTTTATCTCGAATTACGCGGTGGCAGGCAGCCTGATTTGGCGATCGCCGTCGCAACGGTGCAAGAAACCGTTGTTGTTGAGACGCGCGCACGCGAATTTCTCGAACCGCGCGCGCATGCGCCATCGGAAGAAGAACTGCAGGCGCATGAAGCGTTTCTGGCCCAGATCAAGGACCCTATCTGGCGCCGCAGCGCCTAGCGTGTTCAGCCCTGCAGATTCCTGGCAAAAAATTCCGCCGTGCGGCTGTTGGCAAGATCAGCCGCTTCCTTATTGTAATTCTGCCCGCCTGGGCGCGCGAAAGCGTGGTCGGCATTCTCGTAAACATACGCCGTGATAACAGGATTCTTTTTAATCCCAGCTAGGATTTTGTCGCGCACCGGCTTGGTCACGAATTTATCGAGCCCCGCGATATGCATGAGATAGGGCATACGGATATCATGTACCTCATCCAGCAATTTATCGAGATCGACGCCGTAATAGCTGACCGAAGCGTCGACATCGCTGCGCGAGGCCATCAGAAAAGCGAGCTTGCCGCCGAGGCAATAACCGACCGCGCCCACCTTGCCGCTGCAACCCGGCATCGCACGTATATGGGCGAGCGTTGAAAGCAGATCGCGCACGCCAGCCTCGACATCGAAGCCTTTATAGAGCTCGAAAGCGCGATCCCATTCGGCCGGCGTCTTGTCGGTCAATTGAACGCCCGGCTGCTGGCGCCAGAAAAGATCGGGGCACAAGGCCATATAGCCTTTAGTTGCGTAATCGTCGCAAATCTGGCGCATGGCAGCGCTGACGCCGAAAATTTCCTGAATGACAAGGATGCCGGGTCCTTTGTCGCCCTTGGGCGCGGCGTAATAGCCGCCGAATTCTTTTTCATCGAGCGATTTGATCCTGATATCAGGCATGGAGCCTCCCGGCGAAACGGAGATACCGAATAAAAATAGCTGATCCGGCGGACTTAGCAAGCGCCTTACGGTGCGCTTTCAATGCGCAGATTACGCAATTCGATGCGGCAAAACGCCGTTGATACGGTCGAAAAATCGATTTCCAGAAAATACTTTCCGGCCGGTCCCGCCGGTAGGGAGAAAAGTCGGTTGACATCTCCTGACGAAGGAATGACCTCTAAACTCTTTGTCATCTCTATATTAGCTCCGGACGCCAAAACATCGAAATGGAAATTTTGCTCGGCGCAATCGCTCGCCATAGAGAAAGCTAAACGATAGGCACCAGCCGCCAGCGGATAATCGAAAAACAAACCAAGTTCGCGATGTTCGGGGTCGAAAAGAGCAACCACAGCCGTATAGTTGTTTTTATCGGTATGAATTTGCGTCCATAAAGGCAGCGCAGTGGTGGCCCAGTCTTGCGCAAAATTCACATCCTGCGGCGCGGCGCGCCGGATATCCTCTAAAGTCTCATGCAATTTATCGGCTGGCCATGAATGGCGCCGCCACACTTTGACCGTGACGCCATCGGCAAGATGGAACCGGGCATCATCGGCGTGAAATAAGACGGTGCGGGCGGGCGGCGGGGGAAATTGCTGGGCCGCTGCCGTGATCACGCGCTGGCCCGCCGGATCCAGATGAAATTGCGCCGGTTCCGGCACCAGATAGACATCTGCAGCGGCAAAAACGTTGAGTGGGGCCGGTTCCTCATGATCGATCTCGGGCGCTTTGGGAAAACGCGTCGCCATTTCGGGTGCCTGCAGAATATCCGTATAAATGCTATGCAGCAGATCCTGATTGAAC
>Ga0307471_100000084_pt1 | contig 42350 bp, 60 predicted proteins | sample atmos_gasesAM3C__2_FD_204566 | JGI IMG/M metagenome (GOLD analysis project Ga0307471, IMG submission 204566) | Hardwood forest soil microbial communities from Morgan-Monroe State Forest, Indiana, United States - atmos_gasesAM3C_515 | ecosystem: Environmental > Terrestrial > Soil > Temperate... | reverse complement strand
CGGGCAGGTTGTAGAACCCCTGGATGGTCTGGGCCAGCGGCAGCGAGTGGCGGATCTGGGCCTCGGCGCCCGGCCCCATCGCCGCCGCCGGATGCGGCGTCGGTCTGGTGAGCAGCACCGGCGCCGGCCCCTCGGTGGGCGACAGGTTGAGGATCGAGTACAGCGTCGACGTGTCGCTCGAGATGTCCTGACCGGGCTGGAGGCTCGTGTTTGAAGCGGTCGGATCGAAGGGCATCAGGCCACCTTCTCGCCGAGCCCGGCCATGAGCCGGTCGGCCTCGCTCATCGAACGGAACAGGCGGTTCACCACCGCGGAGAGCTCGGGGTGCTGGGTGACGAGGCCGTCGAGGTACTTCTCCCACCGGATGTCGAGCGTCTTGCGGTGCTCGACGGCCGCCGGGTCCCTCCGCCCCGGCAGGGAGGCGGCCTGGTAGGTGTTGAAGTCGTCGAGGAGGCCCTTGACGGCGTCGGTCTGCGTCCCGGGGGGTGCCTGGTCCTTGGCGAACATGTCCTGGAGCTGGCTGAGGGCCTGGGTCCTGGCGTTCTGGCGGTCCTTGGAGGTGTAGTCGTCGTACCAGACGGGGTTGGCCGCCGCCTTGGCCTGCACGTACGCCGACCAGTTGGCCTTGATGGCGTCGGTCTTGGTCTTGTCGCCCTTGGCGGCGACGAGCGCCTTGTTGTAGGCGGGACGGTCCTGGTCGTAGAACCCGCTGTTGCCCTGGGCGATGTAGACCTGCTTGAGGAACTCTTCCGGGGTGCGTTTCTGGCGCAGCCCCATGGCCAGCTGCTCGTTGTACACGGCCGAGTCGAACTTGGCGTTCGACTGGGGCGTCAGGTAGAAGGCGGCGGCGGGGTACTTCTGGATCAGGGCGAGGTTCTGGTCGATCCACTGCTGCGCCGGATGTGACGCCTGGATGGGCGACCCGTCGGCGGCCTGCGACTGGAACACGGTGTAGGGGGTGGCGCCGGGGTGGGCCTGGAGGAAGTTGGTGATCCCCTCGCCGATGTTGCCGGCGTTCTTGATGGAGGTGCGGAGATCCTCGGAGATCTGGGCGTCGCCGTAGCGGTACTGGGGCGACATGGGGGACACGAACCCGACGGCGGCCTTGAGGAAGTCGAGGATGCGGGTGTGGTTCTTGACCCGGTCGAGGAACTGCTGGCGTTCCATCGCCGAGGCGTTGGGCCCGGGGATGATGTGGGGCTGGTTGGCCACCCACGTGTCGTGCTCGGGGGTTCCTACCGCCGGTTCGGGATGGTCGGTGATGTAGCGGGCCTGGGCCTGTTCCTGCTTGTAGGCCTCGAGCTGGATGATATTCATCATCGCCGCCTGGTTCGAGCGGCTGTCCATCCGCTGCGCCGCCCACACCCGCCGGAGCGTGGTGTTGGGGATCAGCGTGTCCCAGGCGGAGCCGGCGGCGGCTTCGGGGCCGATCACCTTGTCGACGAACTGGGTCGACTCGGGGAAGATGTGGGCGATCGTCTTGCCGGTGAACACGGCCAGCGGCCCGAAGTTGGCCGACGGGTCCTCCACCAGCGGCGACACCGTCTGCAGACTCTGCAGCGACCCGGCGAACCCCACGGGGACCGACCCGAGGGTGTGGAACCCCAGCACGTTCATGGCCGCCGGGACGTACTTGCCCAGAAACCCGGTGCCGGGCATGAGGATCGACCCTTGGGGCTGGCCGTTCTGATCGGGGGCGGGATGGGCCACGTCATGGAGCATGCTCATCGACAACTGGTACTTCCGGAACGCCCCGGGGTCCTCGAGGAGGAGCCGGCCGGCGCGGCGGTAGGCCTGTTCCTGGGCGAAGTAGAACGGGATCCAGTTCGTCACGTTCTTGGAGAACAGGGACCGTTCCATCGGGTTGTGGATGAACTGGCGCATCATCGCCGCGGCCCGCTGCGAGGCGTACTGCATGGCCTCCGACTCGTGCATCTCCCCGGCCTCGACCATCGGTTTGAAAGCGGCGAACTGCTTGTCCCACTCGAGGCGGTAGGCGGGGTCGCGGGCCATGCCGTTGACGATCGGTTCGATGAACCGGCGGTGGCCCCAGTTGGCGATCTTCTGCACCGTGCCCCCCATGTCGGGGACGAGCTCCCGCCCCGGCACCATCAGGGGCCGGTCGATGTTGGGGATCTCCTCCAGCAGCTGGCGCTTCACGATCTTCCCCGAGGCGATGGCCCTGAGAAGATCGAGGTTGGGCACGGCGCCCTGCTCGGCGGGGGTGTGCGTCGCCCCCTTGAGGGCCTCGGCGATGACCTGGCCCCATTCGGTGTGGGGGTCGGCGCCGGGCACGGCGGTCATCTGGTGCCGCTGGTAGCGGTCCAGGACCTCCTGGGGTTGGGCGTCCCAGTGCTCCTTGGCCGCCTTGGCCGCCGCTTCGGTGGCGGCCTGCGTGGTCTCTTCCAGCGTGCGAGGGCGGATCGTTTGCTGCGCCGCAGCCTGCTTGGCATAAGTCGCCTCCGCTTCCTTTCCAGCCGCCGCAGCACGGGCGGCGTGGGCTTCCGCTGTCTCGCCCACCGTTCCCGACGCTGGGGTGCCAGCGGCGACCGGCCCTGGCGGCAACGCCAAGCGGGGAGGGGCCGCAGCGCCCTTGCCAGCCGCCAGTTGCTCCCGCGCGTCCTCCAACATCGAGTTGGCCATCTCATCGAGAGACTGGAGAAACTCCTGGGCGGCGTCGGTATCAATATCCGGATGATTGAAGGCGGCTTCGGTCCGCCGGGCGAAATCCTCGAGATCGGCAATAGTGCCTCCCTCGGTCACCCCGCCGAGTACCGCCTGATGGATGTCCCTGACGTCGCCGGCCAGTTCCTTGATTACTTGGGCCGCTTCGGGACCCAGTTCGGCAAGCGCCTCAGGGGAGACGGCCTCGGCAGCCCGCTCGGCGGTATAGGCCAGGTCTCCGATCTGCGGGGCCCATGTCGGCCGAAGCGACTCGGCCAGGGAAGAGATGTCAGCCCGGAACTCCGCCGGCGGCGCTTTTTCGGCCACAGCCACCGCGCCGGGCCTGCCGGGGATGGGCCCTTCTTCAAGAATCCGCTGTCGAGCGGCTTCGCCTGCTGCCTTTGCTTCTTCGGTTCCACCGAGCGGGCCTGCTTCGGTGATCGTGACGCCTTCACGCTTCAACTCCCCGAGGTACGCCTTGGCGGCCTTCTGCGTCGCCTCGTCCTTCGAGAGGCTGCGGAGCCAGGCCTGCCAGTGGTAGGACTGCTGGGCGTCGACGTTGCCGTAGGCGGCGAACGTGTCCCCGTAGTGGTAGCCCTTGGGGACCTCCTGGAAGGCCGTGTGGAGGGCGTCGGTGGCCTGGGCCTGCTTCCCGACGACGTCCTCGGCCACGCCATGCCCGGCCCGCAGCGCCATCGGGGTGCGAGTGCCGCCGTGGAAGTCGACGTACTTGGCGTCCTGGGCCAGCTGCTCGTCGGTGACGCCGGCGAGGCGGGCGGCACCCTTGCGACTCCGGGCCAGCAGCGACATCGTCTTCGGGTCGTCGACCGCCACGGTGCCCGGGGCCATGACCGAGCCAGCCTCCTCGGCCTGGTCGACCCGGTGGCGGATCGACATTCCCAGGGCGTTGTCGATCTCCCCCTGGGACAGGTCGGTCTCGAGGGTCATGTTGCCCCGGGCCTTGAGGATCGAGTCCCGCACCAGCGCCCCGACGTAGTCCTTGAGCCCGAAGCGGGAGATCGTGGTGGCCGCCTCCCCGGCGGCGATGCGCATCCCCGTCCCGGGCTGGATGAGGACGAGGGGCTTGAAGATCCCCTGGGTGAAATGCGAGGCGAAGAAGTCGTCGGTCTTGCCGAGGATCTGGTTGAAGTTCGACTTGCCCCGGATCAGCTGGCGCACGGCGTCGTAGTCAGGGATGGCCGTCATCCCCAGGTGCGACGCCTGCGTCCCGGCGGTGAACGTGGAGCCGTCGGGGGCCATCACCTTGGACAGGTCCCGCCCGTTGATGTCGTAGGCGTACTTGGCGTTGCGGCCCGTCTCGATCCCCTCGGGCATGGTCTCGTCGAAGGCGTGGCCGAGCTGCTTCATCATGTCCGGGTCGAGGATGTTCCCCGGGTCGTGGGCCTTGATGGCGTTGACCACCATGTTCTTGTAGATGATCCGCCGCCCCGCCTCGGTCGGCTCGTTCATCAGCGAGGTGGCCACGTCCTCGGCGACGGTGTGGGCCAGGCCCATCATCCGGCCGGTCTGGAACGTGACCCGCCCAGCGTCGTTCGACATGATGTCGAACCCGCCCCTGACCTGCATCCCGGTGGTGGTGTCGGTGTACACCGGCACGTTGTTGCCCAGCTGGCGGAAGATCTTGGCCGAGAGCCCCTCCTCGTCGGCCCGGGCGGCGAGCTTGCTCTCCGGGGCGAGCTTGCCGAGCTGCGCCTCGGCCCACTTGATCGGCCCCGGCTGTTCCTGCACGGCGATCTTGGCCTGCGTCCCCAGGGCGGTGACGATGTTGCGGGACGGGAGGACCGACGAGACCATGAACTGGTTCGCCCCGGTGATCTCGGCCGCTCCGAGGGCATTCTTGAAGACCTGCTTGACCTCGTCGGGCGTGTTGGCCGGGCCGAGCCGCTCGGCGAGGTCGGTGAACTTCGGGTACCGCTTGATGATCTGGCCACTGTCGAGCTTCGAGAGGTCCTCCACGGCGTTCCTGAAGCCCCCTGACGCCTGGTAGGCCCTGTCCACGTCCTCGGCTTTCTCGACGCTTCTGGCGGCCGTAGAGACGTCCTTGGCGGCACCCAGGCCGTGCGACAGCGGGTCGGTGGTCACGTCGAAGAGGCCGTCGGTGATCCCTGACACGACGTTGAACATGTCGAGACCCTTGTGCTCCTTGAGGCCGAGGACACCGGCGATGTCCCGTCCTGGGGACACCGGCAGCCCCGAGTGGGGGTCCCGGTAGGCGGCGCCGTCGGTCGTCTTCGCCCAGGAGTCGGAGTACATCGGGTTCAGCCGGGCCGTGACCCCCCCGGCGACCTCCGCCCCCAGCGTGGCCCCGGCGACGAGGCTGGCCCCGCCGGTGAACGGGGCGGCCAGCGCCCCCAGCCCGGCGCCGGCGGCCAGGATCCCCCCCTCAAGGATCGCCGCCCCGAGGCCGTGACGTACCACGATGTCGTGGGCGTAGCGGTACTGGTGCTGCACGTCCTGCAACCCCGCATTCGCCAGCTTCATCGCCCCGCCGACGGTGTCGCCGAGGACATGCCTTGCGTCACGCCAGCCGGTGTCGAGCCACCCGAGGGTCGTGCCGAGGAAGGACGAGCCGCCGTGGCGCTGGGCCAGGTCGGTGGTGGCTCCCTGGATGGCCTGGGTGTTCGTCGTGTGGGCCAGCGCCTGGGCGTTCCCGGCCGGGTCGGGGGTCTGCGCCGCGCTCATGGCCAGCGACGGGGCGGTGCCCAGTTCCGGGGCATTCCGGAGCGCAGCGGTCAAATCGTCAGCTAGTGCCACAAATCACCCCAAGGCTCCGCAACGCATTACAGGAAGGCCGCGCCTAGGGTCGACAATGGCCGCATGCCCATCGGAATGATCATCGTGGGAGCGATCATCCTCGCTCCGTTCATCATCCACGCCCGCGAGCAGGTCCAGAAGCGCACGCTCGAACAGACCGTGCGGAAATGTCCGTTCTGCGACGGTGGCCGGGTCATCACCGAACACCACACCAACACCGTGGATGCGTGGTCGAACTCGATGCGGTGGCACAAGCAGGGCTGCCCCAACTACTACACCCGCTGACCTACGCACCGGGTCGGCCCCGGAGGAACCCGGCCAGGGCGGTCACCTCGGGTGACGCCCCTGCCGTCGAGGCCACCATGTCGACCAGCGTCCGCAGATTCTGCGACGCCAGGTTGTTGGGGCCCAGCGCCTCCGGCCCGGCCCCGGCCCCGATGGGCAGGCCGGTGGTGATCGGCTCGCCGGGCCGGTCGGTCGGCCGGTGGAAGGCCGGCGGTTCCACCGGTGGCTGGGGGGCCTGACCGATCGGCTCCGGCGGAGCCGGCCCCGCCGCCGTGGTCCCCGCCGGAGCCACGGGCAACGTCTGCTGCGACTGCACCAGCGCCTGACGTTGCCCATAGGGCTGACCGGTGGGAACCAGCGTCGGAGGCTTCACGGGATTCAGGTCGGTCCGGTTCGAGTAGGCGGTACCGACCGACCCTTGGCGCTTACCCCCGCGCGGCAAGGCGATACCTCTTTACGGATTCTCGACGACACTCGCGGCATTGACGCCTACCGTTGGGGGTCAAGTACAGGTTGTCGCCGGAGAGCGGATGCCCCCGGCAACAAGAGCTTCCCTTGGCTCTGCGGTTGTTTTCGGTTTGGGTGACGATCTCAAGGTGGTCCGGGTTGACACAGCGATGGTTATGGCAGAGATGGTCAAGCACCATTTCTTCAGGGACTTCTTCAACCACCTGCCGGTAAATCCATCTGTGGGCAGCCTGTCGCTTGTTGTGAGTCCCGACGGATTCATAGATGAATCTCCCGTACAAGCCAGACTTGCCACCACCAAAGTACCCCTGCCACTCCCAACAGCCTTCACCCATGTCGCCTACATGCTCGAGGAACTTGTCCAGGCCGTGCTTCGGCATGGCCCGCCTCCTACGTCAGTGTGGCCCGGGTCTGGGTGATGGCCGGCGCGCCCCGCAGCTGGGCGAGCAGCGCCGGCAGGCTCTGGAGCTCGGCGGGGCCCATGGCCGGCTGTTCGGCACCTGCGCCGGGCTGGGCGAGGCCGGGCTGGGTCTCGGGGGCGCCGGCGGGGGCGGGGGTGGCCTGACGGGCCTGCGCCTCGGCCTGGACCTGCTGGAGGGCGTCGACCAGCTCGGCCTTGTTGGAGGAGACGAGCTCCATGATGCGGGCGATGTCGGGCAGCGGCACGGCCCCGGTGGTCGACTGCTGCTGCAGGGAGGCCAGCACCGACTGCTCGAGGGCCTCCTTGACGATCTGATCGTGCTCGTATTCGGCGTCCTCGATGAACGGGTCGATGCTCATGGCCGTACGCCTCGAGATGAGACCGACCCCGATGCGCTGGCCGAGACCGACGACGAGGTTGTTGATGTCGGCGCCGGGGTGGGAGAACGTCACGAAGTTGACGTCGGAGTCGAAGTGGACCGACGGTTCGTAGTCCACCCGGCCCTTGATGCCCTTCCAGTTGACGTAGAAGCTCTTGGGCTGGTCGAAGTAGGTGCGGACGATGGCCACGGCGATCTTGTTCTCCGCCGAGAGGGACTCCTGGAGGAGTTCCTGGGCCTCCTGGACGGGGAAGTCGACCACGGCGGACAGCACGCTGTCGCCCCGCCGTCCGGTGCGGATGTTGGAGGTGGACTCACCGCCGAACTCGGCGGGGATCCCGCCGGTGATCCGCTGGGCCCGCTCGAGCCGGTCGGACGCCTGGTTGGTCTGCATGTTCGGCTGCGGGGTGACCTCACGGATGTCGCCGCCCTTGACGATGTTGACCCGGCCGGTGCGGCCGTCATGGGGCCCGTCGATGAAGCCGGCGATCTCGTTCGGCCGGGAGATCAGGTAGGTGTCGGGGAACACCGACCGTTCGATGGCGATCAGCTCGAGGGCCATGAGCCTTGCCTGCCAGTGGTACATGCCCAGCACGTTGTCGAACTGGCCCATGGGCAGGTCGAGCCCGATGCGGGCCGGGACGACGGTGGGACACATCCCGATCCGATTGGGAACCCGGGAGATCTCCACCATGGTCGACAGGCCGTCCCCACCCCGGTCCCAGGGCTGGCGCACCGCGCCGAGGACGCCCAGGACGAACACGTCGGCGTCGGCGTACTCCACGAACTCGTAGGTGTCGCTGTCCTTGGGCGACGGCCCCTTGTAGAGCCGGCCCGCCACCTGGGGGTAGAAGGTCGACAGCCAGGCCAGCGACCGCTTGAAGGCGAAGATGCAGTTCGGAGGCACGATGTCGTCCGGGTCGAGACCGAGCGGCGGGTAGGTGCCGAGCGGGTCCCGGATGTGCCAGCGGGGCATCTCCCACTTGGAGTCGGGGCGCAGCATCACCGGCGAGGTGCCGTAGCCGATGAGATGCCGGGCCCGCTTGCGCATCTTCAGGCGCATCTTGTTGGTGGTCCACCAGCCGATGGTGGCCTTGCGGCGGATCCGGGCGTAGGCCTCGGCCCGCTTGGCGCCGGGCACTGTCGGCGGATACCACACGTCGGGCATCGTCGAGGCGACCCGGGAGCCGAGCTGGTCGAGGCCCTGCTGGATCATGTTGGCCACGCCGGCCTTCTCCGACCGGTCGAGCTCGGGCAGGGGGACGACGACGTCTCCCTTGTAGATGCGGGCCAGTTCCCGCATCTTCTCCATGGCCGGGTGCAGCGTGCCCTTGCGCTGCTTGTACTCGGCGACGATCTCATCGAACGATGGGGCGGTCACGTGGTCACCTCACCGTCGCGCTGAGGGGGCCGTTCACTCATGCACCCCCAGCAGATCTCGTAGAGCACACGGCCGTCCCGGCCGACCCGTTCCCAGCGGTGACGACAGCGCCAGGCCGGGCGACGCTTGAGGACTCGCACGTTCTGAATACTCATTCGTGTGCGACCTCACCGTCGTTGAGTAGCGGGTCTTCGAGGTGCTCGACCACGTTGACGGTGGCGATGCCGCCCAGGAAGTCGCAGTGGCGAACATCCCAAGCAGCCTTGTCCCCAAGCCAATCTTCGAGACTCTGCCAGTCGTCGTGAGGCCCGACCGGCACCTCTACCTCGATCCTGACGAGGTAGGTGCGCCCCCGAACACTCTCGGCGAGACGTGCGGGGCCGGTCGAGTCCAAAGCACCGGCCGACCCCATCACGCCACCTTCCGATCGTACGCCGCCATCAGCTCGCCACCCATGCCCGGTTCCCTCCCACCCACGACGGGGTCCACTTCTGGTAGCCGGCGCCACCCGGGGCCAACGCGGCGAGGTTGGCCTCCACGAACCACTGCGACATGAGGGCGTCGTGGGTGAAGGTGGAGTCCGGCGACCAGCGCAGCAGATCCTCGATGAGGGGGGCGACCTTGTCCTTGGAGTGGCCCGGCAGTCGGCACAGGCCGTCGCGGTAGAGGCCGCCGAGGATGTTCGGGCCGTAGTCGGGGTCCCGTTTGCGGGCCCCGGTGGAGTGGGGGATGAGGTCGCAGCGCTGCTGGGCGGCCCACCGCTGCGTCTGGGGCATCTGCAGCAGGAACCGCTGGGCGGCGTTGACCTCCACCACCCAGTAGCGGATGGGGTGGCCGGCGGCGACGGAGCGTTGCTGCCAGGCGTGCATGAGCCCGGAGAACACCCCGGTCTGGTAGTTGAGGTCCAGCAGCTCGGGGACGGAGAGCCGGCCGACGTAGATGTCGACGAGGTGGCGGCATTCGCTGGCCCGGTCGTAGAGCCACCAGGTGATGCCCCAGTCCCGGGTCGGCGACGGGTCCACCCCCACGATGCTGACGGCGGCGCGGGGGTCGACCATGGGGACGTGGCCGGCCTTGCGGGGGTCCCAGCAGCCCCGGTAGGTCACCCCGCTCTCGGTGCCGCCGGCCAGCCAGAGCTCGCGGACGAGGGCGCTTGACTGGTCGAAGTCGTTCTGCTGGTACACCGTCTCGAAGCGGCTGGTGGACTTGAGCCGCACGGCGGCGATGTCGCGCCAGGGGACCCGCACCGGGTCGAGGAGGCAGCCCTGCGGCCAGTAGGGGGCGTCGGTGCCGTGGGCGCTGTCGCAGTGTTCGGTGTCGTGGGCCGGGTAGCGGATGTGGCGGTACTTGGGGGAACCGTCCTCGAGTTGGAGGTCGAGGGCGTGACGGTAGAGGTCGTCGGAGTCGAGCCGCTGGCCCTGCAGGACGAGGAGGCCGCCCGGTTCGAGGCGGGTCTCGGCCTCCTCGGCCCAGAAGCGCTCCATGGCCTCCCGGGCGTCGACGGTTTTGAGGACGTGACGGTCGACGAGGTCGTCCCACACCACCAGGTCGAACCGTCCGCCGAGGAAGGCGCTGTCGTAGCCGTAGGCGGAGAAGGTCGGTTCCTTCTCGATGGCGTCGTGGACGCCGGGCTGGGCCACCACGAACTCGCCCCGCCGCCAGATGTCCCGCTCGGCGGGCCGGAAGGACCCGAAGTCGTGCATGAGGGTGGTCTCGGCCCCGTCGGGGCGGATCCGCTGGGACAGGGTGCGCCGGATCCGGCCGGTGTAGCCGGCGGCCTGACGTTCGGTGCGCGACCCGATCATGCAACGCAGGGAGCGGTCCTTGCACAGCAGCCACAGGGGAATGTCGTGGGTGAACAGGGTGGATTTTCCGCTGCCCGGGGGGCAGTTGATGACCACGAACTCCTTGTGGGGTGTGAGCAGCCATTCGAGGATGCTCTCGGCGGCCGCTTTCTGCCACGGGGTGGGGCGCCGGGCCAAATAGCGGTGGCGGAAGTAGTCGAAATCGTCCAGTGCCGCACGTGCTGGCGGACAGAGATCTTCGGTGGCCACCGGCTCCGCGTCGTCGTCTGCTGGCCCTGTTGCCCGTTGCTGCGCCAGGACTGTTGCCCGATTGTCGCGCCACGTTGTTTCCCAAATGGCTTGTGTTGCCGCCGAGATTTTGGCGATTTGGCCTGCTTCCTCAGGCGTGTATCCCTCGTTGCGCCCCCTGCAGTAGTAAATCCATGATCCTCGCTTGCCGGCAGTCAGACCGGGAGGATCGCAGGGGACAAAGACGACCACGCGCAATAGAGTGCATCACCACATGCCGGAGACGCAACGAGGCCCCCGCCGAGAGGCCCCGTTGCAACGGCCGCGACTCGAAGCCCAGGAGGTCGCGTTGGCAGGGACGTTACCGCACCTCAACGGTTCCGATCCCCTCGTTTGCCCAAAATGCGGGGGGGAGACGCTACGGGTCGGGGAATGCTTCACCTGTGCGGCACCACGCCCGTCGGGTGGCACCGGCGGGCCGCGGTTCCCCATCGACACGTTCCCCAAGCCGATGCGCCGTCTGGCCGAGGCATGGGCGGCCGACTTCCCCTGCCCGGTGGAGTGGATCGCCCTGCCGATGCTGGTGGTGGCGGCCAGCGCCATCGGCCACTCGAGGGTGGTGCGGATCTCGTCGTCGCACACCCAGGGGGCGCGGCTGTGGGGGGCGGTGATCGCCGAGCCGGGGTCGGGGAAGTCGCCGGCGCTGCGGATGGCGCTCGCCCCGGTGCGCCGGCGGACGGGCCGGCTCATGGCCACCTACCAGGAGACCCTCGAGCAGTGGGAACGGGAAGGTTCCAAGGGCCGCGAGCCCCGCGAGCCCGAGCTGTGGACCACCGACGTCACCATCGAGGCCATGAAGCAGAGCCTGCCCCGCACCCCCCGCGGCCTGCTCTGCTCGCAGGACGAACTGTCGGGCTGGGTGTCGGGCATGAACCAGTACAAGACCCGGGGTGGGGCGGATGTGCAGAAATGGCTCGAGTTGTGGGCCGGTGAGCCGTTCCTGGTGAAACGGGTCAAGCAGTCCCGTTCGATCTACGCCGCCAACCCGGTCGTCAACCTCATCGGCGGGATCGTCACCCGCAACGTCCCCATGGTCGTCAACGACGCCGACGACGGTTTCTCCGACCGGTTCCTGTTCGCCCACGCCGAAGGCGGGCCGTTCCGGAGGTCGGGTCCGGGGGTGCCAGCCCGGGTGGTGGACGGCTGGTGCGATCTCTACGAGGAACTCTCGACGCTCGAACCGGCCTTCCCCGACCACCAGCCCCTCCCCGTCGAAATGGAACTCAAAGGCGACATCGTGGCCTGGGAAGCGGCCCACATGGCGGAGGCCGACCCCGACGGACCCTACGAGTTCCACCGCGGCGCCTGGGCCAAACTGCGGGTCTACTGCGCCCGCCTCGCCCTGGTCGTGGCCTGCGCCAACGGCCACCAGGCGGTGGAACGGGCCGATCTCGACGCCGCCATCGAACTGGTCGGTTACTTCAAGGCCCAGCTGCTGGCGCTCAAGGAGCAGAACCGGGCCATCTTCCGCTCCGATCAGCGCACCGAGCTGCTGTCGTTCGATCCCCTGGTCAAGTACCTGCGGCGCAAAGGACCACGCACCGTACGGGACCTCGTCATGGCCCGCGTCCCGTTCTGCCGAACCGCCGGCGTCACCCAGCGGATCCTCGACGAGGCCAAGAACGCCGGGGTGGTCGTGCAGACGGGCTCGGAGTGGATGGCGAAGTGAGGGCGGGACCAGCGAAGGACGTAAGAAAAACCGATTAATGGTATGGAATCGGCCACGCGGGACGTGCAGATACTGCCGCATGACGACCAACGCAGACCCCATCCACACGGAACAGCTCACCCTCCCGGGCTTCGACTCCCCCACCGGATGGTGTTACATCGGTGCCCGCGGCGGCTTCCTCAAGATCGGGACCAGCACGATGACCAACAGGCGGGCCAGACAACTCGGCCTCAAGCTCCTCCACACCGAACCCGGCGGGCGCGAACGGGAACGCCAGCTCCACCACCGCTTCCGTCATGCCCGCATCGATCGGGAATGGTTCATGCCCACCCCGGACATCCTCTACTACATCACCAACGGTCGCGACCCCTGGGGCCAGATCCCCGACGCAGCATGAGAAACGGCTGTCGTGGAGGAAGGAAGCAAGACCCAGGGCCCTGGGATCCCTACCCCAGTCGCAAACCCACCACCTACCTCGTCGATCCACGGTTCCAATGCGTGCTGCGCCTCGCCGCCGAGCGCTCCGGGATGACCGTGGCCGACCTGCTCGAGTTGGCAATCATGTGGGTGACATACGAGATCCTTGAGCTGCGGAGCGAGGAAATCTTCGGGCACAAGGTGACGTACCGGGACCCGCCTAGCCCGGATGTTGAGTAGCGCACTCAACACACTCAACACTGGTGCGAAGTTCGCACGATCTAACGTGCGTTTGTTGAGTGTTGAGTCAACAACGGAAAGTGGCAAAATCTCGCGCATATCGGTTCACTACTCTATAAAACTCTATACTTATATATACATACGTAACAGGGTGTGAGTCGAAATCTCGGTTTGTTGACTCAACTCAACACAACACCTTGCCTACCCCCACATGTTGTGGTTGCGCACCCGCACACAATCCCCCGTACGTGCGGAACGACGCTCGAACGAGCTCGCCGGCACGCTCGAGACCAGCGCAAACGGGGCGAACTCAACGAGCGAGCGGCGGACCTTTGACCGGGGCATGTGCCGAGCCACCCCCACGCTTACTGGTCGTACCTATCCACGCGGCACGTACCTTCAGCGCGGCACCCTCTTGACAGCCTACCCGTGTGGCGTGGTACGAATTCCCCGTCTCGTTCGGTGTGAGCTCTCCGGGCCGCCGTGGGGACTCGGGCGTAGAGCCCATTGGCCGTGGTACCGGCCTCAGGCGTAGAGCCTCGCTGATCCGGTTTCTTCATTGCGAGGTTCCGCTGTGGACGACGATGCCGGTGTCGGTATCCCGGTCGATGAGCTCGAGCAACTCCGGAGCCGGGCCGAACGGGCCGCCCAGCTGGAGGACGAGAACGCTGCGCTTCAGAGGGATCTGGCTCTGCAGCGGGCGGGGGTGGACACCGGGAGTGAGTCGGGGCGCATCTTCGCCCGGGGTTACGACGGGGAGTTGACGCCGGACGCCATCCGGGCGCAGGCGGAGTCGTTCTTCCGGGCGACCGATCGCAACAGTGAAGTGGTGGCCCAGGAGGCGCTGGCCCGGGCGGGGGAGGCGCCGCCGGCTGCGGCGGAGGATCCGCTGGATCTGGTCAACGCCGCCGGGTCGGTGGACGAGGTGATGTCGCTGGCGGCGAAGTTCAACTGGCCGACGGTCGGGAACCGTCCGGCATGACACGGAAGGCTCTGATCGATGGCTGATGCCCTGACCACGACGGCGAGTGTGTCGTACGACCAGACGGCGTACGACCGGATGGCCTACTTCTCCCTGCGGCCCGAGCTGTATTTCGATGCGGTGGCCGATGTGCAGCCGACCCGCCAGGCCATGCCCGGCGCCGCGGTGGTGTTCTCGGTGCAGACGGACCTGTCGGTGGCGTCGACGACGATCAACGAGTCGGTGGATGTCGACGCGGTGGCCCTGTCCAACAGCCAGGTGACGCTGACCCTGGCGGAGTACGGCAACGCCGTGACCACCACGGCCAAGCTGCGGGGCGAGTCGTTCGTGGAGCTGGACCCGATCGTGGCCAACGTGCTGGGCTACAACGCCGGGATCTCCATCGACACGGTGGCGCGGGACATCCTCAAGGCGGGGACGAACATCCGCTATGCCGGTCAGGCCACGTCCCGGAACACGGTGATCCCCACCGACACGCTGGTGGCCAACAACGTGCGCCGGGCCCTGGCCGATCTGCGGGGGGCCAACGTGGCCACCATCGGCGGCCTGTACATCGCCTTCATCCACCCTGATGTCTCGTATGACCTGCGGGGCCAGACGGGGGCGAGCTCGTGGCGGGACCCGCACACCTACTCGCAGCCCGGTGAGATCTGGAACGGCGAGGTGGGGGCCTTCGAGGGGTTCCGGTTCATCGAGACGCCCCGTGCGCCGGTCTTCGCCGACGCCGGATCCTCCACCACGCTGACCGACGTGTACCGCACCATGTTCCTCGGCCGGCAGGGGCTGGCCAAGGCCTTCGCCGTCATCGACGGCAACGGGCCGTTCCCCCGGGTGATCATCTCGCCCATCACCGACAAGCTGCGCCGCTTCGTGCCCATGGGCTGGTACTGGCTCGGGGCCTACGGCATCTTCCGCCAGGAGGCGGTCCGCGCCGTCGAGTCCGCCTCCAGCATCGGGACCAACTCGTAATGACCGCCTCCGTCGCCGCCACCGCCCCGGGACTCGGCGCGGTGTCGAAACTGGCCTGGACCCTGACCGTCGCCGGCGCCTCGAACAGCACCGCCTACATCATCGAGGTCACCGGCCCGTCCGGGGCCCACACCATCATCGAGGTGACCACCGACGGTTCCGGCGGGGCCACGGCGCTGTTCGTGCCGATGACCGCCGGGTCGTTCTCGGCCACGCTGCGACCCAGGTCCGAGTACCAGGGGACGACCACCGCCGCCGCCTCCCTGTCGGCCACCACGGTCAACCCGTTCAACTGAGGAGAACCCTGTGGGCGACTACGGCATGACCTCCCCCAAGCCGGGACCGATCAAGGAACCGACCGAGGCCACGGCCAACCCGATGGCCTCCGGGGTCCTCGGCGACGCCATGGAGGACGACGACGACTGGTTCGCCCCTCCCGGCAACCCCGACAAGGGGATGCTCGGCGGTGACAACCGGGCCGACCTCGGCCGCATGGCGGTGGCCGGCAACCCCGCCCCCGAGGCGGCCATGGACCACGACTACGGCTGGCAGGGCGACTCGCCCCTGTTCAAGGTCGAGGGCGACCCGGCCCGGACCGAGCTCAAGGCCTGGATGCGGGGCGGCTCCGATGAGCTGGGCATGGACGGACGGACCGGAGGAACCTGATGGCCAAGCTCTCCGCCGCGCAGCGCAAGGCCCTGCCGAAGTCCGACTTCGCCGTCAAATCCAAGGCCGGCAGCGCATCGGGGAAGGCCGCCTCCGGGTCCTATCCGATCCCCGACCGTTCCCACGCCGCCAACGCCCTCGCCCGCTCCGCCGGCAAACCGCAGGCCGCCCAGGTCCGCGCCGCGGTGAAACGCAAGTACCCGGACATGGGAAAGACCAAGGGGAAGAAGTGAGCGACGTCGATGAGCCCGCTGCAGAAGGGGACGAGCCGCAAGACGATCAGCCGGAACATCCGGACGGAGATGAAGGCGGGGAAACCGCAGAAGCAGGCGGTGGCGATCGCCATGAGGACGGCGGGGAAGAGCAAGGGACGCTAGATGGCTGACATCCGGATGCCGAGGCCCCCCCAGGGCCAGATGGTCATGAACCCCGACGGCGACAAGAAGGCCGAGCCGTGCGACACCGCCGGCCTCGTCGTCGAAGGGACCATCCCCGGCGAACGGGGCGACGCGGCCCACAACTGCAGCGACCAGATCAAAGACGAGCAAACCGGATGTGAGTACTGATGGGCGACTTTCGCAACGAGGTCGAACCGACCGTCGACCGGTTCAAGGACACCACCGGCGAACAGCGCACCGACCCCTCCACCCAGTTCGTCGAGCTCGAGGGGTTCGAACCGACCACCCTGCAGACCGAGAAAGAATCGGGCGGGTGGCTGCGCACCACCATCCCCGAAGGTGTCCCCCTCGGCCAGATCCACGACATCTACACCGCCGGCTCCCGTGGCGCCGAGAACCGCCTCACCGACGAGACCGTCAACCGCAACAGGACGAAGCGGGTCATGGACGGCACCCAGGGCGGAGAGTTCGGAGGCGCCGACGACAGCAGCGACGGCGGCGGCGACGGGGGCGACGGCGGCGACGACGGAGGCTGACCGGTGCCGATCTTCCAGCCGCCGACCATCGACGACGTCCCGCCCGTCATCGACGGCCCCTACCCCTGGCCCACGGGACCCATCGAGTACCGCCTCTTCGGCCACTACAGGAACCGCCCCCGGGGCCGTACCGTTATCCTCAAGACCGACGGCACCTGCGTGGGCCCCCTCGACTGGCCGGCGCAGCTCGTCTCCCAGGACAACGACACCTTCAGCGTCTTCGTCGAACAGGGCCTGGCCGGCGTCCCCTACACCGACATCGCCCGGGTCTTCACCGGCGGGCACATCTACTACGTGACCGACGCCGAAGCGGCGCAGCTCCTGGCCTGCGGCGGCTACGTCGTCGAGACCTGCGGGTGGGGCATCTGCCCCTACGGGGAGGGCTTCTACGGTGGCTAGCTCCACCCCCCACTACGGCTTCATCAAACCCGACGTCGGCGACCCCAACTGGGGTCCGGTGGTCAACTCCGACCTCGACGCCATCGACACCGCCATCTTCAACGTGGTCGAAGGTGCCGTCCCCGACGCCACCACCTCCTCGAAGGGCATCGTCCAACTGGCCGGGGACCTGGGCGGCACCGCCGGCTCGCCCACCGTGCCCGGGCTGACGAGCAAGGCCAACGACAGCGCCGTGGTCCACAACACCGGCGCCGAGAACGTCGCTGGCGTGAAGACGTTCACGTCCGCGCCCGTCGTGCCCTCGAGCTCGTTCCCGGAGTCGGCCGTCACCAACCTGACCACCGACCTCGCAGCGAAGGAAGCGACGGCCAACAAGGGCGCGGCCAGTGGCTACGCATCCCTCGGTGCCAACACCATCGTGCCCACGGCGCAGCTCGGTACCGGCTCGGCCACGTCCTCCACGTTCCTTCGTGGCGACCAGTCATGGCAGACCGTCTCGTCCGGGATCAGCATCGACGGTGCTGGGACCGGTGCCGTTGCCGCCGCCCACTCCGGCGACACGGCGACAGCCTCTTCGACGCAGGCCATCGCCATCGGGAAGAACGCCGCGGCCACCACCGCGGCGGAGGCCATCGCCATCGGAGGAGGGGTGTCGGCTACCGCCGCGCCGTTGGCCACCGGTCAGGGCGGTATCGCCATCGGGGCGAGCGACGCAACCGGCGTTCTCGGGGCAAGAGCCTCTGGAGCCAACGCCGTGGCCATCGGCTCCGGCGATGCCTCCAACGCCGGCGCTCTGGCCAGCAACAGCTTCGCCGTCGCCATCGGCCGCACGGCCTCCGCCACCGGCGTGGGCGGCATCGCCATTGGGGGCGCCGCTGACTCTCAGAACACCCGATCGGTTGCCATCGGTGTGACGGCCCAGGGTCAGACGGCCGACGCAGTTGCCATCGGCTCCAACGTGGTGAGCAACACCGGAACGAACACCATCGCCATCGGCTCGGGGGCGGACTCGACCCGTGCGGCTCGGGCCACCGGCCTCGGGGCCATCGCCATTGGTTCTTCATCCGGTGGGGGAGTCGCCGGGGCGATCGCGTCCGGCGCCAACAGCATCGCCATCGGCGGCGGCAACGCCGTGTCCACCGGGCCTCTGGCCAGCGCACAGTTCGGTATCGCCATCGGGATCCTGAGCCAGGCCACCGCATCGCAAGGTGTGGCCATCGGCAGTGGGGCCATCGCCGGTCATGCCAACGCCATCGCCATTGGGAACAGTGTCGCCACCACCAACACCGAGCAGCTAACCATCGGGGCGAAGCGTCTCTTCATGGGTGGGCCGAACAGCGCCCCCGTCGACGGCGACCTGGTCAACAGCCAGATCTCCTTCTACCTGGACGAGACGGGCAACAACCTGAAGGTCAAGGTGAAGTACGCCGCCGGCACGGTCAAGATCGGGACGCTGGCGGTCGTGTGATGAACAGGCGCCAGGCCGTCGCCATGCTCGAGCTCATCGCCGACCTCTACCTCGTGGCCAACGAGCCGGAACCGCAGCCGCAGCCCAACGGCGCGGCGGCGAAGAAGGAACCGGTGAAGACGTGAGCCCCGTCCCCATCGGCATGGCCATGGCACCGAGACCCTCGGCCCAGCCTGTTCTTCCAAGGGAGGAAACCCCAGCGCCCCCCGGCGAGGAGGACAGGCTGGCCGAGGTCATGGAGGCGATCGCCGGCATCCAGTACGGACCGATCATCGTCGAGCCGCCCGACCTGTCCGACATCGTCACCGCCGTCACCTCCCTCAAACCCGGGCCCACCGCGGCGGAGATCGCCGCTGCCATCGCCGACGTCATGCGCCCCGACGCCCCGGAGAACGACGGCGCCCCCGCCCTGCGGGAGGTGGCCGAGGCGCTGCGCAATCTCGACTTCCGCATGCAGGGCTTCGGCCGCCAGGCCTACGGCGGCGGGGCGGTGGACCTCTCCGCCCCGGCCCGGAACTATCTGGCGTCCGAGGCCACCCTCAAGGACGTGAAGCGGGGCATCACCGACTACGAGATCCGCCTCGACTACGACGTGCGAACCGACAGCAACCCGGTCTACGTGGGTCGGAACCAGCAGGGTGTGCCCACCGCCGACGCCACGTGGATCGTGCAGAAGATGAGCTACGACGGCTCGGACCGGATGACCAGGGTCGAGGTGCTCGGCGGCTCCTGGGACGGAAGGGCGGCACTGCCGTGGTAGACGACGAGAGCTTTAAGGACAAGATCAAGTCGGTCGGGTCCCTGCTCCGCAAGGGTCAGAAGAAGGTCACGCCGGTCGAGGGCGAGCATGGCGAGAGAGCGGGCGAACACATCGAGCACTGGGATGGACGAGTGGACGCCGTTGCTCGTCCTCGGACCATCCAGGTCACGACGAGCGTCAGGAAGCCGGAGGAGTAATGGCCTTCACCGTCAGCGGGCTCTACGTAGCGAACTGGATCGACATTCTCGATGCGACCCAGCTGGCAGTGGACCTCTCGACCACCAACGTCAAGATCGCCCTCTACACGACGGCGACCCCCAACTTCTCCACTGACGCCACCTACTCCGCCACCGGCGAGGTCTCCGGTACCGGCTACACCGCCGGCGGTATCGCCGTCATCGGCCCTACCGTGACGGAGTCCCCCACCGGGACGCTCATGTACGACAACACCACGGACCCGACGTGGCCGGCGTCCACGATCACCAACGCCAACGGCGCCATCTGGTACGCCCTGGCCTCCACCACCAAGAACCTCGTCGTGGGCATGTTCCTGGGCGGCAACTTCTCCACCGTGTCGGGCACGCTGACGATCCAGCTGGCGTCGACCGGTGTCTTCACGATCGACCTGACCCCATGAGAGGAACGCCGTAATGGGTCTGTACATGATCGCCAACGGGCCGATGCAGACGACGGCGGCCTTCGCCACCGTCACCACCGGCACGGCCATCAAGACGATGCTGCAACTGAAGCCGTTCAACGTCATGGACATCGTGGAGTGGGGCATCAGCTTCGACGGCTCCGCCGCCGCCACGCCCATCAAGTGCGAGCTGATCGAGACCAGCACCGTCTTCGGTACCGTGACGGCTTCTGCTGACGCCGACGTGTTCAAGATGGACAGCAACGAGCAGGCTGTGGCCTCCATCGCCGGGCTCACCCTCGGCACCACCGCCACCGGCTACACCTGCACGTCCGAGGGCTCGATCACCACCGTGCGGTCGTTCGATCTGCAGCTGATCGCCCCGACGAACCAGTACGTGAAGCAGTTCCCGCTGGGGGAGCGTCCGAGGCTGATCATCGGTAACGCCACCAGGATCAGGGTCACCGCTGGCGCAGCGGTCAACGCCTACTGCTACATCGTCGTTCGGATCTGAGCGGTGGCCGCCGCCAACAACACCTTCGAGGGCGGCACCAACACAACCACGATCACCACCGGGAACTCCGGGGGCGGGTCCGGTAATGCCTTCGATGTGGTGAACATCGGGAGTGGTTCTGGCGTGACGTTTGATAACACCCACGCCCACACCAGCAGCCTCGCGGGCAAAATGGCCAGCGGTACCGGCAACGGGGCGACCGTCAGATGGAGCACGACGATCGGCAGTCAGACCCAGGTTTGGGGACGGCAATACATCTACATAACCGCCAACCCGTCCGCCGACCTGAGCATCTTTTCCAACGGCTTCGATCTCTACGTGACGTCCACTGGGAAAGTGAAGCTGGTTGGCATTGCTACAGCAACTTCAACGAATTCCCTGACCTTGAACCAATGGAATCGGATCGAGCATCGTTACAACGCAGCAGTCAGCGGCACCTTCGAAGCCCAACTCTTCGTGACGGACCCGGACGCCACATCGCCAACGGAGACGATTGCTTCCACAGGTAACTACAGCGGCATCTCGGTCTCAACTTACGACTTCGGGGTCTTTAGAACCGGCACCAGCGGGACCATGTGGATCGACGACATCAACATCAACACCACCGCCTATCCAGGACCAGCCCTTAAGTCCATTCCCAACAAGCAACTGATCGTTCTCCAGTCCATCGTTCGGGCTAACTACTACTAATGGCCCGCCTCGGCCGTAGCTGGCTCCCCTGGAAATCGCGACAGCCGCTACCGCCGATCACGACGCCCATCCAGAACACGTCGCGGATCATCACCCAGCAGGCCAACGTCAGGGCGGACATCCGCCCCCATGTCGGCTGGAAGCTGCTGAAGCCTCCGATCACCAAGCCTGTCCCGAAGACGCAGCTGATCGTCATCCAGCAGGCCAACGTTCGGGCTGACCGCCGCCCCGGGCCCCTGTGGAAGTCGCTGGCGGGACCGCTCCACGTCAACGCAACGGCCACGCCGGCGACCGTAGCGGCCATCGCCGCAGTACCCACGCCGACGGTTATAGCGATTGCGTTCCCGGCGACTGTTGCAGCTATCGCTGCGGTACCGACCCCTACGGTTCAGGCGATCGCCACACCCCCGAGCGTCGATGCCGTTGCTGCTGTCCCTGCGCCGACGATGCACACCGGCGAAACGGCGACGCCCACGAGTGTTGACGCCGTTGCTGCGGTACCCGCCCCGACGATCCACGCAGACGAGACGGCCACACCGGCCACCGTCGCGGCTATAGCTGCGGTTCCAGCCCCCACGGTCATTGCTGCAGCCACTCCTCCTAGCGTCGATGCGGTCGCTGCTGTCCCTGCTCCCACGATGCACGTGGGCGAGACGGTAACGCCTGACACGGTTGCGGCGGTAGCCGCCGTACCCGCCCCTACCGTCACCGGCGATATCACCATCTTCCCGGCCACCGTCGTGGCCATCGCGGCCGTACCGACACCGACGGTCCACGCCATCGCCCAGCCCGCCAGCGTTGACGCCATAGCCACCGTCCCTCCCCCTACGGTCCACACCGGCGAGACGGTCGTCTTCCCGGCCACGGTGACGGCCTTCGCTGCTGTCCCTGCGCCGACGATGCACACCGGCGAAACGGCGACGCCTGCCACCGTCCCGGCCTTCGCCGTAGTTCCTCCACCGCTGGTCATCACCGGCGGGGTGGTCGTCCGGGCCGTCCTCCTCCTCAACGGCGGGAGCGGCGACCACTTCCACCAGGGCGACGTCCTGAAGATGGACACCTACCTGTTCGACACGTTGGCCCGGACGATCCAGGCCAGCGACGCCTCCCCCAACATCATCCTGACCCGGTACAACGACGCCGGCGGGTTCGCCGAATACTTCGACGGTACTCTCGTCTGGAAGCCATTCAGAGTGGGAGGGGTGGAGGTCCCCGGCTACGGCTGGGCCACCACCGTGACACCCGGCGATCCCAACATCTACTCGCTGACGTTCTCTGGGGCGGTGACAGCTACGTGGTCCACGGCCGACATCTCGTGCCTGTCGGTCCTGACCAGCGGCGGCACGGCCTTCACCGTGGAACACCTGCTGGCCGTCCTGAGCGCCGACAACAAGCACACCACCTACGAGATCGACTCTCTTGACCTGGCACTCAATGGAAGGCTGAGCCTCCGATGAAGAAGAGGGCGATGGTCATCATGTCCAGCAACGGTCAGAGGAAACAACATCGGTGGGACCCCCACCCCGGCGTGCGATCCGGCAAGGACCTGGCGGTCAAGGAACGGGCCGCCGACGACATCCGCAACGGCATGGGGTCCTGGACGTTCCTGTTCGTTATGGCCTCCGCCATGGTCATCTGGATGCTGACCAAGGGCTTCGGCCTCGACCAGCCACCCTTCGGTGGCCTCAACCTCGTGCTGTCCACCCTGGCCGGCATGCAGGCCGCGGTGCTCCTCATCGCCGCCAAACGGGCCGACCAGATCGCCGCCGAGCTCGCCCAGCACGACCACCTCATCCTGGTGGCCATCAAGGAACTGATGGAGCAGAACAAGGAGACCTGGTTCTGCAAGCAGGCCGATCAGATCATGCGCGACATTCAGGAGCACGTGGATGACGCTGAGACTGAACCTCGGGAGCGGTGAGGACCGCAGGGAGGGGTACACGCATGTGGACCTCCGACCGGACTGCGCTGATGTGCTGGGAGATGTGCGGGCGCTGCCATTCGGTGAGAACAGCGCGGATCACATACTCGCTCTGGACATTCTTGAGCACCTCCCGCCATCGGCTTCCCTGTCCACGCTGCGGCATTGGCACGACATCCTTGAGCCTGGAGGTCGCCTCACTCTCCGGGTCCCGAACTTATTCCAACTAGCCCGGTTCATCGTCGAGGGGTACATGGTGGAAGCAGCCATCATCAACATCATGGGGGGGCATCGCTGGGGCCCGGAGGGGGCGTGGGACTGTCACCACGCCAACTGGACCCCCGTCCTGTTGGGCGAGCTGCTCGCCGCCGCCGGCTTCGAGGTGCTCTCCAACGATCTGGACCTGAACATGACCGTCGAAGCGAGGAAGCGGTGACCGAACGGGTGGCGGAGATCCCCTGGGCGGTCAGCAACGCCGTGGCACCGGTCCTCGACGTGGGCTGTGCCGAGTCGTCCTATCTGGCGGATCTCCCGGCGCCGGTCGATGGGATCGACGTCCGTCCCTGCGCCAGCCCGGCCCTCCACGATTTCTACCGGGGCGACATCCGGGAGTATCCCCTGCCGCAGCGCTATGCCACGGTCCTCGCCGTGTCCACCCTGGAGCACGTGGGTCTGGCCTGCGACGCCTACGGCACCATCGCCGACGACCCCGACGGTGACCGCCGGGCCCTCGACGGCTGCGTGGGAGCGACCGCCCCGGGGGGGAAGGTGCTCGTCTCCGTCCCGTTCGGGAACCCCGGGGACCACGTCTGGTTCCGCCAGTACGACCTGGCCCGCCTCGCCCGTCTCCTCGACGGCTACGACGCCACCATCGACATCCGTCTCGCCGGCGACTGGGCCCGTTCAGCCCCGGTGGCCGACGTGGCGGTCGACTACGCCAACGGCGCGGCGGGCGCCGTGGCACTGATCACCGTCAGAAGGGAAGGACCGTGACCCGTGACAAGTGGCGCACGATCGGAGTCGTCAAGGGCGACCCCCGGGAACGGCGTCTGGCCAGAGACCTCGACGCCTACCGGCGGCTGCGCAGGGAAGGGCTCCAGCCGCCCTCCACCGACGGCGCGGCCCGCCTCGAGGCGGAGGCGGTCACCAAGGCGGAGATCGAGACCGGGGTGGTCCGCAGGGACATGAAGCCGGCCGAGCGGCGCCGCCTGGCCGAAGCGATGAAGGAGCTGGCCATCCGTGAGTGAGCTGAATCTGCTGCGGGTCCCGTCCGAATCCATCGGCTACGGCCGGCTGGGGATGAACCTGTCCCGGGCGCTGGAGGCCATGGGCGTCGACGTCTACGACCACCTCCCTGAACCGGTGGAGGTCCCCGGCCCGGACCTCGAGCACCTCGCCCACCTCAACGCCGGGACGCGGGGCAAGATCTGCCGGGTGGTGTGCTGGGTGTCGGTCCCCACCCACGCCCGGGGATGGTGGAAGGGCCAGTACCCGGTGATGTTCACCATGTGGGAGGCCACGACCTTGCCGCCGTCGTTCCGGGAGACGATGCACGAGTTCCCGCTGATGGTCGTCCCCAGTCTCCAGAACGTCGAGCTGTTCTCCCAGTACCACCCCAACGTGGCCTACGTGCCGCTGGGGGTCGACCCGGCCGTGTGGCACTACACCCCCCGGCCGGTCCCCGGCCGGTTCTTCGATTTCCTGATCGGCGGGGCCGGGCGCCGCAAGGGCACCGACCTGGCCTACACGGCGTTCCGGAGGTTGTGGGGAACGCACGGGTCATGGCCGGCCGAGGGGCCGGTCCCCCGCCTGGTGATGAAGAACCCCCGGGGGGAGGACTTCTACGGCGACCGGATTGAGATGATCACCGGGCGGATCTCCGCCGAGGCGGAGGTGGCCCTGTATGCGTCGGCTCATTGTTATCTTCAACCTTCGCGAGGGGAGGGCTTCGGACTCCAGCCCCTCCAGGCCCTGGCCCAGGGATGCCCTACCATCCTCACCGCCGCCCACGGCCACGCCGCCTTCGCCCACCTCGGCTACGGCCTCTCCTCCACCCCGGCCAAGAGCGACTACTTCATCTACGGCGACGCCGGCGAATGGTGGGAGCCGTCCCTCGACGAGCTCTGCGACCGGATGCGCTGGGTCTACGACCACTACGACGAGGCCCTCATCGACGGGATGGTCGCCGCCGAATGCGTCGCCGAGCGGTTCACCTGGGCCAACACCGCCCGGGCCTTCGTCGCCGCGGTGGGCGTCGACCGGCTCGACGAGGACGGCCCCACCCGGCGGGAGTGGTACGAACCGACCCTCCAGCGCTTCAAGGTGATCACCAACCGGGACTGGAAATGCGAGGTGGCCGGCGCCGCCTACCAGTTCCGCCAGGGCGCCGAGGCGTGGGTGGTGGCCGACGTGAAACGGATCCTCTACGAGGGCCAGCTCCTCGATCCGGCCTGCCTCGAGATCATTGGTCCCAACGGCGAGACCGACATGGACATCGGTCTGCTGCCCGAGCAGGTCGCCCGCCTCGAGGGGTACGTCGAACGGCACGCCCACTGCGCCCTCTGCGGGCAGAAACTCAACGAGCGTCCCACCCGCGCCGACCAGATCTACGAGGAGCTGCAGCATGACCACGCTCGCCAGTGACCTCATCGAATCCACCCGACGCCACCTCTTCACCGGCCAACCGGAGAAGCTCAACAAGCTGGCGTCCAGTATCGGAGCTGGCGACACCACCTTCGCCCTGACGTATGACGTGGCCGGCGTGCAGGCCGGCACGGTCATCTCCATCGACCTGGAGGAGATCTTCGTCTTCATGGTCAACACCTCGACGAAGACCATCAGCGACTGCCAGCGGGGCTACAACGGCTCGACTGCCGCCACCCACGCCTCGGGGGCCGTGGTCACCTCCCAGCCGAAGTTCTCCCAGTTCCGCATCCTCCAGGCCCTCAACGACGACCTCAACGACCTGTCGTCCCCCTCCAACGGGATGTTCCAGATCAAGAGCCTGACGCTCACGTTCAACCCCGTGCAGTTCGGCTACGACATGACCGGCGTGACCGACATCATCTCCCTGGCCGAGCTGCGCTACCGGCTGCCGGGACCGACCAAGACCTGGCCCCGGATCAACCGCTACGCCCTGACCCGCAACATGCCGACCACCGGCACCTTCGGCGACTTCCCCTCCGGGTTCGGGCTGGTGATCTACGAGACGGGCTACCCGGGCTATCCCATCCAGGTTCGCTACCGGGCCCCCTTCACGGCCATGACCTCCCTCTCCACCGACGTGGTGGCTGGCTCCGGTCTGCCCTCCACCGCGGTGGACATCCCGCCGCTGGGGGCGGCCATCCGCCTCGTGCTCGGCCGGGAGGTGCACCGCAACTTCGACGAGGCCCAGGTCGAACCCCGCCGGGCCGAGGAGGTGCCGCCCCAGGCGGCGGCCAACAGCGTGCGGGGCCTGATGGCCCTGCGTCAGCAGCGCATCCAGGCCGAAGCGGCCCGACTGACCCGGGCCTTCAGCTACGAGTCGGTCGACGGGTGACCTACAACCCCTACCCCACCGGGACGCACGATCCCAACACGAGGTGGAATCAGGACGTCAGCAGTGGTTTCCGCCCGCCCGACGGCGTGGCGGCCCACGTGCATCCCCCCGTCGACGTGGTGGGCGACGTCCCGGCCACCGGGTTCGTGATGCTCTCCGCCAACGGATCGCGCTGGCGCATCACCGTCAGCAACGCCGGGGCGCTGGTGGTGACCGCCGCATGACGATCACCTCCCTCTTCGACGAGCCGTTCTACACCGGCACCGGCACCTCCAGCGAGGTCCCCGGCCTCTTCCCCATCGGCCTCGGGGGGCACGGCTACATGATCGACCTGAAGTCCAACGCCTACAAACGCAAGAGCATCCCGATCCTCCGCGCTCAGGCCGACGTGTCCAACCTGCCGGGCGAGGGAGCGATCAACCCCGAGGATCTCTGGCGCCGTTCCCAGGACTCCTGGCATGTCGGAGCGGGCCAGACCTATCTGGACCGGATCACCGGGGGGAGCCCCTACACCAGGAAGTACTCCGAGGACGCCCAGTTCCGCACCTCGAAAGGCGTCAACGTCTGGACGAAATGGCAGATGTCCCTGCTCCCCGACACCGCCCAGGCCAAGTCATCGGCCAACACCAACCTCTACCTGGTGGCGGCCGGGTCCCGCCTCTACGAGACCGACGGACAGACGACCAACTACACCACCGACGTGACCGCGGGACCACCGGCGACCTGGACGGCGGTGACCGGCACCCCGGCGGTGGCCGCCACCGCCATCGCCAGCGACGGCGTCAACGTCTACCTCGGCTACGGGGCGTCCGGTATCTACCTGACCAACACCGGGTCGGGGGCGGCGGCATCGTGGATCACCGGCACGGTCAACCTGGTGCGCTACGCCAAGGGCCGCCTGATGGCCACGGCGTCCAACAACCTCTACAACGTCACCACATCGGTCAGCACCGCCGGCCCGACCGCGCTCCCAGCGGCGCTGTACACCCACCCGAACCCCAGCTGGACCTGGGTCGACATCGCTGACGGACAGGGGCAGATCTATGCCGCAGGATTCGCGGGTGATAAGTCGATTATCTACCGAACTGCTGTCAAGGCGGATGGGACCGCCCTCGATATACCTGTGGTTGCAGGGGAACTACCTGACGGAGAGATCGTACGCTCGATCCAGGGATACCTGGGATTCGTGGTTGTGGGCACGGATCTGGGAGTCCGCTTCGCTACTATTGACGGGCAGGGGAACCTCACCTTCGGCCAGCTGATCCCGGCCGGCCAGTGCCTCTGCTTCGAGCCGCAGGACCGCTTCGTGTGGTTCGGGTGGAACAACTTCGACGGGACCAGCACCGGCCTCGGGAGGTTGGATCTCTCCATCTTCAGCGCTCCGCTGACCCCGGCCTTCGCCTCCGATCTGATGGTCACCGGAGCGGGCGCGGTCCTCTCCGTGGTCACCGTCTTCCAGGGGACGGGCTCGGTGAACCGCAGGGTCTTCACCGTCAGCGGCATGGGGGTCTATGTCCAGACCAACGCCGTGGTGGCCACCGGCACCCTGGACTCCGGGTTCATGACCTACGGCATCCCCGACGTCAAGGTGGGGATGTACGCCGACGCCCGCACCGAACCGCTGCCGGCGGGGACCAGCTACACCCTCCTGCTCTCAACTGACGGCGGGCCGTTCGTGAACCTCGGTTCCGAGGCGGTGGCCACCAGCATCGGCGTGACGCAACCCGCCGGTCAGATCCAGGGCCGGCGCTTCGAGTTGCGGATCCAGCTCAACGGGACCGACTCTCTCTCTCCCACCATCGTGCGGTCGACGTTCCGGGCCTACCCGGCGCCCAACCGTGGACATCAGTGGGTGGTGCCGCTGGTCTTCCACGAGGACATCTCGCTTCCGGCGCAGCGGAGCATGGACCCCCAGGTGGAGCTCAACTTCATCGATTCGCTCATTCAGAACCGCTCGCTGGTCACCTACCAGGAGGGGACGGATACCCACACCGTCTTCGTGGAGGACTACGAGTTCACGCCGTACAACCCCACCAGGGACGGGACGTTCTGGAACGGCATCTGCGTGGTGTCGCTCAAGGAGGTATCGCAGTGACCCAGCGGAGCTACGCCGGCGGAGCCGCCACCCTGACCCTCAACGGCAGCATCGCCGCCTCCGGCGTGACCACGGTCAACACCACGGGGACGGCCACCGGCTGGCCCGTCGGCGCCACCGGCAAGTTCCTGGGGGTGATCGACAAAGGGCTGGCGTCGGAGGAGAAGATCCTCTTCACCTCCCGGACCGGCAACACGCTGGCCATCGCCAGCGACGCCGACCGGGGGGCGGACGGCACGTCGGCCCAGACGCACGCCAACGGCGCTCTGATCCAGCACGTCATCGGGGCCATCGACGTGGCCGAGCCGAACACCCACATCAACGTCACCACCGGCGACGATCACACCCAGTACCTCAAGACCGACGGCACCCGGGCGCCGACCGGGGTCACGGCCATCGCCGCCGTCCCCGGGGCGTCCGCCCCCAACGACTCGGCGTCCAAGGGAACCGGCCCGACGCTGGCCACCAGCGACCACCGCCACTCCCGGGAGACCACCGCCCAGCTCCAGGCGCTCCTCATCCCCGCCGGGACGATCTGGCCCACCGGGGCAGCGGCGGCGGCCACCGGCTGGCTGATCTGCGACGGCACCGAGGTGCTCGGCGCCACCTACCCCGCCCTGGCCACCGAGTTCGGCACGGGAGCGGGCTCCCGCTTCGGGGCCGCCGCCGCCGGCAACATCAAGCTCCCCGATCTGCGGCAGCGGTTCCCGATGGGGAAGGCGGCGTCCGGGACCGGCTCCACCCTGGGTGGGAGCGGCGGGTCGAAGGACGCCATCGCCGTGACCCACGCCCACAACCACGCCCACACCGACAGCGTCGGGGGCAACTCGGTGGGCCACGACCACAACGCCATCCAGATCTTCGGCACCTCCGACTCGGCCCACACCCACTACATCGGCGGCCCCGCCGGCGAAGGCAGCACCGCCCCCCAGAACTTCGGAGGAGGAACCGGTCGGGCCGGGAGCACCTGGGGGCCCTCCACCGACAACGGCGGCCCGGCCCACAACCACGTCGTGACGATCAACGCCGACGCCACCTCGGCCGGCAGTTCCGGCACCGACGCCAACCTCCCCGGCTACCAGGTCATCAACTACATGGTCAAGGCCCACTAGGAGGACCGATGGCTGCCCCCGTCACCTGGCCCAGCCTCGCCCAGTACCTCGACGACTCCGGCCTGCCGCACCGGATCACCTCCACCACCGGAGGAGTCCACACGCCGGGCTCCTACCACTACCTCGGCGAAGCCATCGACGCCGCCGGCCCCACCCCCTCCTACGACGACGCCAGCCTCCATGTCATCCAGAACGCCTTCGTGTTCGTCGCCGACCAGCTGGCCGAACTGATCGGCCCCATGGAAGACCTCTGCATCAAGAACGGGAACTACTTCCTCTACGACGCCACCACCCTGGCCGCCCACAAGAACCACGTCCATGTGGCGTCGACCGTCGACGTCGTCTGGCCCCGCCCCCCGGAGGCACACATGCCCATCTGGACCGCCTGCTCCCACCCCTCCTGGGGCGGCTACATTGAAGCCAGCGACGACGGGCGTGTGAACGCCTACGACGCCCCCTTCCACGGCTCCGCTCTCGATCCCCCGCCCCTCGGTGTCGGCCGGCCCCTCACCGCTGAGGAGCGGGTGACGGCCATCATGCCGAGTCCCACCGGCAACGGCTACTGGCTCTGCCAGGTCAACGGCGGGATCCTGTCCTTCGGTGACGCGGTCTACCACGGCGGGGCCAACGCCCCGTGACGATGCATGAGCTTCCTGACCTGGCTGATTCCCCTGCTCGTCGCCGCCGCCTCGCTCCTAGCCCTGATCGGCCAGCTGATCCTCAAAATCCACCGGCTCATCAACCGGGTGGAAGTCGCCCTCCCGACGCTGGAACGCATCGCCAAGACCTACCCGGGCCGCAAGCTTCAGCGGGAGATGGGCAACATCGAACGGGCCATCGACATGCAGTCGCAGGAGCTGTTCCGTCTGGCGCAACTCATCGACCGGCGCAAATCAGAGTTGCGTCCGCCGGGATGGGACAAGGAGTCGGCAGAGAGGCAGGTGCGTGCTGAACATCCTGAACAGTGAACCGGCGCTGGTGGTCGGTGCCGTCAACGCCGTGGTCGGCGCCCTGGTCATCCCCGACCCCTGGGCCAAAGCCATCATGGCCGTCGTGGCGCTCGTCCTGAGCGTCGTCACCCGGAGCCGGGTGTCCCCCGTCGCCGCCCCCAGTGCGGGGCCGCCGCCGGCACCTCCGGCGGCCTGAACGTCTACGTTCCGGCGGCACCGGCCACGAACGTGGCCACGGTGTAGGCGGCGTGGCGGTCGAGGGAGACCCGGTTGCGGTCGTAGCGCATGGTCGTCCTCGGGTCGGCGTGGGAGGCGGCCTCCTGGACGTCGCGCAGGGGCACGCCGGCGTCGAGGGCGGCGGTGATGAAGGCGTGGCGCAGCGAGTGGGGGTGGGTCTTGTGGCCGATCACGGCCTGCTTGGCCAGGCGCCGGACGATGCGGTAGGCGGCGAAGCGGTCGAGTCGCTCCCCGTCGCGGCCGAGGAGGATCGGCCCGGTGGTCCGTTCGCCGATCACCGCCATGACGGCCCGGTGGGTGCGGGGAGCGAGGGGGATGATGACCCGCTTGCCGCCCTTGCGGTCGACCAGCAGGGTGTGGTGGCCCCGTTCGAAGCTGATGTTGTCGATGTCGGCGTGGCAGGCCTCGGAGACCCGCAGGCCGTTGAGGCCCAGCAGGCAGGCCAGGGCGTGGTCGGTGCCGCCGGCCAGTCCGGCCTCGACGAGGAACCGGCCGAGCTCGTCGCGGTCGAGGCCCAGCGTGGTCGATTCCTGGGACACCCGGGGGCGGCGCACGTGGGCGGCGGGACTGCGGCCGATGATGTCCTCCTCGAGGCACCACCGGTAGAAGGAGGCCACGGTGGAGATCCGCCGGCCGATGGTGGCGGGGGCGTAGGTCTCTTCCAGGGTGCGGACGTAGAGGTCGAGGTGGGCCCGCTTCGCTTCGAGGACCGCCAGGTCGTGGGTCTCGCAGAACTCCCACCAACGTCTGAGGTCGCCGGTATAGCCGGCCCGGGTGGTGTCGCTGTAGCCGGCCAGGAATCCGGCGGCGGCGAGGAGGGCGGGATCGATGAGGGGTTGCTCGTCGGTGAGGAGGGCGGGAGAGTACATGGTGTCCAGTCCTTTCACAGGAGGGTCTGGGCCGGGCCCCGGGACGTTGCGGCGTCGCCGGGGCCGTGATTGTGTGCGGGTCGCTGCCCTATATTTTGCCCACGGATTGCCTACGAAGCGATCCGGGGCGAGAGAAAGCAGCAAATCCCACCTGTTTCATCCGTGCAGGTCAGCCGTGATTTGTTGCCTCCGCCTGCCCCCTGCTGCCCCCCCTCGGTAGTCTCACCAGGACAGAGTGACCGGGGTGGAAATCCTTGCCCCTTACACTAAAACAGCAGGTCAGAGTACGTAACACTGCGACTCCTTAGCCAGTCGGTCCCTCGTTGCCCTATAGTTGCCCTATAGCTTTTTCGGCGGTGAGGACGACCAGAGGAGGAACCATGGCCCGGGGCAGCATCCGGCAGCGCAGTGCCGGCAGCTGGGAGGTCCGCGTCTATGTCGGGACCTATCCGAACGGCCGTCCCCGCCAGAAGACCGAGACGATCCGGGGCTCACGGCGCGACGCCGACCGGCGCCTGCGGGAACTCATGGCCGAGGTCGACATCGGCGCCCACCGGAGTCCCGACCGGACGGTCGGCGAACTGATCGATCAGTGGGTCAAGGCCCGTCTCTCCGGCCTGGCTCCTTCGACCCGGGCGTCGACCATGCTCCACATCCGCCAGTATCTTCGGCCTGGTCTCGGCCACGTCAAGCTGTCCCGCCTCGACGTCGCCACCATCGACGCCTTTTACGGTCAGATCAGGGAGCGGGGCGTCACCGGCCGGCCGCTGTCGGACAACTACCTGCGGCGGATCCACTTCACCCTGCGCTCGATCCTCAACCAGGCCGAAGCGTGGGGCTGGATCGCCCGCAACCCGGCCCAGCGGGCCCGCCCCCCGAAGGCCTCCCACGTCGCGCCGGAACCTCCCGACGCCGACGGCGTGCGGCGCCTCATCGAGGAGGCCGACCGGGTCAACCCGTCCTTCGCCGCCTACCTGCGGGTGGCCGCCGCCGCCGGGCCCCGGCGGGGCGAACTGGCCGGGCTGCGCCGCTCCGACATCGACTTCGACCGGGGCGAGCTCGTCTTCCGCCGTTCCGTCACTCTCGGCCCCGGCGGGGTCGTCACGGTCAGGCCGTACCCCAAAACGGGGGGGCAGCGCCGGATCGCCGTCGACCCGTTCACCCTCGCCACGCTGCGGTTGCTGCTCGCCTCCCAGGCCGAGCGGGCCCTGCTGTTCGGGGTGGCCCTCGACCCCGACCCGTGGGTGTTCTCTTTCGCCATCCCCGGCGACCTACCGCCCCGCCCCGACGCCTTCACCCACACGTTCATGCGACTACGCGACCGGCTCGGCCTGTCGGTGCGGCTCCATGATCTGCGCCACTACCACGCCACGTCGCTGCTGACCGCCGGGGTTGACGTCCGCACCGTGGCCGGCCGGCTGGGTCACGCCAACCCCAACACCACCCTGAACGTCTACGCCGCCTGGCAGCCGGCCGCCGACCGCCGGGCGGCCGACATCGCCGCCGACCTGCTCGGTTAACCGTCGCCCCGGCGGCGGCGCGGCTTGGGGTGGGAGTAACGCTTGCGGACCGCCTGGCGACTGATGGGCGGGTCGTGGGCTTCGCCGATGCTGTCGAGGCTCATGCCGAGTTCGTTGACGATCATGATGATCTCGTACTCGAGCTGTTCGACGGCGTCCTGTACCACGGCCAGATCTCGGAGGATCCTCCGGAGGCGTTCCTCGGCCGCGACAAGGGCCGTTTCGTCGGACGGTCCCATCAGGTTCTGAATGGTCACTGATCGGTCTGTCCCGGGCAACGCAACCCTTAGGGTCAAACGCCAAGATTGCATCTGTTTGAACGGAGGGGAACGGGTTATCTTCAGAATCCCTCAGACTCGCTGAGTGGTTGTTTGTGCTTACGAATGGAATCGTACCTTTGGGGCGGGATTGACAAATGTGACGCCACCGCTGGGTTGGTCGGCCGATGTCCCGACCCCTGATTTTCTGGTGACGTCTCGAGATACCTGGGGGGGCCATGTTGCACCGGTCTGAGCTCGACGTTGATCCGGTGTCGTTCGTGGGTTCGACCCTGGCCTCGGTCTATGAGGCCGCGAGACGCCGGACGTGGGGTGTGCGGGTCGAGAACATGTGGCAGCGTGACAACGCCCGGGTTCTTCGGGACGAGGCCTTCGAGGCGCGCCGGGCTTCCGCCGTGACGCTGGCCGACTCGCTCCTCAGTTCTCTGGAGCGCCGTTTCCGAGGCTGAGGTTCAGCTCTTCGAGCCGGCTGATCAGCGGGTCGAGCCGTTGGAGCCGTTCGGCGAACTCCTCGAGTCGGCTGAGTAGCTCGTCGCGTTGGGCGAGCGCCCGGTCGCGTTCCCGGCGGAGGTCCCGGGTCTCGTCGAGTTGGGCGGCGGCGACGGCCCGCCACAGTTCGACCTCGTCGATACCGATCGTGTCGGCGACCATCGAGACGAGCGATCTCCGGGGGATCTGGGTGCCGTTGACCCAGCGCGAGACCGTGGCCGGATCGACGCCGAGACGTTCGGCGAACTGGGCCTGGGTCACCCCGAGCGCGTGGATGGCGTCCCGGATGATGTCTTTCACCGCGCGTGGCGTCATGACGTAAATAGTCTACGGGCAGGTGACGGGCGATGCCCTGCGGAAACGGATGATTTGATCCGGGAATTGCCGTTGACGCAATTGTGTGCAACGCCGTAGGGTCCGATCGTGGCCGCCGATCGCCGACTCCGCTACCACTGGGGCCAGCTCCTCCGGCAGGCCCGACTCGACACCGGGATGACCCAGAAAGCATTCGCTGAGCGTCTCGGGGTCGCCCAGGAAATCGTGTCCCGCTGGGAGAACGGCGTCTACGCCCCCCGCGACGAGACCCGCCCCCGGATCGCCGCCGAGCTCAACAAGACCATCGCCGAGCTGTTCCCCTACCCGGACGGCGGCGACGGCGACGACCGGGCCGCCGCCTGATGGCCGGCGACCCCTACGCCCTCACTCGTCAAGAAGCCGCCGAGGTCCTGCGCGTGTCGCTCCGCACGATCAACCAGATGATCGCCGACGGCGCCATCCCCTCGGCCAAGATCGGCGGGCGACGACTCATCCCCGCCGCGGCGCTGCGCCGCCTCATCGACGACAACACCACCCGCCGGGAAGCGTCATGACCGGCCGGCTCGACCGAGACATCGGCTGGTTCCGGGACGAACACGGTCTCGGTGTGCTCGTCACCCAGACCCGGGACGGCTGCGTCCTCGCTTTCCCCGTCCGCCCCGGGGCGGTCAACGAGTACCTCGGCACGGTCCCCCACGAGGCCCTCAGGAAGCTCGTGGACGCGCCGGGATGGAACTGGCGGGAACGTGGCAGCTACGAGCAGCTCCGGGACCGCATCAAGGCCGGCCCCCTTCGGGAGGAATGGTGAACCCCGCCCAGTCCGCCGAAGCTGTGCGGCGGGAAGACCTGCGTTACATCCGAGCCAGGTGCCCGGTCTGCCAGGTCTACTCGCCCATCTGCGACCAGCAGGAAGACATACGCCGTCAGGTGATCAGCGATTGGTGGCACCCCCACTTTAACGAGTTCCACCGCTTCGGACCGGTATTCGAGAGGGCGACTCCGACGGGCGTCCCGACGCAACTGATCGACGGTGAGGTGGGCGCATGAGCCCCGGCATCAACGCCCAGCGCCGGTCGAACTCCGGTCTCTACTACCGCAACGGCACCGGCTACGTGAGCGTGACCACGATCCTCGGGGCGTTGGCCAAGCCGGCGCTGACCTACTGGGCGGCCAAGGAGGTGGCCGAGTTCGTGGCGGCCAACTGGGACGGGCCGATCGGGGCGTTGCTGTCCACCGGACAGAAGGCGGCGGCGGTCGATCTGATGAAGGGGGCGCCGTGGCGCAACCGGGACCAGGCCGCCACCTCCGGGACGAGGATCCACGGGATCGTCGAGGATCTCATCAACGGGCTGGAACCGGACGGTGACGACGATCCCCAGGTGATGGCCTACCTGGCGTTCCGCCGGGACTTCGAACCGGTCACGCTGTTCTCCGAGGTCACCGTGTTCAACTACACGGCGGGCTACGCCGGCACCCTCGATCTGCTCTGCCACATGGGCGGCGAGACGTGGCTGATCGATTTCAAGACCGGCAAGGGCGTGTACCCCGAGTACGCCCTGCAGTGCAACGCCTACGCCCGGGGGGAGATCATCGCCGACGGTGACGTGGACGTGCCGATGCCCCACGTCGACATGGCCGGGATCCTCCACCTGAAGAAGAACGGGCACTACGAGCTCGTTCCCGTCGTGCTCTCCGACCAGATGTTCAAGAGTTTCCGTCATGTCCTGGAGGCGTACCGGTGGCAGTCGGAGATCTCCGAGACGGCCCTCGGCGCCGCCGTGCGCCCGGTGCAGGGAGAACTGCCTCTTGGCTGAGCAGCTCGCTTCTTTCGACTTCGACATCCATGCCGGCCAGGCGTTTCCCGACGAGTGGTTCAACGGATTCCCCTGGCGGCTCGAGCAGGGGCCCGATTTCCAGATGAAGGTCCGTTCCTTCCAGGCGTGCTACGGGCGGGCGGCCCGGGAACGGGGCCGGCAGGTGCGGTCCCAGATCATCGACGAGAAGACGATCATCGTCGTGGCCCTGGCCACCAACGGGAGGGTGTAGGTCGTGTCGAGCGGGGAGCTGACGAAGAGGGACACACCGGGAAGTGCGACCACTCAGCTCCCCGTTCGACAGGGCCCAGTCGTCGACGAGATGGCGGTGCTGCGGGCCCTCAAGCTCGACCCGAGGATCCCCGAGGTGCAGGCCCTCATCGTCGTCGCCCAGCGTTACGACCTCGATCTCGTCCTCGGCCACCTGTGCCTGGTCAACGGGACGGTGATGATCCGCAAGAACGGGCTGCTGCACATCGCCCACCGCTCCGGGGACTACGACGGCCACAAGATCGAGATGGAGGAGCACGAGGACCGGTTCGTGGCCACGGCCACCGTCTACCGCAAGTCCTACGCCCACCCGTTCAGCTTCACCGACGAGTGCATGAAGACCGAGCGGGTCCAGTCGCCCCGTAAGCGGGCCCGGACGAGGGCGCTGCGCAACGCTCTGGCCGAGGCCTACGACGTGGCGATCCCGGTGGCCGAGGAGGAGGACCGTCCCCTGCCGAGACTGCCGGTGCGCAACTCCGAGCTGCCGGTGGCCGACTGGGAACCGACGATCGAGGGACGTCCCGTCGAGACCGTCCCCACCGGCCCCGGGGAGGGGGTCGGGGTCGCTCCGGCGGACAACGCCCCAGGAGCGGACAGCCCCTCCCCGGGATTGCCACCGAAAGCCAAGGCGCTGATGGCCCGGTTCACGAGGCTGGCGACGCCGGAGGACAGGCGCCACGAGATGATCTTGTGGGCGACCGGGGGGCGGAGCCAGTCGGTCAAGGACATCAGCGACGACGAGGCCAGCCAGCTCCACGAGGCCCTGCACATGATGACGCGGGGGACGCTGCCTGAGGGGCTCCCGTCGTCGGTGGTCGAGTGGTTCGAGACGAGACCCATGTGAACGTCGACGACCGGTCCGACATCGTCCGGTGCGGTCAGTGTGGGCGCATCGTCCCGTCGGGGAGGGCCTGCATCGTCATCGGCTACCACGCCGTTGGTGTGCACCAGATGTTCTGCCCGGAGCACTTGCCTCCGAACACGAGACCTTGGAGAGGAACATGGTCGACCCCCCGTTCGAATGGCGAGCGCGCATCCCGTGTGAACTCTGTAGCGGGACCGGATGGGCCGTCTTCCCCGACCCTTTCATGAAGGACGGGGCGATGATCCAAGGGCGTTGTCCAGCGTGTCAGGACACGACCGTGCGGGCTCCGAGACGGCTGCGGTGTGTAACTTCTGCTAGCACCAAGGGGCGACGTGGCCGCTCCTGACCCCGCACCCATCGCCGACTACGTGCGGCTTCGATGCCAGGTCTGCGGGTGGGAGTCAGGCGTGGAGCGGGTGGTGGCCGACAGGCCAAACGGCTTGTGGCACGCCAAGCAAGACCTGCTCCCCGACTACCACGAACACTTCGCTAGCGCCCATCGTCCGCCTCCCTATGCCGCCCTGATCGACGGGTCCGTGTGCGACCCGCCGCTTGCAAAAGGCAGCGAATGAGCCCTCTCAAGGGTGTCGCCAAGGGCAACCGGTTCAACCGGATCGTTGCCACGTTCCTCGGGACGGAGTGCCGGGTCCTCAATGGCAACAAGGATCAGGGCGACCTCGTCCACAAGGTGTGGACGTTGGAGGTCAAGGCTCCCGGACGGGGCCGGCCCCTCGACCTGTCGGGCGCCATGAACGAGGCCAAGGTCGAGGCCGGCAACGCTGGCACCCACCGCTACGGGGTCATCACCCGCCGCACCGGCTACCCGGTCGACGAGGCGTTCTTCACCGTGCCACTGTGGATGGCCCGGGAACTGGACATCGACCTGTGACCGGGTCGGTCCAGCCCATGCGGCCGATGCCGAAGGACAGCGTCAACTACCGCCCGGCCGACGACTACCGGACCTGTGGGAACTGCATCATGTTCCGGCCCCTGGGGCAGTTGTGCACGCTCGTGGCTGGCGCGATCCGTAGCGAGGACACGTGCGACCAGTGGTATCCCCGCTGATGGGGGTGAGGTGGCTGGTTCTCGTCGCCATGGTCCTGGTCGGGATCCATCCCGGGCTTCCTGACCCTGCCTGTATCGTGCCGGTGCCGTGGCACTGCGACCCTCCACCGCACCGATGAGCGACGACGGCCACGTCGACCTCACCCAGCTCATCTGGGTTATCTTCCTGCTCCTCGCCATCGTCCTGATGCTCCGGCTGCTCGGGGTGCGGATATGAGCGCACCGATACCGCCCGACGAACGACTCATCGCCGAAACTGTTGCATCCCCCGAGGACGAGTCTCGCTGGGTTTGCTGCCCCGAATGGTGCGAGGAGGAGGCCGCCGACCAGCACTCGCCGACTTGCCCCGACCACCTCATGACGGCCACCGAAGGACAGACCAAGGCTGCCTTCGTGGGCATGTGCGAGAACATCGCCAAGAACGCCATCACGGCCTACAAGTTCATGCTCGATGACGGCTCCGACCACCAGGACGCCATGGACACGGCAGTCGAGGAGGAGGTCGAAGCCGCCGTCTGCTTCGCCGGGATCGGTTCCTGCGGAAGGGGTTGGTGCCACCATGGCTGACGACTACGGCTGGCTCCACGAGGTGCTCGGGCTGCACCCCGACGAGTACGAGATGCGCCTCAGCGACGGCGAGGCGATGCCCGTCCATCTCGACCCGAGGTTCCACTGCCACCCGATCCTCGGGATTTCCGGCCACTCCCACAGCAAGGTCGAGGATGCCCGCCGCCCGCACGGTCACTACCCCGAGGTCGGTTGGAACTTCGACCCCGTCTTCGTGGACGCTTCCAGCGACTGGAAAGCAGTCGCCGGGCGACTTGCAGTCGACCTTTGGGACGCCACGCCGACCGAACATATCGACGGATCAGACCAATGACTGACAAGGCACTTCAAGGAGTCATCGAGGAGATCCTCTGGGACGAGTTCGGCCCCTGGCGGATGGACGACGGAGGACCGACCATCGCCAGCGTGGCAGAGAAGATCATGGAAGCGGTCAGGGTCGCACGCAGCGAAGGATCAGAATCAGGTGCCATGCCCGAGGCCGGAAACGCCTCCTGATCCTTCGGCGTAACCGCCGCCGCCGGCGAAGGCGGCCTTGCGCTGGGCGGCCCGCCGTTCGATCTCCTGCTGGGTGGCGAGGTTCCCCTCGAGCGCCCCGAGCTGTTCGCCCTTGGTGATGGTCGACACGTTCTCGCCGGGGAGGGCCCCCATGAGTTCCTGTTCCCGGCCGAGGGTCTCGAAGCCGGTCTGGGCCTGCGACTGGGAGAGGCCGGCGCCGACGAGCTCCTCGGCCTGGCCGGTGGTGAGCTGTCCGAACCCGGTGCGTGTGGCGGCGGCCCCGATGTTGGCGGCGGCGACCTGCCGCTGGATGGCGTCGACGCCTCTGGTCGGGTCGAGGAAGTAGGCGGCCATCGCCCCGGGGGTGACCCCGTAGAGGTTGAACAGCTGGTCCTTGACGTCGGCGGGGGCGTTGGCCATCGCCGAGTAGCCGCTCTCGACCCGGGTCTGGAGCTCGGCGGGGGAGACGTCGGTGGCGATGAGGTTGGTGAAGTCGTCCTTCTGGTCGTAGAACCCAGCCGGGAGACCGGCGTTGCGCATCAGCTGACGGTAGGTCCCCTCGGTGGAGACGTACTCGGCTTCGCTGAGCGGGGGGAGTCCGGCCTTGCGGCGGGCCTCCATGGCCGGGAACCGCTGCTTGTAGGTCGTGGTGCTCCGCAGGCTCTGCATGAACTGGTCCCCGGTCATGTCGTTGACCGCGGCGTTGCGGGCCAACGTGTCGAGCTCGGGGGTATCGATCCCGTACTGGTCGAGGAGCGCCTTGAGGGTGTCGTAAGCGTTGTCGGCCATCTACTTCACCTGCCCGAAGGTCTGCAAGAGCTTCTCGCCGAGGCTCGACGTGATCTGGTTGGCGTTCTTGGTCGTGGCCCAACCGGGCTGCTGGCGGGCCCAGGTCTGCGTCTCGGCGAGGCTCATCACCTGCAGGTTCCCGGTCTTGGGATCGACCTGGTTGAGGATCGGGGCGTACTTGGGATCGGTGAAGTCGATCGAGTCCGGGTTGATCTCCAGGGTGTCACCGATGCTCTTGGCGTAGGGGGCGACGAAGGTCTTCATGGTGCCGCCGGAATCGAGGTAACCGGCCAGGCCGGGGTACTTGGATTTGGCCTGGTCCTTGAGGTAGGTATCCCAGTCGGCCTGGGTCATGCGTCCCGAGGCGATGTCGGTGCCCCACTGCTGGATGGCGGAGTCGGTGAGGGGGACGAGCTGGTCCTTGGCCGACTGGCGCAGCGACGACACGAAGGGGGAGTCGGTGGCGCCGGCGGTGTAGTGGAACTCGTTGGCGACGGCGCCGTGGAGTGTGGTGTCATCCCAGCCGAACTTGAGGGCGTCGGTGGCCATGGAGTTGAGCCGGTCGGGGGGGATGACGATCCCGAAGTTGTGGGCGTAGGCGGCGATGTCGTCGGCTTTGGCCTTGACGTCCCGCTGGCTGTCGGCGGGGCTCGACGTCTGCTTCTCGAGGAAGGTGGCGACGGTGAGGCCGTTGTTCTCCCACCACTGGGTGTTGGTGAGGGCGCCCTTGACGGCGTCGACCGTCCAGCCCGACGGGTTCTTGGCGATGTTCTTGAGGACGCCCTGGAGTTCGGGGTCGTCCCAGGCCCATTTGCCGTAGCCGTAGTGGCCGGCGAAGTAGGCGGCGATCTGGGCGTCGGAGGCGTTGGCGGGGAGGCCGGTCATCCCGCCGAGATCCGTGGCTGGCGGAGCCGTCGTCCCCGCCCCGGGGGCGCCTCCGAACTTCGTCTGGGCGGCCTTGGTGGCCGGACCCATGATCCCGTCGACCGTGAGCTTGGCGCCCTTGGCGTTGAGGCTCTCCTGGAGGGCCCGCACGGCGGGATCCCCACCTCCCGGCGCCGCGGGTGCCGGGCCGGGGGGGGCGGCACCGGGCGCGGCGGCGGGGGCAGGGGCTGCTTTCTGTGCCTGCTGGGCGAGTCCTCCGGCGGGGACCGCACCACCCGGTGTGGCCGGTTGGGCCGGGGCGATCAGCCCGGGGGACCCGAGGGGCTTGGTGGGGTCGCCGTAGGTCGGCGCCCACACCCCGGCCTGGCCGGGCATCGCCGCCCAGCCGGCGTGGCCCATGACCTGCTGGAAGATCGGCGTGTTCTCGCCGAGGATGTCGGCGACGGCCGCCCCGTAGTCCTGGTCGTTGAACTTGAGGCCCCGCCCGGCGGCCTTGGCCCGGTTGTCGGTGTCCTTGGCGATCTGGCCCATCTGGGTCTTGGACACGCCCCAGGCCTGCAGCGTCCCGAACAGACGGTCATGGGGTGAGGCGTTGTCGGGGATGTCGGCCAGTTTCCCGGCGATGTCCCGGGCCTTCCCGAAGGCGCTGACGAAGTTCTGGCTGCCGGACGGGTCGAGCAGCTGGGTGAGCCGGGCGAAGAACTCGCCCCGCTGGTTGCCGGTGGTGTCGAACCCGTCGGGGATCTGGAACCCCTGGCGGCGCAGGACGTTGACGATCTCGGCGTTCTTCGCCTGGCCCATCAGCCCTTCCCTCCGAGCTGGCTCATGGCCTGGGTCAGCAGGTCATAGGCGCTGGCCATGTCGGTCGCCCCCGCCGCCTGCGGGTTCACCGTGCGGGCCTCCCGCTCGGCGGCCGCCGTTAGTGACGGTGCCTGGGTGCCGGACTTGGCGTAGGCGGTCTGGAGGCCCTGGAAGGTCTGCACGAAGTGGTCGAGCTGGGCGGCGGAGAACCCCTGGCCCAGCACGTCCCGGGAGACCTTCATGGCCGTGGCCCGGATGTCGTCGGGATTGGCCAGCGTGATGGTGGCCGGCGCCCCTTTCTTGGCTGCGCCGCCGGGGCCGAGGAGCTTGTCGACCGTTGATGGGTCGACCGATCCGGCCGCTTCGTCGATCGTCTCGTCGAGGGTCTTGCCGGTGAGGACCGACCGCCGGGCGGCGTTGGCGTAGGCCGCCACCGAGTCGTTGTCGGGCTGCCCGCCGATCAGGTTGTTGGTGGAGGTGTAGAACCCGCCCGACAGCAGCCGTTTCTGGAGGTCCGATCGGGACGCCTCGGGCAGGTTGTAGAACCCCTGGATGGTCTGGGCCAGCGGCAGCGAGTGGCGGATCTGGGCCTCGGCGCCCGGCCCCATCGCCGCCGCCGGATGCGGCGTCGGTCTGGTGAGCAGCACCGGCGCCGCCCCCTCGG
>Ga0307471_100000083_pt1 | contig 42617 bp, 34 predicted proteins | sample atmos_gasesAM3C__2_FD_204566 | JGI IMG/M metagenome (GOLD analysis project Ga0307471, IMG submission 204566) | Hardwood forest soil microbial communities from Morgan-Monroe State Forest, Indiana, United States - atmos_gasesAM3C_515 | ecosystem: Environmental > Terrestrial > Soil > Temperate... | reverse complement strand
ATACCTCGTTGCCTCCGATCAAGTGAGATTCTTCGGGCATCCTCGTCGGATGCCCTCAGAATGACAACATTTCCCGCTTCCTAGAGCGATTCTAGTCGGCTTTCGGCTTTGGCTCCGGGGCCAGCGGCAGGTCTTTCACCAACTCCACGCGCGCGGTCAAAACCGGCATGATTGCTTCCAGCAGCACGGGTGTGCGCACGGCATCGTTGGCAAGATACAGCGTGAAGGAACCGTCTTTCGACTCCACGCCATTTTCAAAAACGTGAATTTCGATTTTCGACGCGCGAAAATCTCCTGCAGGCACGCCCACCGCCGCCGCAGCGCTTACGAGCTTCGCGCGAACGTCGTACAGCTTGTGCCCGTCATACACCGGGCTGCTTACCTGCCGCGTGCTGCTCCAATCCGTGGTCCGCAAGAACTGCATGAAGCCAAGAGGATCGCGCGTTCCCGGCAGCACTCTTGCCGCGGTGGCATCCGGCGGCGCAGGCTCCCTGGCGCTCGACGTCATGCGCTGCACCAATTCCACTTTTTGCCCGCGTTCGTTCAAGCGCATTTCGTATTGCAGCGAAGCCAGCGTCCCCGAATCGCTGTAGGAATCGAATTGATCGTCCAGCTCGAACACCATGCGCAGCGGCTTCAAGGTGTGCGCCGCGGCCTGCAAATGCCACACGTTCTTGCCCAGGAAGTTTCCCTTGCCCGCCACTTTCAGCGTCAGCGTCGCCACATTATCAAGCTTCGAGACGTTCGCCGTGTAATTCAGCACCTCGCCCGTCTTCAGCGGCAGTTCGGCCGCTGGCTGCGCCTTTTTGTTCTTGTGATTCTTGGTTGCAGGTGCCGCTTTTTCGTTCCGCGCCACAGGCGGCGGACTTGCCACCGAAGCCTCGCGAAATTCCGAGGGCTCCGGCGAAGCCACGTCCGGGAGCGGCTGCTGGGAACCCCGGGCACGCAGCCAGTAAAAAGCTCCCCCCATCAAACCCAGCGCCACCAAGGCGCCAACCGAAATCATGATCTTGCGGGTCATTTTCTTACCTGGTTAGACGTTCCTCAAGACGGTGAAGTTCCTCAGGACGGAAACGTTCCTCGAAACTGGCGCTTCCTTACCACACCGCACAGCCGCATTCCGTCGTACAATATTTCTCAGTACGCGGAAATCCTCCGGCTCCCTTCGCCGGCGCGCCGCGAACCATCAGCGTATCAAAACGCGGGCCTGCCGTCTTTCCGGGGCCGGCGTCTGGTATCCTTGCGGCCACCTGTCGCTTGCCAGCGTGCCCCTGGCTTTACGGTGGTTGCTGCTTAAGCTAGGAGGCTTTCTGCATGCGTTACCTGGTGACCGGCGGCGCCGGCTTCATCGGCTCGAACACGGTGGACGAGCTCGTTCAGCGCGGGCACAGCGTCGTCGTGCTCGACGATCTTTCCGGCGGCAAAGATGAGAATCTCGCCGAGATCCGCAACAAAATCACCATCATCAAGGGCACCATCACGGACATTGAAGTCGTCCGCAAAGCCATGCACGAAGCCGAATACGTGCTGCATCTTGGCGCGCGCACTTCCGTGCCACGCTCGGTGAAGGACCCGCTCGAAACCAACCGCATCAATATTGAAGGCACGCTCAACGTTCTCGTGGCCGCCAAGGAAATGAAGGTCAAACGCGTGGTTTTTGCCGCGTCTTCCTCCGCCTACGGCGAGACGCCCACCCTTCCCAAAGTCGAAACCATGCAGCCGCAACCGATTTCGCCTTACGGCGTCACGAAATACGTCGGCGAACTTTATGGTGCCGCATTTCTCAAGTGCTACGGCCTCGAAACCGTTTGCCTCCGCTACTTCAATATTTTCGGCCCGCGCCAGGATCCCAGTTCGCCCTACTCCGGCGTGCTGGCCAAGTTCTGCACCGCGTTTCTCGAGGACAAGCAGCCCGTGGTTTTTGGCGACGGCGAGCAAACGCGCGATTTAACGTTCGTGGACAACGCCGTCCACGCCAATCTGCTCGCCTGCGAAGCGCCCAACGTCGCCGGAAAAGTTTTCAATGTGGGCACTGGCGGGCGCATCTCTCTGAATCAAGTCCTGGCCACGCTGCGCAAAATTGCCGGCAAAGCGCTCGAAGCCAAGTACGATCCGCCGCGCGACGGCGACATCCGTGACTCCCAGGCCGACATCTCGCAAGCTCGCAAATTCTTAGGCTACGAACCACAAGTCGGCTTTGAGCAAGGTCTCCAGATCACCTTCGACTGGTACCGCGACTCGCAAGCCAAAGCCGCCGCCAAAGAAGCCGCGGCGAAGGAAGCCACCGAGGCCCGCGACGCCGCCGCAAAAGACGCAGCCCCCAAAGAGCCCGCCGCCAAAGCCGAGAATTAGCTCCGGCTGCGGCTACCCGTTTGCTGTAGAGGCCAGGCTTCAGCCCGGCCTTTCTCGTTTAGATTTTCACGTAGCGCCGCCCTTCAAGGCGGCATCTTCTCCTCTCTGGTGGTTGTGAAATTTCCTATACCCCCCACCCACCCCCGGGCAACAATGCAAAAGCGTGAAAAGAAAAGGGTTGCGGGAGGGGCATCGTGGAAGTGATTGAAAACAAAGGTGCAAATTTGTGGTGAGCGCTGCAAACAAGCGACGAGAGGACCGTAGCCTGTAACAGTTGTTCAGTGAGCCATGCAAGAGCAAAGAGCCCCGGGGGGCTCGTATGTGTGGCAGGCAAACGACTTACACGGGCGGTTTTTGGAAGTGTGGCAAGCGTTGGATTTAGCAGGCCATTCCTTGGATCTGTGGCAAACACAAGGGTTAGCGATTTGATGGAAGAGAGCAGGGTTTTGCGAAGAGGGGATGAGAAGGACCGTGCGGCTGGGGCGCAAGGAGGATTGGTGGGGCTGGAGCCGAGAGTTCACCAGCCATTCTATGCATATTGTAGCTATTTTGTCAAGTCCATAGTTAGTACTAGTATTTTAGAAATAGACACACGGATTCGAACAGGTTTTGCGTAAGAGAAAGAAAACACAGGGGTAGAGTGCGCAGGGCAACGGGAGAAGAAACGCGCACGCCTGAAAACCGCTGGAGACTGCCTAGAAGACCGCCGCCAAAGATGCCGGGCTTCCCGGTAAAAACCACCAGGACGCAAAAGCGGGCTGCATCGCAACCCAAACAAGCGGGCACGACGTATCGTGCCCTACCGGGCTAAAGGCAATATCGTGTTGTGGTAGTTCATGGGCGCAAATCAAGGATTTGGGGTCTCGCGGTAGAGCGAGGCGCCGCAGAGAGAAGAAAGCGGTACGCCCACTAGCAAAACGAGCGTGATCGTGACGGTCTGTCGGCCGGGAACCAGACCCGCCATGACATGATCCGCAGCGGGAATGGCGTAAGCGAAAAGCCAAAAGGCAAGCCCGGTGAGGATAGCGGTCTTGGGGCCTGGTCCAAGACGTGGCCGCGCTGCAGCGTACAGCCAAACCATTCCAATCCCCATCGCAAAGCCCAAAGCAATGAAGAAGGGAACGGCACCCGGGCGCATCTGGCGGCCGATCATTTTCTCAAACGCTTCCCATTGTGCGGCAAACACGACGCCGTTCAGGACATATTCAAAGATGTTGAGGATGAGGCCTGCCAACAATCCACCGAGAAACACGCGAGCCAGGTTTATTTTTCCCATCGGAAACCTCCGCGAGCGATCTTTACTGAACGTTGCAAACTCGAAAGGGGCCGAAGGAACCGTACGGCGAGCCTACGAGCAAGCGGCAGTACGAGTCAAGGGGAAGAGCAGAAGGCCAAAAGAGGGACGGCCTGAAGGCCGCCCCTACACTGCCAAAGAGGAGGAGCAGTGGCGCGCGGCGAAAGATGCCGGTCTTCCCGGTGAAAACCACCGGGAAGCAAAAAGTCGCAAGCCCCAGCGCTACAATGAAACCCCATATCCGCCGGCTCTCAGAAAGCCGCGGACGTAGAGATCGGCGAAGCGGGGAATACCCAACTGGCGGTATTGCTCAGCGTGGACAAATTCGTGGAACAGGAGACCGCTGGAGAAGGGCTCGTGCGAAACGATGACATCGCGAAACGTTACCGCGGCCATGAAGGCGAAATCCGGGAGATTGCTGAAGCCCATGCTTCGCAGAGCAGGGTAAAAGGGAGGGTTGGCGATTCTTTCGGTTTCGAGAACGAGGATGCGCATGGCTTCGAGCAAATCGGGATGAAAGAATCCCGAAAGCGCGGATTTCTGTGGCTGGGACAAATTCGCGGCGCGCTCGCGGAAACGATCGCGCTGGCTCGCGATGTACTCTGCCACTGATGCAGAGACCTGGTTGGTTTGTTCGGCGGGGAGATTTGGCGAGGGCATTGTGGCGCCATTGTGCCATCAATCGAAATCTAAGAGGAGGAACGGCCACCCAGCCAAACCTGGTTCAGCGTGTAGCTGTCGAAGAGCTCGCCATTCTTCATCACCTAGTGAAATGGTGTTGGGGTATAGCTTGAAATGCCATATGAGATGGCTATCCTAGAAGGCATGAAGGTAAGTGTCGCCAATGCGAAGAACAAGCTGCCGGAGCTGATTAAGGCGGTGGAAGACGGCGAGACGGTGACTGTCTGCCGCCGCGGCAAGCCGGTGGTGGACATCGTTCGCACGACCAACGGTAAGGGCGAGAAGCCGAAATTCGGGACGCTAAAGGGGAAAGTGGTTATCCACGATCCGGACTGGTGGAAGCCGATGACCGACGAAGAGGCCGAAGCCTTCTTTGAAGGCCGCCGCTAGGTGCGCATCCTCCTCGACACGCTGACGTTCCTTTGGGCGGTCAGCTCTCCGGAGCATATTTCACGTGCGGCGATGTCCCCGCTGAGGCGAGCAGGGACTACGCGGGAGCTCAGCGTGATCTCGCTTTCGGAAATTGCGATCAAGCAAGCCCGAGGCAAGCTTGCTTTCGACAAAGAAGACCTAGCGCAGGGAGTCGCAGACTTGCAATTGAGCATCTTGCCTTATACAGAGAAGCGCGGTTACGGTTTGTTCGACCTGCCGATGCATCATGCGGACCCGTTTGATCGGCAAATCATCGCACAAGCGCTGGCCGAAGATATCCCCGTCGTGACGTCGGATCGAAGCTTCAGCCTTTATACAGATTTAAGAGTGATTTGGTAATTGCGCCATTGAGAGTGCACGACATGTCGTGGCCTTACGAAGGCAAGAGCCGACCTGAAGGTCGGCCTCTACAAAGGCTAAAGACGGCGGCATAAAGCCGCCGCTACAAAAGCGACCGGCCTCCCTTCACAGCTCAGGGCAAGCAGAAGGCCGCCTCTACAAAGGCGAGGGGCCAGAGTTACGGCAGCATTGTTTTGCCATAGCTCATCGGCGGGCCGGGTTTGGGCTGGTCGTAATTCCAGAACCAGAGCGGCTCGAGCTTCTTCTGCTCCGGCCAGACTTCGTTGAGTGTGTCGCCCTCGAAGAGTTCGCCATTCTTCATCACCCAGTGGATGGTGTTGGTGTTGTGGATGTCGTCGAGCGGATTCTTGTCCATGATGACCAGGTCGGCCAGCTTGCCCGGCTCGATGGAGCCCAGCTCTTGTGGCCGGCCGATGATCTTGGAGCCGTTCACGGTGGCGCAGCGCAGCATTTCGAGCGGTGTCATGCCGCCGGAGGCCAGCATCCACATCTCCCAGTGGTAGCCGAGGCCCTGGAGCTGGCCGTGGCCGCCGACGCCGACAAGGCCGCCCGCGCGCACCAGCTTGGTCATCTGCGCCGCGAGCTTGGGGAACTCGAACTCGTCTTTGCGGAACCAGCCGGGGCGCCGCTTGGTCTTCTCGTCAATGACCGTGTGCGGCGTGAAGTGATTCAGCTTGGCGTTGTCGTGCACTTCGGTGTTGAGGTACCAGTAGTCTTCGCCGAAGGGCCCGCCGTAGTTCACGATGAGGGTCGGCGTCTCGGCGATTCCGGATTGTGCGAACATCTGGATCACGTCTTTGTAGAGCGGCGTGATGGGCAGCGTGTGCTCGTTGCCGTGGAAGCCATCAATGACGTGCGTGAGATTCAGTTTGAGGTCGAGCGCGCCTTCGGTGGTGGGCATCATGCCGAGTTCTTTCGAGGCTTGCACCATGAACTGACGCTGCTTGCGGTTGCCCACGACGTAGCTCTTGATGTTGTGCGTGCCGTAGTAATTTCTGTAGCGCGTGAGCACGCCTTTCATTTGCTCGAGCGACTGGAAATCGTTGTCGGAGAAAACGCCCGGGCCGGTAGAAAACGCGCGCAGGCCGATGATGTCTCCGGTATCCACGAGGTCTTCGTAGGCGAACATGTCGTTCGTGGCGGTTTGCACGTCGAGGCCGGCGGTCACGCCGTAGGCGACGTTGGCGAGGAAGTTCCAGTTTTGCGTGTCGAGGATGCCGCGGCGAATCTCGAACCAGTGCGCGTGGGTGTCAATGAAGCCCGGCGTGATGGTTTTGCCGCTGACGTCAAAGACTTTGGCGCCAGCCGGAACGCTGCCGCGCGCGCCAACGCTCTTGATGCGGTTGTTTTCGACGACGATGTCGGCGTTTTTCAGGACTTCTTCATGGCCGAGGTCGCCCTTCATGGTGATGACCGTGGCGCCGCGGAGAACAATCGTGCCTTTAGGAGTCTTTCGCGGAAACTCGAGGTCCACAGGAAATTCTTCGACGGATTTTTCCTGTTCCTTGAATTTCTCAGGCTCCTTCTTGGCCTGCTCGTCTTTCTTGGTTTCATCTTTTTTCTGCGCGTCGGCGGCAGCGTCTTTCTTGGCGCCGTCCGTCTTCGCGTCGTCTTTCTTCTCGCCTTCCTTCTCGCCTTCCTTCTTTTCTTCCTTCGGAGGCTCGAAGGAAATGGCGGAGAGCGGCTGGCGAAAGAAACTTGGGCCTACGGCCCAGGTGATGGTCTTGCCGTCGTCGGCCCACGCAAAATAATCGGCGCCGATATCGGTGATTTTCTTCACGGGAACGGAGCCTGCGTTGATCATGATGGTGGGCGCTTCGCCGCCAACGACGGGCATGGCTGTGACGTAGAGCTGATTCATAATGTGCGCCAAGACCCAGTTGCCATCAGGACTGACGCGCACATCGTCGGCGGGGCCGGGCTCATCAGAAAAGCCGAGCGGCGGCGCCTTGACTTGGAGATGCGTGCGGCGATCGGTGCCGTCATAGCGCAATGAAATCAAGCCGCCCTGCGTGTAAAGGTAGATGCGGTCTTTCTCGTGAGTGAAATGCGGCTTGCCGGCTCCACGCGCGGGAATAATCAGATTGACGGGGCCGCCATCGGCGGAGAGCCAGATGAGGTCGGGGCTGCCGGCGACGCCGAAGTCAAACGTGCTGTTGTCGCGATCGTAGGCGTTGCCGCGCAGCGCGACGATGCGGTCGCCGTCGGGCGACCACGCGGGATCGCTGTAGAAGGCGGAGGTTTCTGTCAGAACTTTTGGAGTGCCGCCGGTTGCAGGAACTCTCAGAATTTGACCGCCGCCCGCGGACCAGGTGACGTAGGCGATGGATTTGCCGTCGGGCGACCACACAGGCTGAAATTCCTTAGCGTTGCCGGTGGTGAGGCGCTGCGGCTTTCCGCCGGGAATGTCCATGACGTAAAGATGCGTCAGCGCGGAAAAAGCCAGGCGCTTGCCGTCGGGAGATTCCACGGCGTCTTGAATGAGACGAACTTTCACCGGGCCATCTTCGACTTTCTGCGGGAAGTCGAGCTTGGGGCCGAGCTCCTGAGAAACTTGCGCGGTGAAGGGAATCAGTTTTTCTTCGCCGGTCGAGATGTTCAGGCGGTGAAATTTTCCGTCGTTGGTGTAGACGATTTCCTTCCCGCCGGGGAGAAACGCGTAGCCGGGGAACAGATCGCGCGTGAAGCGGGACTCCTGATCGTCGCGCGTGATGGGATATTTGACCCAGCGGTCTTCACCGGTTTGCAGATTGCGAAGGCGGAGGCCGCTTTCGGTTTCATGACGCGTGACGTAGAGCAGAGAAGTGCCATCGGGTGTAAGCACGGGGCGCATGCTGCTGCCGAGCTGATTGATCAAGATGTCTTCGTCACCGGTTTTGCGGTCGCGCCGAGCTACCTGCCAGAGAGGGAACTGCGCTTCGTAAGTGAAGCCGCCCACGCGATGGGCGTAGTAGAGATATTTTCCGTCGGCGGAAGCGGAAACGCCGAGATTATTGAGTTGCTCGCGGCGGCGCACCGTGGGGGCGGGCTTGGCTTTGGTGATTTGCACGCCCGAGCCGCCCTGAAGGTGGTACATCCAGATTTCAAAGGTGTTGATGCCGAAGCCTGCTTTCGAGACGAGAACGTATTGGCCGTCGGGGGTCCAGTTGGGGGAGGCAAATTCGGCGTTGGGATCCTTGGAGATTTGTTTTGGCTCGGTGCCGTCGGGCTTCATGATCCAAACGTTTTCGCTGCCTTCGCGGTCGGAGAGGAAGGCGATCCACTTGCCGTCGGGAGAGAATTTCGGTTGGCTGTCGAAGGCCATGCCGCCGTCGATGAGCTTGGCCTGACCGCCTTCGATGGGGAGTGTGTAGATGTCGCCAACGAGTTCGAAGACGATGGTCTTGCCGTCGGGGGAGACGTCGAGAGACATCCATGTTCCTTCATCGGTGGTGAACTCGATTTTGCGCTCGGACTTGAGCTGAAGGCCTTTCTTCTCGTCTTTTTTCTCATTCTTCTTTTCGTCTTTTTTGTCCTTTTCCTGCGGTGCCAGGTCCTGCGGTTTCGCGCGGGCAGGGGATGCGGCTCCGCCTGCAAAAATGACGCTCAAAACCAAGGCTACAATCACGTACCACGCGGCCAGACTACGAAGGCTGAGCTGCTTCACACTCATAAGTCTTCTCCTCGAAATCGGCAATGAACCCGGAAAATTTTTTGAATCAGGGTGAGCCCGCAGAGCTTTCGAACATGATTTTGAACACACCCTCTTGCGCAACTTAGACGCGGAACCCCTGAAATGGTCTCGACATCCTAGCGCGACAGTCTACAGAAATCACGAGCAAACAGAAACGGGCGAAGTCTTACACCCAGGAGCCCTGAGCGTCTCGGAAAAAGCAGATCCCTCGCTTCGCTTGGGACAACCGAGAGGCTTTTTTGAACGCGGGACATCCGCCAAAATTCTGGCCGCGCACCAGTACCCTCATGGTTCCAGGTCGTCGCCGTCGCCGGGAGCGGTGCGCGGGCGCGGTGGCGCTGGAACGATATGAGGAATTCCGGCGTCGTTCATCTTTTTGTTGAGGGCGGCGAGATCATCCGTCACGCCCTTGACTCCGGTGGAAGCTTCGCCAACCAGCGTAGTGAGTTCTGCCAATTTTTCCTGCTGCTGGCCGTCGGGAGCTGCAGAAAAGCCGTCGAGATCGCTCAGCAAGTTTTGGACCTGATTGGGGAGCGGATCAGGCTTCCATTCGAACGGCGGTCCTGCATTGCCCAGTCCCTGGCGAGGCCGCACATATTTTTCGGCAACGGCGTCCACTTTCTTTTGCAGTTCGTCCGCGGCTTTCACGAGGTCTTCGGGAATTTTCGTGGCATCCTTTTTACCGGCGTCCCTTTTCCATTGTTCGCGGGCGTTGGTTAAAGCGGTTTGTATTCCTTCGATAGTGTTGCGGTCTTTGTCGGCGCTCTTGGCCATGGCGTAGAGCTTTTCGATGGCCTCGTGGCGAGCGGCGCGGTCTGCGGCAGACATGGTGATGCGGTTATCGTCTTCGACGGTGACTTTTTGCGTGGCTTCCTTGTCACCGGCTTTGATCTTGATGGTGTATTCGCCGGGCTCGACCAGGGGCCCGCGCGGGCCGAAGCCAAACCCTGCGGCGATGGCTTCCAGTTGTTCGGGCGTAGGTTCGGCGGCAGCATTCTGGCGCAAGTCCCAATTGGTGCGATTCACTCCGGCGGCGCCAGGGCCGTCAAATTCACGAATGACTTTGCCGTCTTTGTCCGATACGGTGATTTTGACTTTGCCCTCTTTTTTTTCAGCTGCGGACTCAGCCCGTGCTTCTCTTCGGGGACGTTGTTCCGCGGCATCGGTCTTCTCGTCTGCATTTCTTTTTGGAGCTTCGGGCGGGATCGCGTCCTTCGAGTAGTAGCTGAGAAGCGCGCCGTAAGCCGGATTCTTGGCGGTGAACATTTGCTGGCCGGCGCTCCAGCGGCGCTGGCGAATGAACCAGGTGGTCGCAGTGCGGGGAGGGAAGAAGGTGAGCGGAGAGTTGGAAACGTTCGCGTCCATTTTTTCGATGGGAGTGAGGTCGTCGAAAATCCAGATGGAGCGGCCGTGGGTTGCGAGGACAAGATCGTTGTCGCGCGCCTGGATTTCGATGTCGTCCACAGGGACGGTCGGGAAATTGTTTTTGAGCGCGGTCCAGTTGGCGCCGCGGTCCCAGGAGACCCAGAGGCCGAATTCGGTTCCGGCAAAAAGGAGGTTGGTGTTGCGCGGATGTTCGCGGATGACATGAACGGTTCCGGCGGAATCCGGAATGCCGTTGCGAATGGCTTTCCAGCTTTCGCCATAATCGGTGGTCGAAGAAATGTATACGCGGTAGTCGTCGCTGCGATGTCCGTCGAAGGTCACAAACGCCGCACCTTCCGCAGTCTTTGACGCTACGACGCGGCTCACGTAGGTTCCCGCCGGCACGCCGGTTTTCGCCGCGACGTTCTTCCAGGTCTTTCCGCCGTCGCGGGTGACCTGCAGATTGCCGTCATCGGTGCCAACCCACAGAACGTTGGCGGTGAGCGGCGATTCGCTGAGTGTGGTGATAGTTGGATACTCCTGCACGCCGTCATGGCGGGACAAAGTGTTTTTGTCGGGGACTTTGCCGAGGATCGGGAGCTTATTGCGGTCCACGCCGGTGGTCAGATCGCCGCCCAGGCGCGTCCAGGTGTCGCCGCGATTGGTGGATTTGAAGAGATAGTTTCCACCGTAATAGATGTTGGTGTGGTCGTGGGAGGAGACGGCCACGGGCGAATTCCATTGGAAACGATAGTGAGGCTCCCCGGCTTTTGCTTCGGGCCGGATGGAGCGCTGCTGACCAGTGCGCATGTCGCGGCGGTCGATGAAACCGTCTTGGGATTCGGTGTAAACAATCCAGGGCTCGACATTGTCGATGGCTGCGTAAAAGCCGTCGCCACCGTGAATGACTTGCCAGTCTTCGTTGACAATGCCGTCGCGGGTGAGGGTCATGCTCGGGCCGCACCAGCTGCCGTTGTCCTGCAAGCCGCCGCAGATGTGGTAGGGCTTCTCGTTGTCCAGAGAGACTTCATAGAACTGGCCGATGGCGATGACGTTGAGGAAATTCCAGTTCTTCCCGGCGTCGTCGCTCCAGTGGATGCCGCCGTCGGAGCCGGTGATCATGTGATTGGAGTTGGCGGGGTCAATCCACATGGCGTGAAAGTCGCCGTGAATGCCGCGGACGCGCTGGGTGGCAAACGTTTTTCCGCCGTCTTCGGAGTAAAACATCTGCGCGCCAAGTTCCCAGATGCGCAGGTCGTTGTTGGGATCCACACGAATCTGGCTGTAGTAAGAGGGGCGTGGATCGGTTTCGCCCATGCGCTTCCAGGTTTCACCTTTGTCTTCGCTGCGGAAGGTGCCCCCTTTTTCATTCTGAATCTCGGCGTAAACGATGTTGGAATCCTTGCGGTAAATGTCGAGGCCGATGCGGCCCGTATCGCTGGTGCTGTTTTCCCACGGCAGGCCTTTGGTTAATTTCTTCCAGGTCGCTCCGCCGTCGGTGGTTTTGTAAATGGCGCTGTTCGCTCCTCCGCCGTTAAAGCCGAAGGGCGCGCGACGCCGCTCATAGGCGGCTGCATATAAAATGTCCGGGCTTTCGGGATCCATAGTGATATCGCTGACGCCCGTGTCGTCATTGATTTTCAGGACCTGCTGCCAGGTTTTGCCGCCGTCAGTAGTTTTGTAGACGCCGCGTTCCGGATTCGGACCCCAGAGATGACCTTGCGCGGCGACGTAGAGGACGTCTGGATTCTTCGGATGAATCACGATTCGGCCAATGTGGTGCGTGGCGGCCAGGCCCATGTTCTTCCAGGTCTTGCCGCCGTCGAGCGATTTGTAAATTCCATCGCCCCAAGAGGAGCTTTGGCGGTTATTCGGCTCGCCGGATCCCACCCACACGATGGAAGGATCGGACGGAGCGATGGCGACGTCGCCGATCGTGGAAACGCCTTCCTTGTCGAATACCGGCTCCCAAGTGGTTCCGTTGTTCGTGGTCTTCCAAACGCCGCCGGAAGCGGTACCCACGTAGACAATATTTGGATTGCTTTCGACCACCGCGAAGTCGTCGATGCGCCCGCCCATCACGGCGGGACCAATCTCGCGGAATTCCAGATTCTTGAACTTGTCTGTGGAACTTTGCGGTGCTGCGGCTAAATTCACAGCCATTGCACCGAGCAACACCGAACAGGCGACAATCGTCCGAAGAATCCTCGACGTTTGCTTCATTGCATCTCCTCACGCAAGGCCCGGCATCTTACCCCTGTCCGAAGTCCTGCGCATCCAAATTTTCTGGAACGGCAACCAACCCTGAGCAAACAGACGCGCGGGGCCTTTGTTGGGTTTCACAAGCGGCGGGTGCTCTGGTTCGTTTACTTTCTCGCCGCTGGAAGCAACGGCGCGGCAGTCCTCGCCTTCCAATCCCAGCGAGCCATGCTAGGCTATCTTTTCGTTGTCCATCGCATGTGTTGCGTGAATCCGCATTCTTGGGGAGAGGTTCGTGCTGCACTCCGTCATTGCCTCCATTTGACGGTGCTTGCGGGCGCGGCTGCGAGTGTTTTCTCGCTCAACGCCGCGGCCCAACAGATTCGCCCTCCCGCAAAAGGCCAGGTGGCCGAACTCGAAGCGAAGACGCAAACGCGCCAGGGCGACGTGACCACGGCGGACGGAGATGTGGACATTCGCTACGGCGACACGCGGCTTCGTGCCGACCACGTGGAGTACAACGACAAAACCAACGAAGCAACCGCCACCGGCCACGTGCAACTGGACTACAACGGCGAACATCTGGAAGCCACGGAAGCGCACTACAACGTGAGCACGGGGCACGGGGTTTTTCAGAATGTGCACGGCACGTTCAAGGTCGTGCGTCAGCCCAATGACCAAGTGCTGGTTACGGACAATCCACTGTATTTCGAGGCGCGCACGGTAGAACGTTTTGCCGGCGACTTGTATTTCGTGCAAAAGGCCTGGATTACGATCTGCGATCCCGCGCATCCCAAATGGCAGTTCTTTGCTCCCGAAGCGCGTATTCGGCTGGACAAAACAGTTGCGCTGGTCAACGCGAACTTCCGTTTGTTCCGCGTTCCGCTGGTTTGGCTTCCTTATGCGACTGCGCCCGCGGGGAGCAAAGTCCGGCAATCGGGCTTCCTGATCCCCGACATTGGCCAGAGCTCGCGCAAAGGCTTTATCCTCGGAGACGCTTTTTATCTCGCACCGCTCTCGTGGCTGGACACAACTTTTGGCGGGCAATTCATGAGCCGGCGCGGCTTTCTGGAGCGCGGGACGTTTCGCGCCAAGCCCTTCGAAAATACTTCCGTGGAATATACCTATTTCGGGGTGGATGATCGCGGGCTATTGAATCCGGATGGCACGCGTTCTCCTCAGGGCGGCCAGCAGCAGCGGCTGGAAATCCAATCGTTGTTGCCTCACGGATGGCGGTTTGTAACGGACTACAATCAGCTTTCGTCGCTGACGTTTCGGCTGGCGTTCGCGGACAGCTTTGGCGAAGCGATCAATTCCGAAGTGCGCAGCGCGATTTTTCTGACCAATAATTTCCGCGGATTCAGCCTGAATTTTGCCGGGATCAACGACAAAAGTTTTCTCACGCTTCCAGTGGCGGTCACGGCCACTCCGGCTTCGAGCGTGACGCTTCGCAATTTGCCGCAGGCGCGGCTCGGTTCCGTAGAACAATCTCCCTGGCGAAAGATTCCACTCTATTTTTCCTTTGATAGCTTTGTGGGGGCCGTGCATCGCGCCGAGTCCGGCATGGCAACCAGCACGTTCACGCCGATTGATACGCCTTTAAGTGTTTCGCGGATGGAATTCGCCCCGCGCGTCACACTTCCGGTGCACTTCGGACCGTGGCTTGGGGTGACGAGTTCGGCGGCATTTCGGACGACCCGCTACGGAGATTCGCTCAATTCTTCCGGCGCGGTGAGCGGGACGTCTATCACTCGGAACACCGGTGAATTCGCCGTGGAGCTGCGGCCACCCTCTTTCGAGCGGTTTTTCGAACCGGCGCCGAAGAAAGACAAGCCGCAGCGGAAATACAAGCACACGATCGAGCCAGCGATCACGTATCGCTACGTTACCGGCGTGAACAATTTCGCCGATTTCATCCGCTTTGACAGCGATGCCACGCTGACTGACACCAGCGAAGTGGAGTATGGTTTCACGCAAAGACTGTATTCGAAGACCGGCGACGAGCAGCCGCAAGAGATGATTTCCTGGCGCATCGCGCAGAAGCATTACTTCGATCCGACGTTTGGCGGGGCCATTGTCAACGGGCAACGGAATGTTTTCCAGGCGCTGGATTCGATTTCGCCTTTTGCGTTTGCGTTCGGGCCGCGCAATTGGTCGCCCATCGTGAGTGATTTCAAGATCACGCCGGGCGGCCCGTATGACCTCGAGCAGATTCTCCAATACGATCCGCAGAATCAGCGACTTGTGACGATTGGGACGCTGGTTAAAGCGAAGCCTTACCGCGAATTTTTTGGCACGATTGCTTTCTTCCGGCTGGATGACAACCCCACGCTGAGCGATCTTGCCTCCATGCCGCCCGGACAGACAGCGTTTCAGCAGCCGCTTTCGAACCAGATCCGCGCGCTCGCGGGCTACGGGAGCGAAAACCGGAAGGGGTTCAATTTTACAGGAGGCGTCGGGTACGACTTCACCAACAAAACACTGCAAAACCAGATCGTCCAGGTAAGTTACAACGGAAGCTGCTGCGGGCTTGCGCTCGAATACCGGCGCATCAACCTCGGGCAGGTCCGTACCGAAAATCAGTTTCGCGTGGCGTTTATCATTGCGAACATCGGAACCTTCGGGAATCTGAGGCATCACGAAAAAATCTTTTGATGGCTGAACCTTCATGACCGACAGTGATGTTGCCTTCGCATCTATCGAGGAAATCGGGAAATTGTTTCGCAAGCGGAAGCTTTCTCCCGTGGAACTTACGAAGATGATGCTTGCGCGGATTGAGCGGCTCAATCCGAAGCTCAACGCATTTATCACTGTCACTGCTGAAGTCGCACTCGCGCAGGCAAAAAAGGCCGAAGCCGAACTCTTTGCTCCGCGCGGACGCAAAGGACATCGCGATCGCGGGCCTTTGCACGGCATTCCCATCTCGCTGAAGGACAACATCTGCACGAAGGACGTTCGCACTACGGCCGGCTCAAAAATTCTGAAAGATTTTGTGCCGCAACACGACGCCCAGGTCGTTGCGCAGCTCAAAGAAGCCGGGGCGATCCTTCTTGGGAAGACCAATCTGCACGAATTTGCATACGGCGTCACCACCAACAATCCGCACTTTGGCCCCACGCGCAATCCTTGGGACCTTTCCCGGATTCCGGGAGGTTCCAGTGGTGGTTCGGCGGCTGCGGTTGCAGCGGGTCTGTGTTATGGCAGCGTTGGAACGGATACAGGCGGGTCCATCCGCATTCCGGCGGCGCTCTGCGGCATTGTGGGGCTGAAACCGAACTATCGTCGCGTCTCGGCCGATGGGGTCGTGCCTCTTTCCAAGCAGTTGGATCACGTCGGGCCGCTAGCAAGGAGTGCTGCTGATGCAGGTCTGATACTCCGCGCAATCACTCGGGGGAACTACGTACACGGTACCGGGATTAAGGCTCCAATTCCCTTTGATTTTCGTGGCGCCAACGAAATCCGGCAGAAACCGCCTCGCCCACTGAATATCGGGATTCCTCAGGATTATTTCTGGGACAGAATTGACCCCGAAGTTCGCGAAATCCAGTGGCAGGCCGTTCAGGCGGCGCGGCGTCACGGAGTGGTTCTGCACGAATTCCCCAGCCCCGCGATTCAATCCTGGACTGAACCAAGCACGCACATCGCTCTCGCGGATGCGACGGCTTTTCATCAACAGTCGGGCTGGTTTCCTGCGCGCGCTGCAGATTACGGCGAGGACGTGAGGACCCGCTTGCAAATGGGATTGGAAGTACGCGCCACGGATTATTTGCGCGCGCTCGAACAGCGCCAGTTGGCGTGGCTCCATCTCTTTGGACAGACGCCTCAGCCTTGCGGTCTCCTTCAAGCTTTGGCAGTGCCTGCAAATCCCATAGCCGCGCCCTTGATCAGCGAGGAACATGTGACCATCGCCGGCAAGAACGAGCCGGTGCGCGCCGCGCTCCTGCGTTTGCAACGTCCCGCCAACTTCGCCGAAGTCCCAGCCATCTCCGTCCCCTGCGGTTTCACGGCCGCAGGCTTGCCTGTCGGCTTGCAGTTGCTGGGAATGTGCTGGACGGAGAAAACGCTCCTACGGATCGCCCACGCTTTTGAGGAGGCGCATCCTTTTCGCCGCCCCTCATTAGGTACTCTTTAGAAGTGGGAACGGAGTTCGCGGAAGGAGGGGAGGATGACCAGTTTACCGGAGCCGGCCACGACGGGTTCGTGCTCCAGGGTCCAGGTGTGCTGGTGGGGGATGTAAACGGCGTTTAACCCGACTTTCATGGCGGGATTGATGTCGCTGCGCGGGCTGTTGCCGATCATCCAACCATGGGCCTTCACGATTTTGTGTTTGTGCACCAAGCCGCCGTAGGTTGGAGCATCCTTCTCCGGCACGATTTCGATGAACTCGAAGAATCCCTGGAGGCCGGAGCGCTCGACCTTGGCCGCCTGCTCCGCGGGTTCACCTTTGGTGAAAAGAATCAGCCGGTGGCGCTCCGTTAGATAAGCCAGCGTTTCCGGCACGCCATCCAGAATCTTCGGCGGCGTACGCTCGAGTTCGATGACGCGGCTGTGAATCTGAGCCAGAATTTCGCGGCGAGCCATCTGGTCGGCCAGTTTCAAGTAGGTTTCCTCGAGCGAGCGGCCAAAGCTGCGCACGCCGTAACCGTACTGGCGGATGTTCTTACGTTCGGTTTCGTTGAGGATGTGGCGGATGTACGCGCGTGTGTAGCCGTAAGGCTCGACTACGGTGATGAAGTCTTCAATCAGCTTCTCGTAGAAGACGTTGTTTTCCCAAAGAGTGTCGTCTGCGTCGATCAGCAGTGTGTGTCGTCGCATTTAGCCTGACGGTTTGCAGCATGGCACTGCAAACCGTTCCCCCAGCCCCTTATTCCTGCGTCTTCAGTCTACCAGCCGAAGGGCGTCTTCGGCGATGGCAGCGGCCGCCGCCGGTTTGGCCAGCTTCCGCGCGGCCTCGCGCATGCGATTGAGTCGAGCCGGGTCGTCCAGTAGAGTAGCAATCTTCCAGGCAGCTGCGGGCAAATTGTTGCAACGGATGGCGGCGCCGGCTTCGAGCAAGTGGTCGGCGTTGCGTTCTTCCTGGCCGGGGATAGGCTCGATGAGTGCCATGGGTAGCGCGCGAGCAAGAGCTTCGGACGTAGTCAAACCGCCGGCTTTGCCGACCATCAAGTTCGCTGCCGCCATGTACTTGTCCATTTCGGTGGTAAAACCCACGGCGCAGAGCTTTGGAGCGCCGGAAGGAAGCTTGGTTGCCGACTTGGCTAATTCGTCAAGACGTTTGCGCATTTTTTCCGCTTTTCCGGCGATGGCTACAATCTGCCATGGACGCTGGAGCTCCAACAATTCTTTTACGAGTTGTTCCACGGGACCAAGACCGTAGCCACCGGCGGAAATAAGAATTACCGTGGCTTCTGCGTCGAGCCCCAAATTTTTTCGCACTGCGGCGCGCGGCAAGGGAATTGCGAAGAGCGGATCAACGGGAATTCCTGTTACGCAAATTTTTTCGCGCGGAACGCCGATGTGTGCCAGATATTGGGCCGCTTCCTCAATAGCCAGGTAGTAGCGATCCACAGTGCGGCACAGCCACATGGCGTGGACGTCATAATCGGTAACGACGATGGCGTTGTGCGCGTGCAATTTCCTCTTAGCGATGAGCCAGGCGATAATTTCCGCCGGCAAAAAGTGCGTGGCCACGCAGAGATCAGGCTGGACGCGTTTGAGAAGGCGGATCATCGGGCGCGTGTTGAGCCGGTCCAGCGCCAGGCGCGGGCGCAAGTGTTGCCACGGCTGGTCGGTGCCTTCGTAGAGCAAGCCCATAAGTTCTGGCGCGCGCCTCACCATCGAAATGTAAGCTTTGTCGTAGACGCGCTGAAAGAACTTGCTCACGTAGCGCAGCGCGTCAATGTGTTCCACGGTGCAATCTCCGCGGGCCAAGAACGCTTTTTCCAGAGCTTGCGCGGCGCGCACATGGCCCGCGCCGGATGTCGCGGAGAGCAAGAGAACGCGCGGTTTGGTTTTCATTGACAGGAAGGTTGCTGAAGTACGGATGGCATCAAGAAGCCTTGCGCTGTCCAGTGACGAGCCGCTCCAGGATGTTGCGCCCGAGTTTTTGCAATTCGCCGAAGCGCGTCAGGTAATCCTGGAAATCGTGGTTCAAGAGCTGCGCTTCGCTGGCGTCCAGTTTCGTTCGCAGGATCATGTCGCGTAGTTTCACCGGGTGTGGCAGCAGAGCATCTTCCTGCAGCTCTTCCAGGGCCAGGCTAGGATCGTAGTGGTACATGGATTCCCCCAGAGGCGGACGAAAAGAAAGTCCAGAGTCCATTGTACTCGCGCGGACACCCAGGAGAAATGAACGTGAGAGCAGGAGCCGATGCCGCGGCGTATTCAGGCTGCCGTTGCGGCAGCCGGGATGAATTCATAACGCGAAATCTTTGCGGCGATTCCCATCCGGCCATTCTCTGTGGTCTCGACGCGCACGATTCTCCCCTGGCATCGAATGTTGACGTCGCCGGATTGCGTCACTTGCTGAGGAAGCGTAATCACGAAATCGATCTCGTTGCCGATCTGGAAGTCCGCCTCCGCAAGAAAGTACAGTCCCTGATAGCTGAGATCGCGAGTAAGCGCCTCCAGTTCGCGGCCCTTCGCTTCACGGGGCAGCACACGCAACGGAAGGTTCATGTTAAAGCGCCGCGCTTCACGGCGTTCGGATCCATCAGTCATCAAATACCCCGCCGTTCAAGGACTTGGCGCAAAACTAGCATTCGGGAGGTCAGGTTTCAACGCGAAAATCCAAGAATTTTGTCCTAGTACGAGGTCTTGTTGGATTCGCTACTTGGGGCCTATACTTTCGGCAATGCCGTCCGCGGGCAGTACTGTAACTCCATGGTTTCACGCGCCTATCGCCGCGCACGGATGCGCCTCACGGCACGCCTGCGTTGGACGTTGCCTTTCGGCCAGAAAATCGAATTAGCAGAGACGGCGGACGTTTCGCGGGGCGGCTTGCTGCTCTCCAGCAGAGAACTACATGCGCCGGGTGTTCCGCTGTGGGTGACCTTTCCTTATGACCCTTCCCTGCGCGAGGGCCAGCCGGAAGTGCTTGCCCGCGTGGTGCGGTGTGCAGAGTTGAGCGCGACTCCGCTCCACTTTTCCTTGGCAATTCAATTCGAAAGTCAGGCGCGTTCCGCCTCCAACGGACATGGCGCGCGACGCGATCCCGAGCGTAGGGGCGGTCCACGGCGAAAACTTGCTATGCCCATTCGTGTGCGCCCGGAGAATGTTCCGTGGTTTGAGGAAGCGATGTCGCTTGATTTTTCGCCGCGAGGGATGAGCTTTCGCAGTCAGCGCGAATATGCCACGGGCGAGCTGTTGAGAATTGAGTTGGAAGATGCTTCTTCCGCGTCCTGGCCCGGCTCTGGAGAGTTTCGCGCGAAAGTTGTTCGCGTTGCTGCTGTGGCTAAGGGTGTCGCACTAGACGTTGCCGTTTGCCGCGCGACCTAGAGAGGCCGCTTCCATCCATCCTCGATTTCAGGCCTTTCGCTTCCTGCGCTACACTGAAAAACTCATCAAAATCGCTAGGGCGCGTCGATGACCGTTAATCATGATTCTCGCAATTTCTTTCTGGAAGGGCCTGCCGGCAGGCTCGAAGCGATTTTGTGGACACCGTCCACGCGGCCGGGGCATCGGCCTCCGCTTGCGGCCGTTGTCTGTCATCCGCATCCGCTGTTTGGCGGCACGATGCACAACAAAGTCGTTTACCAGGTTGCGAAATCACTGGGTGCGCTCGGCTTACCCGTACTGCGTTTCAATTTTCGTGGCGCGGGCCTGAGCGTTGGGAAGCACGACCGCGGCGTAGGGGAACAGGACGATGTTCGGGCGGCATTGGATTTTCTCGCCAAGCAATTTCCCGGCGTTCCGCTGCTGCAGGCAGGATTCAGTTTTGGCGCTTGGGTGGGGCTGCGTGTTGGTTGCCAGGAGGCGAGGGTTTCTCACTTGATTGGGCTGGGGATTCCCGTGAACAGCTCAGATTTTTCGTTTCTACGGAAATGCCGCAAGCCAAAACTGTTTGTCCACGGCGGTAACGACCAATATGGCGCGTTGGAACGCGTCAAGGCGTTGGTCGCGTCACTCCCCGGCGACAATCATTTGGTCGTTGTTGAAGGAGTGGATCATTTCTTTGCGGGCAAGCTGAACGAACTCGATGCCGCCATTACCAACTGGCTCCGAGAGATCTTTCACCTTCGTCATTAACGCGCAAATTTTCCTTCTCTGCGAAATTCTGCGGCCTCAGCGTGCTCTTTATTATGTCCTTCTTCACGCGCCTTCGCCGCGTGAAAACAGTTTGCTGAAGTCCTCCACGGTGGCGGGAGGGACGCTCGCCAGGCGCGCATTGGCTTTGGCATGTTCCACGCGAGACATTCCTACCAACGCTGTGGTAATCCCCGGAGCGGACCGGGCGAACTGCAGAGCACGCTCGGCATCGTTTTCCAGGCCGAACGCCTCTGCAACAAATCCCGGCAGATTCCGCGCTACTTGTCCCTGCAAGAGTGACGCACTGGCAATCACCTTAATGTCCAGATCGGCCGCTGCTTCCGCCAGGGTTCGCGCCCGTTCGCGGAGCATCTGGTTTCCCTGCGTCAACGCCTCCGGCATCCCCAAGTTGAAGGGAAGCTGCACAAAGCGAAAGTGGTGCATCCCGCCGGCAATTTCCTGAGCAATCTGCGCGATTTCGCCAAGCTGCATGGCATCACGCGCGCGGGGATCCTGCCGGAAACCGTTCCATGTCGCCATTCCGTAATAGCGAATCTCTCCAGCCTCCACCCCCGACTCCAGAAACTCGAACGCCTTGCGCACGCGCTCAAGAAAATCGGGCTTGGCAATTTCGGAAAGCTGCGTCTCGGGATTGTGCAGGTAGTAGACATCCACGCATTCCACGCCGAGGTTTTTCAGGCTGCGCCCGAGCTGGTCTTTCAAGAATTTGGGCGTCATGCAATGACTGCCGGCGGCGAGATCCTTTGCGCTGAAAATGCCACGCTGAATGTATTCGCGGAAGAAGTATTCGTTAGGATCAGCAGGCAACGAGCCGTCGGGCGTGAGGTAGCCACCCTTGGTGCAAAGGACGATTTCCTCGCGCGAAAAGCCCTTTGCCGTAAGCTGCTGAAGCGCGGCGCCGATGCTGCGCTCACTCCGCTGGAAGCGGTAATTGATCGCGCTGTCGATGACGTTGATTCCGCTCTCCACGGCGGCAACGATGGCGGCGGTGTAAGCCGCATCGGTTCTTTCGTCGGGCTGCCCGAGGTAGGTTCCGATGCCCAGCGAAGAAAGCACCATCCTTTGCGCTTCACGGAAATGGCTGTTCGCCGCGCGTCCGGTGAAGCGCTGTGCGTACCGCGTTGTTCCTTCTTTCGTGGCGGACTTGGTCATAGTGCTCCTTCAGTGGATGGCGGCGGCCCTGACGCAGGATTTTTTGTTGGGTCGCTTTCGGGCGGCGCCAGCAAGCGCGAACAGGCTCGGAGAATCCTACGATAAGGCCAGTCTTTTTCGCGGAAGAAAATCTCGCCTTCGCGCGGTTTGCTGTAAAACCAGCGCGAGACGAGCGACAAATCTTCGGAAAGGTCGCCATTTGCGGGATTCGAGGAGGATTCCAAAAAGTCGCGGCAGATTTGCTCCGCGGAACGTGGCTGGCTGGCGATTTCGGCGAAACGCAGAAAAAACGGCTCCGCCAGACGGCCGCCTCGCACCGCGTACACGCCGATGGTTTGCTCTTCCGCTGTACGCTGCAGAATCACGGCTTGCAAGTCCTGAATGCGCCGCGTGATTTCCGGCTGTCCGCGCAAGACTTCGTCCAGCTTTTCGACTTTCTTGTGCAGCGCGGCGGCGCGTTCGAAATCCAGTTCCTCGCTGGCCTTCTCTCGTTCTTCCTCGAAAGAGGTTCGCAATGATCCGCCGCTAGTTTCGAGGAATTGGACGAGACGGTTCACTTCCACGTCGTATTCTTCCTTGGTGCAGCCTCCAAAGCATGGCGCGAAGCACATTTTCATCTCTGAATAAATGCAGCCCGGAAACGTGGGATCGCGGCGAATCTTGATTTGACAACGCCGCACTTTGAAAAGGTCCAGCACGCGCTCGGCAAAAGCGTCCGCTGCGCGGCGGGAAGGGAATGGGCCGTAGTAGGAGCCCCCTGTGGGCGCGCCGTCTTGATCCAGTTGGATCTTACGCGTTACATAGCAGCGCGGGTAAGCATTGCGCAGATTTACTTTCAGGACCGCGGGAGGCCGAAAGCGCATGAGGTTGCGATAGCGCTTCGGGAAAAACTGTTTGGCATGCTGATAATAAGTGAGATTCTGTTCAAATCGCGAGCCGGTCAAACGGTAATGAATGCCGCGCGCGAAATCACGCAGATTGAGGCGCTTGCTTGTTGGATCAGCAAGGCCAAGCAGCCGCAGCAAGCGCCTTTGCAAGTTCTGCGTTCGAATCAGGAATGGTTCGGCTTTTTCTTCGCGCGGCTCGATCAGGCAAACGGCAGGCCGCGCGGGGAGAGCAGGAAAGAAGTCTTCCTCGGCGCGCACCGCATCAAAAATGAGTCCGCTATCTAGTTCGAACACGCTTCAAGAATACTATGCTACTGCGTCTGACTTCCCCTTCCTGCATCACTGAATGCCCAGTTTCACTCCATTTCTCCGCAAGCTGACGGTAATACTTTTCATTGTTTTTAGGTAGGAAGTGAAAGAAAAGGGTCCGGTTCCCCAATTCAGCAAACAAAGGAGTGCATTATGAATTATCCGCGAGTGGTGATGGCCGCCGTTGCGGCCCTGGTAGTGTTCTTTGTCTATGGGTTTCTTGTTGAAAGGTATGCTGATTCGAAAGGATTTTGGGTTGTCCGCGGCGCTTTACCGTACATCCGACCTGCAAATGAAATACATGCCGCTCGGGATGGTGTCCGTACTAGTGGGGTTGCTCGCTGCGGCAGCCCTTTACGCGAAGTGGTGTGGTTGGGCATCCGGAGCAATGACGGGTTTGCAGTTCGGCTTGCTGATGGGCGTGTTCACGTCGTGCGTGCATGCGCTCTCCAACCTTGTGACTATGAACATGAATCTGAAACTCGGGCTGGAAATCACCGCGAGCACTTTTGTCGGATGGCTGTTGGCAGGGATCACCATAGGACTTGTTTACAAGCCGGCGACCGTGGCCGGGCGATAGGAAGTGAGTGGGTTTAAGCCCTCAGAACCCAGGACGAAATAACCAGACGCTGGATTTCGCTGGTGCCTTCATAGATTTCGGTGATGCGCGCGTCGCGATAGTTGCGCTCGACGGGATACTCGCGGCTGTAGCCGTTGCCACCGTGAATCTGAATGGCTTTGTGGGTGACGCGCGTGGCCATTTCACTGGCAAAGAGTTTCGCGATGGCAGCATCCATGCTGAAGCGGGCGCCGGTGTCCTGCTTCCATGCTGCTTTGCGGTTCAGCAAACGCGCCGCATCAATCTCGGTGCTCATGTCCGCGAGCATGAACTGAATCGCTTGAAACTGCGAAATCGGGTGGCCAAAGGCCAAGCGCTCCTGAGAATATTTCAGCGCCGCTTCAAACGCGCCCTGCGCGATGCCCGTGGCTTGCGCAGCGATGCCGATGCGCCCGCCATCCAAAGTCGAGAGCGCGACTTTGTAACCTTCGCCTTCGTTCCCGATGCGATTCGCGACCGGCACGGCGCAATCGGTGAAGATTAGCTCGCAACACGCGGTTGCATGAATACCCAGCTTCTTTTCCTCTTTGCCGACTTTGAATCCTGGCGTGCCTTTTTCTACGACAAACGCGGTGATACCTTTTTCTCCTTTTGCCGGATCGGTGTTAACGTAAGCGATGGTCGCGTCAGCCTCTCCCCCGCACGTGATCCAAGCCTTTGTGCCATTGATGACGTACGAATCGCCCTTTTTCACGGCCTTGGTTTGCAGCGCAGCGGCGTTCGAGCCGGCTTGCGGCTCGGTCAGGGCGTAGCAGCCGATTTTCTCGCCGCGCGCGAAGGGAAGCAGGAACTTCTTCTTCTGTTCGTCGGTGCCGAAACGATGAATCGGATCGCAGTAAAGGGAATTCTGCACGGAAAGAATCACACCTGTGGAGGCGCAACACCGCGAAATTTCTTCAATCACGATGGTGTAGGCGACGTGGTCGAAGCCTGCGCCGCCTTCACTCTCAGGAAATGACACACCGGTGAGACCCAGTTCCGCTGCTTTTTTGAACAAGGTGCGCGGAAAGTGCCCGGTCTCGTCATGCTCTTTTGCCAGCGGCCGGACTTCCGACTCCGCAAACTCGCGCACACTTTTTTGCAGCAGCTTTTGTTCTTCTGCCAGTTCGAGATCCAACTTCGAGCGCTCCTGTCCGGCCATCGCCTGGTGTGGCCAATATTTTAGCGCGAGCGAACACATTGTGCGGGTCTAAAGCCGGCCCTCCACAATATCCGAACGTCCGCGTCAGGAGTGTGATCCGTGTCAGGCCAGCGCCTTGGAAAGCCGTTCGTACGTGGTCTTCAAGTCTTCCGGATGCACGCGCGTTTCGCCGGTCACGGTCATGAAGTTCGAATCACCAATCCACCTCGGCAGCATGTGCAGATGCAGGTGGCCAGCTACTCCCGCTCCCGCGGCACGGCCCAGATTCATTCCCAGATTCATGCCATCGGGCTTGTAATTCGCGCGGTAAACCGCCTCGACGCGCTGCGCAAGCTGCATAATTTCGCTTAATGTTGCGGCATCGCACAATTTCAGTTCCGCTACGTGCGCGTACGGCACGATCATGACGTGCCCCGAGGTGTAGGGAAAGCGGTTGAGTATGACGAACGCATTCGCGCCGCGATGGACGATCAGGGTTTCCGAATCCTTTTTTTTCGCCACCGCATCGCAAAAAATGCATTCCGGTGGCTCGCCGCTAGCTGCTTTGGCCATGTACTGGTAACGCCAGGGAGTCCACAAATAGTCCATCGTGACGTTTCCTTTGCTCGGCAAAACCGCGCGCACAGGATACCGCAGAATCGGCTCTGCAGGCGCACATCAAGAGCGACTCCATTCTCCAATGAGCAAAACTCTTTTTGTGTGGAACTTCAGGAAGGGAGGGGAACTGGACCCGAAGGAAGCCTAACCGCCCTGCGAATCTCCAGCGGCGGAATGCGCTGCGGCGTTATTCACAAAATCCTTCAATTCCTTGCTGGGCTTGAAATAGGGAATCTTTTTTGCCGGCACTTCCACTTTTTCGCCGGTCTTCGGGTTACGCCCCATGCGACCGCGGCGTTCGCGAGTGCGGAAGCTGCCGAAGCCGCGAATCTCAATTTTCTCCCCCTTCTGCAAAGCGGCGATGATGCTGTCGAATATCGTTTCCACGATCGTTTCGGATTCCTTGCGAGGAAGTTCCGTCACGTTAAGCACTTCCTCGATCAAGTCGGCCTTCGTGAGTGTCGATGTCGGTTGCTTGGTCATCTTCGCTATGCCTCGCCGCAGTCCTGGAAAGGACCGCCTCAGCTTCTACCATCGCTTCACTTGCCCCAGCCAGTGCAGCGTATGGGTTTAAAGGGGACTGGCGTGCCGCCGAATTGCTCCCCTTCCTATCATTAAAATGACCCGCAGGTAAATGAAATTATGAAAGCCGTGCCCCCGGGTCAGGCTTCCATAACCTAACGCGCCTGAAGTTTGGACTTCAGCGCATCTCCAATCGTCGCCGTCGACGAGGACTTCGACGCCGACCGATACTGTTCGATCTCCTTGCGCTCAATCTGCTTTACTGCAGCCCGGTAGCTCAAGCCGATGCGCCGCGTCTCCGGGCTGATCTTGATGATTTTGAAATCATATTCCTTGCCCGGTTCGAGCGGGCCGGCGCTCTTCAGCGGACCAGTGGTCGGGCGGTAGCCGCCCATTCCCTCGTCGCGCCGCCGCCGGTCTTCAATCTCCGTGTTGTGGCAAAGCGCTTCGATGTTTTCGCCCAATTCGACGAACGCGCCGAACGTGGCGATACGCGAAACCTTGCCCTTCACGATTTGTCCCACTTTGTGCTGCTTGAACCAGTCGCCCCAGATATCGTTGACCTGCTTCATCCCCAGCGACACGCGGCGGTTCTCTGCATCAATCTTCAAAACTTTCGCAGTGACCGGTTCGCCTTTCTTGAACACTTCATGCGGATTCTTCACGCGGCCGGTCCAACTCACGTCCCCGACGTGCACGAGCCCGTCAAAGCCATCCTCGATTTCCACGAACGCGCCAAACTCCGCGATATTGCGGACTTTCCCGGTGATGACCGTTCCTACGGGATACTTCTGCGCGGTGAGCAGCCAGGGATCGGGTTGCGCCTGCTTCATTCCCAGAGAAACGCGGCGGTCGCTTGGCTTGATGTCCAGCACTACCACGTCGGCTACGTCGCCGACCTTCGCGAGTTTCGACGGGTGAGACACTTTCTTGTTCCAGCTCATCTCCGAAACGTGCACCAGGCCTTCAATGCCCCGTTCCAGTTCGACGAACACGCCGTAATCCACGATGCCAACAATGGTTCCCTGAACTTTGCCGCCAGCGGGATACTTCTCCGCAGCACCCGTCCAGGGATCCTGGGCCAGTTGTTTCAATCCCAGCGAAATGCGCTGCTTCTCCTTGTCGAACTTCAGGATGATGACGTCGAGCTCTTGTTCGGTCTTGACCACGTCCGAAGGATGCTTAACACGGCCCCAGCTCAAGTCCGTCAGGTGCAGCAAGCCGTCAATTCCGCCCAGGTCCACGAACGCGCCGTAGTCCGTCACGTTCTTTACGTGACCATGCACGATCTGGCCCTCGCTCAGCGTTTCCATCAATGCTGCGCGCTTCGCATGCAGCTCCTCTTCAAGGATCGCGCGCCGGCTCACTACCACATTGCCGCGCCGGCGATTCAGCTTCGTGACGCGCACGTGCACTTCCGTGCCCATCAGCTCGTCCAGATTTTGCGTGGGCCGCAAGTCAAACTGCGAGCCCGGCAGGAAGGCGCGGACGCCGATGTCCACTACTAACCCGCCCTTGATGCGGTCCACCACTTTGCCGGTGATGGTCTCTTTGGCTTTGAACGCGGCCTCAATTTTTTCCCAGGTTCTGCGGCGCAGCACTTTCTGGTAGGAAACAATCTCATAACCGTCTTTGTGCTCGCCGGAGCGCTGCACTTCAATCGTCGCACTCGGGTCCGGCCGTGGAATTTCCGTCTCCGCGAATTCTGCCGCGGGGATCAGTCCTTCTGTCTTCCCCCCAAGGTCCACCACCACGCCGTGTTCCGTATACGCGACGACCTTGACCTCGACCACCTCGTGGGAAGCAGCTGCTTCCTGCTTCTCGTCGAACTCCTGCATTAGCTTGCTCATCTCTTCGGAGCCCGCGGCCTCTTCGGCTGCAGCCAGAGCTTCAGCATCTGCCGCAGGCGCTTCGCCGTGCGCCTCCGCAGAAACTGGGGCTCTGGGCGTCTCCGCAGGCGCACCTGCCAATTCGAGGGCTGGTGCGAGTGCGGGAGTCGCCTGAGTTCCATTGGCTGATTCGGCTTGTTGCGTGACAGGTTCGCTTGCAGGAGGAGCAGTCTGTTCGGGAGCGTTTGTTTCGTCAGAGCTTGGTGCAGTTGCGGCGGCGGCCGCAGTGTTCGACGGGTTCTCGTGGTCAGGAAACATGGTTGTTGGCCTCCAGAAGATACTTCCTGTGTGGCAGCCGCTCGGCGGCTCCACACGTTGTCGCATAAATTCCTTGCGGAATCCCTACTAGGGTTTAGTGCAAGGTTGATTGACCGGGACACAAGGACACGGTCAAACGGGAAATGCTGCGAACGTCACGGGGTACGCTGCAACCTCAAAAGGATACTCGCCGCCGCGCTTCTATGTCAATGAAACTACAGGGCTAGCGCTTGGGATTACGCAGAGGCCACAACGTGAAAAGGCTGGAACTCACATTCAGCTTTTCGGTCCCTTTAACAGCTTGCGCGCTCGCGCCTTCATGGCCGCAGTCCCGCGAACCGTACTTTGCTCCAGGATTTCTCTTACTCGGGGCCGGAGCTCAGCGTCATTTCGAGAAATATCCGCCAAAGCCTGAAGAGCAAAAGTCCGGACAATGGAGCTTCGATCTTCCAGGCAACGTTGGAATGCGTTTGTCACGCGTCGTCTTTCGCCTTGCGTAAGGGGTAAACGCGGGATCATCTGAGCCAAATGCCATCGGAGCTCAATTTGCCCAGTTTCAGCGAGCAAACCCAGCAATTCGGTCTTGTAGGGCTTGAGCAGCTCCCGTTGAGCGGCGGAGACCTTCTCCGCAGCGTCAGCAGCCCTCATCCTGACGATGGGGTCGTCGCTCCACAAACATTCGATGAGTTCGGCGAAGCGCCTCGGCGCGCGCAAAACGAGCTTCACGACATGGCTGGAGCGACCGATGGATCGCCGGTCGCCGCCACTCAGCAAAACTGAAATCCGTTGGCTGGACATTCCGAGGCGCAATGAAAAGAAAATTCGAATGCGCGGTTATGCCCGCGCGCGTCCGGCCTGCCGCACTTCACGCCGAAAATCCGGCGCGTTCATCGGGACCGTCCGGCACATTTCAAACAGGCGCGAGCGCATCCTCGCGCCAATGCGATCTGCGAGCGCATCTTCTTTTACGGCGACGCGCTGGCCGCTGGGAAGCCGCGCGGGCGGCTCGTTCCCCGCAGCGGTCTCGTCAAGATAATTCGTGGTGAGAATCGTCACGCGTTTTTCGTTGTACCGCGCGTTTAGCACGAGCCCAATAATGTCCAGCACCCACGCCGAAGGCTTGCTCGCGCCCAAGTCATCCAGCACAAGAATCTCGGCCGTTCGAATCGGCTCAAGAATCCCCATCTCCGTGGATTCGCTTGCTGGATTGTAGCTCGCCTGAATCTCCTTCAGAAGTTCACGGTAATCGCAAAACAGTCCGCCGTGCCCCCGTTTAATCAATTCTTTCAACGCGGCAACCGCCAGATGCGTTTTCCCGACGCCCGAAGGTCCCATCAGCAGCAATCCTTTTTCCGCCGAACCCGGATAATCCCGCACAAATCCCTGCGTAACCACCTTGCCTTGCTTCAGCGATTGCGCGTGCTGCGCTGTCCAGGTTTTCTCGTCGGCCAGGTCCGTCACGTAACTCTCAAAATCGCAATGTTCGTAACGCTTGGGAATCCGCGCACGGTCCATCACGCGAACGGCGCGTTCTTGCATGCCGCAATCGCATGGCACCGCCATTTTGCCTGCCGCGCCATCCGCCCGTGGCACCAGCTTCCATCCCGTTCCTCTGCACAGCGTGCAATTCTCCAGCGCCATGATCCCGCTTTTGTAGAGGCCGGGCTCTAGCCCGGCGCTGCTTCTGCTGCCGAAAGAATACGGTCACAGCGCATCTTCGGCAAGCCATCTGCTTTGGGAAAACTGTGGAAGGCTTTCGTTGCCCCTCTGAAGCTCGCCCGGTAAGAGGGGTTCAATACTTCGCAAGAAAAGTTAAAAAACTTCTCCGATTTTTTTACTTATAACTTAAGACTAAGAACTTAAGACTGGCTACGTACCACCTTCGGCGTTGCCCTCACAATCGCATGTCGTGGCGCCCTTTCTCGTGCATACGAGGCGGCCACGCGCGACAACTCTTGCTGGACGACCTGTGCAAACTCCCCCATCTGCTGCTCCATCTCAATCATCTTTTCCCGCATGTTCAAGATGATTTCAATCCCTGCCAGGTTCACGCCCATGTCGCGCGCCAGTGTCAAAATCACTTCCAGCCGCTCCAAGTCCGAATCCGTGTACAGCCGTGTGTTCCCCTGCGAACGCGACGGTTTCAGCAAGCCAACGCGTTCATACAAGCGCAGCGTCTGCGGATGCAGCTTGTAAAGCTCCGCCACGGAACTGATCATGTACCCAGCCTTGGCGCGTTTTTTCGTTCTCATTGCCATGATGCGTCAGTCTATACTGATTTCTGATTCTTACCCTTTCCGCTCCGCGCTTTCCAAACGACCCAGCCAAAAAGACAGCCGAGCAAGAGCCAGAGAAGAAGGTTGTACAGCAGCAGGGAAGTAAAATGCGAGGTTGCGCGGAGATTCGACCTCGGGTTGAGAAAGAGATCCCAAGCCGTTGTGATGAGGAACAACGGGACTCCCCATCCTAAAACGCCCCTCGTCAGGACGAATTTGCTTAGGTCACTCATAGTTTCCGAAACCCTCTTACGAAACGCTCCTCATACTCCCGCCTTGCTGAATAAATCCTTTCGCGGATCCTCCGGCTCGATTTTTTCCAGTTCTTTCATCAGGTTGCGAACGCGTTCGTCGGTGCGCTTCGGCACGACTACTTGCACCTCGACGTATTGATCGCCGCGAGCGCCGTTTCGCGCGCTCGGAACACCCTTCTCTCGCAAACGCAGCGTGCTTCCACTGTTGGTTCCTGGAGGAATCTTCACCAGCGAACGGCCGTCAATCGTTGGCACTTCAATCTTCGCGCCCAAGGTCGCCTCGCTTACGGTTACCGGGACCTTAGTGTAGAGGTCGTTCGCGCGGCGCTCAAAAAACGGATGCGGGCGTACGACCACGCGCAAATACAAATCGCCTGCCGGGGCGCCCATCGTTCCGGCGTTTCCTTTTCCCGGCACGCGCACGCGTCCGCCATTGGCGACCCCAGCCGGAATGCGCACCTCAATCGTTTCCGTTCGCCGGACGCGGCCTTCGCCGCCGCACGTCCTGCAAGCCGTGCGCAGTTTGCCCGTTCCGCCGCAGCGCGTGCAAGGCACGTTGAAGCGCATCTTACCGGCGGCCTGCTGGATCGATCCCGTTCCATGGCACGTCGGGCATGCTTGCGGCGACCCGATGGCGCCTGTTCCGTGGCACGTTTCGCAGGTGTCCATCCGCGTAATCGAAAGCTTTTTCACCGCGCCGCGCACCGCGTCCCAGAAATCAATCTCGAGTTGGTATTCCAGGTCGCCGCCCGGCTCGTGTTCCGGTTCCGTGGCCACGCCGCTGCGCCCGCCAAAAAACTGGCTGAACAGATCGCGGAAACTCGCTCCGCTGCCTGCCCCGCCGGCTCCGCTCCCGAAATCAAATCCGCCAAAATCAAAATTCACGCCAGGATCGCTCGCGCCCTCATGCCCCCCCGGATAGCCGCCCGGCGGCAAATTCTCGCTATAAAAGCCGTACTGATCGTACATCTGCCGCTTCTTCGAGTCGGAGAGCACGTCATAAGCTTCCTGGATTTGCTTGAATTTTTCTTCCGCGGCTTTGTCGCCGGGATTCAGATCAGGATGGTATTTGCGTGCCAGCTTGCGAAACGCCGTGCGAATATCCTTCACGCTCGCCTTGCGCGGCACTCCCAATAGTTCGTAATAATCAGTTTTCGTCGTCGTCGGCATGTTTGCGCCAATTCCGGCGCCAAATTCTTCAGCGGCCTTCAGTCGCGTCTCGCAACGAGGGCCGCAGTGTTCTTTCGGGGGAGACGCCTACCGTTCCCCTTAATTCTATTCACCCGCCACTGCTTCGCGGTCCTCTTGCTCTGACTCTGTGGCTGGTGACCTTGCCTCATGCAGCAAAGAAGCAAACGCTTCCAACGCATCTTTTCTTTTCTGTTCTTGGCCTGTTTGGAGCGGCTTGCTGGAATCCAAAATCTCCAGCCTGTTTTTCAGCAGCAGTTTCGCCCGTTCAATCTGCGGGTTTCGCGGATCGACGCGAGTCAGTTGCTCGGCCAGCGCCCACACGCAGTTTTCCAGTTCCGTAATGCGCTCGACAACCTGGGGCATGGAAGACTGGGCCTTGGCAACTTGGTCGAAAGTAGTCTCGCCGTCAATACGCTCGATGAACTGCTCCGCAACCGTGTTGTCGGCTTTCGGGTCCGGGTGAAGATTCATCGCCATTTGCGAAAGCGGCCCAGCCATAACTACCTCTCTTCAGCCCATACTCCAGCGGGAAGAAAAGGAGGACCTAATTTCCTTCTCCTCTCACTTAGAACTTACAACTTAAAACTTACAACTATCTTCAGTTCGGCTTCTTGCTGTCGTCCACGTCCACGTACTCGGCGTCAATCACGTCCCCGGGCTTCTTCTGCTCCTGGCCGCCGCTTGAGCTCGAAGACGAACCGCCGCCAGCGCCTGCTCCCGCCGCACTGGCACCTGCCGCCTGCTGTGTCTTGTACAGCTCTTCCGCGATCTTGTGCATTGCCCGCTCCACGTTCTCCGTCGCCGAACGCAGTCGTGCGGTTCCGCCTTCGGACATGGCCTTCTTGGCGTCCTCGATGGCGGCTTCCACCGTCTTGACGTCCGCTTCTGGCAGCTTGTCGTGGTTTTCGCGAATCGTCTTCTCCGCGTGAAAGACCATGCCATCCAGCCGGTTCCGCGCTTCCACTTCCTCGAACCTCCGGCGGTCTTCTTCCGAGTGTGATTCCGCTTCCGTGCGCATCTTCTCGGCTTCTTCCTTGGTCAAGCCGCTCGATGCGGTGATGGTGATTTTCTGCTCCTTGTTCGTGGCTTTGTCTTTCGCGCTCACGTTGAGGATGCCGTTAGCGTCAATGTCGAATGTCACTTCGATCTGCGGAACACCGCGCGGCGCGGGTGGAATTCCGTCCAGTTTGAATTTCCCCAACGAACGGTTGTCCGCCGCGAATTTGCGCTCGCCTTGCATGACATGAATCTCCACGCCCGGTTGGTTGTCCGCCGCCGTGGAATACGTCTCCACCTTTCGCGTCGGAATCGTAGTGTTGCGCGGGATCTGAACGGTCATCACACCGCCGAGCGTTTCTACACCCAGCGAAAGCGGCGTCACGTCGAGCAAGAGAATGTCCTTTACTTCGCCTGCCAGCACTGCGCCCTGAATCGCCGCACCGACCGCCACGACTTCATCGGGGTTCACGCCTTTGTGCGGTTCCTTCCCGTTGAAGAAGTTGCGCACCAGCGTCTGTACCTTCGGAATACGCGTCGAGCCGCCGACCAGCACCACTTCCTGGATGTCATTCGGCGAGAGCTTGGCATCTTCGAGAGCCAGCTTCACCGGCTTCATCGAGCGCTCGAGCAAATCGTTCATCATCTGCTCCAAGCGCGTCCGCGTCAGCTTCAGTTGCATGTGAATCGGCCCGCTCGCACCCGCCGTAATGAACGGCAGATTGATCTCCGTCTCCATCATTTGCGATAGCTCGATCTTGGCCTTTTCCGCGGCTTCCTTCAGCCGCTGCAACGCCATGCGGTCCTTGCTCAGGTCGATGTTGTTCTCTTTCTTGAACTCATCGATGAGCCAGTCCACGATGCGCTGGTCCACGTCATCGCCGCCCAGGTGCGTGTCGCCGTTGGTGGACTTCACTTCCACCACGCCGCTGCCCACTTCCAGCACGGAGATATCGAACGTGCCGCCGCCGAGGTCGTACACGGCGATCGTTTCGTCGCTCTTTTTGTCCAATCCATATGCGAGCGCGGCCGCGGTCGGCTCGTTGATGATGCGCACCACTTCCAGGCCGGCGATTTCGCCCGCTTGCTTGGTGGCTTGCCGCTGCGCATCGTTGAAGTACGCCGGCACGGTGATCACCGCCTTGCTGACTTTTTCACCGAGGAAGTCCTCGGCCGCCGTCTTCAGTTTGGTCAGGATCATCGCCGAGATTTCCGGTGGGCTGTACAGCTTCCCGGAAATGTCCACGCGCGCGTCCTGGTGCGGGCCCGCCACCACTTTGTACGGCACGCGACGCATTTCCTCGCTAACTTCGTCATACCGGCGGCCCATGAACCTCTTGATCGAATACACTGTGTTCTCGGGATTCGTTACCGCCTGGCGCTTGGCCACCTGGCCGACCAGCCGCTCGCCCGTCTTGGTGATCGCTACCACCGAAGGCGTGGTCCGCGCCCCTTCCTGGTTGGGGATCACCACCGGCTCGCCGCCTTGCATCACAGCGACCACCGAGTTTGTCGTCCCCAGGTCAATTCCAATAATCTTGCTCATAACCCCTTAGCCTCCTCAACTGTTGCCGCTGCCCATCGCCCCATTTCAGCCATCCATGGGGCAAATTCAAGAGCTTAGTCTTATCGCTCCAAGCCCAGCATCGCGCTGAGTATACAGGTTGAGTGTATCCTTGTCAAGTTTTCTTATAGCATTATTAATGCCTTTCCTTTCAGAGCCTTACGGCCTGCGTCGCCTTCCCTCATTTTTCCAATTCGCCTTTCCTTGACAAAAGATAACTCTTCCATTAGAATAATGTTTGAGAATTGGGTTCAGCAACTCGGAGCTTGCGTCCTCTCCGGATCTAAGCTCTGTGTCCAATAATGTTGTCGCGTAACCCCTTTAGAATGCGCAGTTCCGAGCATCCCTTGGAACTGTTGATTCTGAAAGACTTACAGTAAGCGCTAACTCCTTTAGAATGCGCAGTTACGAAAAAGCCAGGGGGGTGGGGTCGGTTATCATTAACCAGAGTTCCTACCGGCCAGCGTCGCGCAAAGGTTCGGGCAACAGGAACGTTACCCTCCGGCAACCAACGGATTAGAGGCCCAGTTTCCGCGCGAAGGGTTCCACTTACGGTCCTGATGAATGCACGGCCGCTCTTTTCGGCCCGTTTCGCGGTAGAATTGTCAGGCACTCGTTGCGAACCATTTTTATATGTAGAAGCGTCTGGAGGATGGTGTGAATCGTCGGCGTATTCTGGCTGCAGTCATTAGCGTGACCGTGCTCATCTTGGGAGCTTTGTTCCTGCCCTCCCTGCACAGGACGCCGCCTCCTCCTTCTATCGCGCCTCCTCCCGGACCTGCTGCTATATCGGCCGCTCCCACTGCTCCTGCTTCTGCGGAGCAACCACCCATTCTTCCGTCCGCACCGCTAGCGGCGGAAGCCGCGCCTCTATCCACGCCGCAAACCGCGGCTGCTACGCTCCAAGACGTCGACCCCCGCAAAGCTTTCGGCTCGAAGAACGCTCCGGTGGTCATGGAAGAGTTCAGCGACTACCAGTGTCCTGCCTGCAAGACGCTTTACACCACGACGAACCGGCTGCTCATGGACAACTACGTCAGCACCGGCAAAGTCTATTTGATTCATCGCGATTATCCCCTTGAGATGCACGCCTACTCACGCATTGCTGCGCGATATGCTCGCGCGGCCGCAACGCTCGGGAAAATCGAACCAGTCGAACAGGTCCTCTTCCAGAACCAGGAAAAGTGGGAGCAGACCGGCGACGTGGATGGCACCGTTGCCGGTGTGCTTTCTGCTTCGGAAATGAACAAAGTCCGCGCCCTTGTCAAGGGTGGCACACTCGAACCCCTGATTGATAAGGACTTCGCGCTCGGCCAGATATACCGAGTCAATCAGACGCCGACCACGGTCTTTCATAGCAAGGGGCAGACGTACCCGTATGCCGGCGTCATGACTTACGACACCATGAAACAATTTCTCGAGCAGCTGCTTTCGCAGAAATAAGCATTCCGCTGCGGATGCAGACGATTCAGTGCAGGGCAATTTGATGGCAAACATCAGCAGCGAGAGAAACTGAAACAAAGACCAAACTTAAAGGCTCTTTACTAAGAACTGAGAACTTACAACTTAGAACTTCAAAATGCTGCAATCCAGCCCATTCAACTTCCGACGCGCCGTGATCCTGATTGGGCGACTGGTGCTCGGTGGAATTTTTGTTTATGCGGGCGTCGCAAAAATATTCCTTCCCAACACACACCTGTGGCCCATGTTCGTCCTCAAATTCTCCATTACAACGAACCTTTCGACTTTTGCCCAGCAAGTGGAATCGTACAAATTGCTCTCGCCCGCGGGCGTTGATTTTGTCGCGCACACCTTGCCCTTCACCGAAATCGCGCTCGGCTTGCTGCTGCTAATTGGTTGGGGACTGCGAATCTGGGCGTCTTTGGTGACTCTCCTCATGCTCGGATTCCTCACAGTCGTGACCCGCGCCTATCTCCTGCACATGGACATTAATTGCGGGTGCTTCGCCACTTACGAGCCGATCTCGCTTAAGAAAATCCTTGAGGACAGTGCCCTTACTGCTCTTGCACTTCTCATGACCGTCTTCGCATTTATTGAGGCCCGCCGACCTCATCCCTGGTCTGCTTCCGAGAAGCCCTCCCTGTCAGCCCAAAACCTGTCATGAAATCGCTTAATGAATACCTCGAACTTGCGGAGCAGGCCCACGGACACCTCTGCGCGGGGCAAGTGCTTGGCGTGCGCCTCGCCATGCTTGGCTTGCGTGAGCTGGGAATTGATAATCCAGTGGCCGAGCGCAAGCGCCTGATGACTTACGTCGAGATCGACCGCTGCGTCACCGATGCGGTTGCGGTGGTTGCCAACTGCCGGCTCGGCAAACGCGCTCTGAAATTCCGGGACTGGGGCAAAGTCGCCGCTACTTTTGTTGATTTGAAAACCGGCCGCGCCATCCGCGTCGCGGCAAAGGAATCCTCGAAGCAAGCCGCCAAGGAAATGTTTCCCGAACTCGAGAAGGAAGCGGGTCAGCAAAAAGCGTACGCGCAACTCTCAGACGAGGTCCTGTTCGACAAACAATGGGTAAAGGTGGAAGTCGCCCCTGAGGATCTTCCCGGCTTCAAAGGCCCACGAGTGGTTTGCGCACAGTGCGGCGAAGGCATCAACTTCAAGCGCGAAGTCGTGGTGAACGGCCGCACCCTGTGCCGCTCCTGCGCCGGCGAACGCTATTACGAGACCGAATGACTTCTTACTGCGTCGCGAGCGCTTAGTTTTGGGGGTCGCTTGGCTCGCTCATAGTTTTTGATTCACCGCGCATCTCGCCGATGCGGACGATGACGTAGGCGATCAGGGCGAACACAAAAAACACCAGCAGCATCCAGGCGATTCCTTGCAGCGTTTCGATGGCGGCGCGATACAGTTCGAAAATCCAGCGATCGAAACCGAGCGAGGCTACGGACTGAACTTCGCGGCCGCCCAGCGTCGCGCTGACAAATCTCTCCAGATCGTGGACCGGCACGCCGCTGGAAACGCCGACAACGAGAATCGCGAATTTCATGTATTTCGACCAGGCCGCGCTGATTTCATCCGCGATGATACGCTGCAACACGCTGTCGATGGGCTTCGTAAACAACCACATCACCGCAAACGACACGCCGAGGGCCACGGCGAAAGTAGCAAACAGCAACAGGAGGAACATGGCGCATCACCCCTCTGGGAGAGTCGGTCGATATGGCTTGCGAACGAGAACAACCGTGGCTGGAAGTTCTACTATAAGCGATTTCGCTTCTGTTTCCTTGTTCACCGCATCCAACTTTATGTGAGCGCTGTTGGCGAATCTTTTGTGCGTTAAGATGTTTCTTCGATGCTGAGCCTTCCCCCGATCACGCTGCGGTTGCGCAGTTTTAAGCTGATCGACCGCGTGGCGCTGGCATTTCTCCTGCTTTGCTCGATTTTGTTTGGAACCGCCTGCGGGCTGCTCTTCGTTTACGCTAGCGACTTGCCGGAGATTCGCGCGCTCGAAACCTACCGCCCCAACGTGGTCACGGAAATCTACGGCGATGACGGCCAGCTCGTAGGCAGTTTCGCTCTGCAGCGCCGTATTCTGATCACCTACGAGCAATGCCCCAAGGTTCTCTTCAACGCGGTCACTGCCATCGAAGACCAGCACTTTGAAGAGCATTGGGGCATCGACTTTCCGCGCATGTTCACCGCCGCTTTGCGACACCTCACGCGAGGCCGCCGCGCCGGAGGCGCCAGCACCATCACCATGCAACTGGCCGGCAATCTGTTTCTCGACCGCAGCGACATCAGCTTTCGGCGGAAGGCGGAGGAAACGCTGCTCGCGCTGCAAATCGAGCGCCGCTACAGCAAGCCGCAAATATTCGCCATGTACGCGAACCAGGTGTACCTGGCGCACGGCAATTACGGATTTGCCGCTGCGGCGCAATTTTACTTCGGTAAAGGCGTTGGAGACCTGACGCTTCCCGAAGCGGCGTTACTCGCGGGAATGATCAACGGGCCGAAATATTCGCCACTGCTCAATCCAGAAGGAGCGCTCGCGCGGCGCAATCTGGTGCTACGTCGCATGGAAGAAGAAGGAAGAATCTCGCCCACCGAAGAAGCTGCCGCGGTCAAGTCTCCGCTCGGTTTGCACCTGCAATATCCGCGCAACGATCTGGCCCCGTATTTCTTCGAAGAGGTCCGGAAATACCTCGAGGCAACCTATGGGACCGAAGCGGTTCACGAGCGCGGCCTGCGCGTTTACACAACGCTGAACACCAACTTGCAGCGCATCGCCAATCAAGCGGTACGCGACGGACTGCACGCTTATGAGCGCCGCCACGGCTGGAAGGGCAACTTGCCCAACGTGCTGCGCGACAATCTCGGCAAGCTGGATACCTACGAAGACGAAGACTGGCGCCACGCGATCGAGAAGGGAAGTTACGTCACGGGGCTCGTCCTTAGCGTGACGGAACATGATGCTGTCATCAAAATCGGCCCGTACCGCGCCATTCTTTCTCCAAGCGATTTTGCCTGGACTGGTCGCAGACGTCCCGGGGATTTGCTAAAAGTGGGCGACCTGGCGCAGTTCTCCGTGCAGGAATTGCGCAGTAACACTGCTCGCGTGCAACTGGAGCAGCAGCCCGGCCCGCAGGGCGCCTTGCTGTGCATTGACAATGCCACCGGCGAAATCAAAGCCATGGTGGGCGGGTACAGTTTTGAAGATTCTAAATTCAATCGCGCGACCCAAGCCGTTCGCCAAGTCGGCAGCTCTTTCAAGATTTACGTTTATGCCGATGCGCTCGAGAAGGGAGCGACGCCCTTCGACACGATTGTGGACCTGCCGTTTACCACTATCAGTGGAGGGCAGCCCTACACGCCGCACAATTACGACGAAAAATTTGAGGGCACGATTACGCTGCGGCGCGCGCTGGCCGGTTCGCGCAACGTTCCCGCCGTGAAACTGGCGGAAAAAGAAGGCATCAACACCGTTGTGGACATGGCGCGGCGCTTTGGCATCACTACGCCCCTGCCGCCGTATTTGCCGCTGGCCCTTGGCGCGGCGGACATGAGATTGATTGAGCACGTTTCCGCCTTCACGGTATTTCCGAACGACGGCATCCGCATCGACCCCTACATGATCCGGCGCGTGACCAGCTACGACGGCGCGCTGCTCGAAGAAGCGCATCCGGAAGTGCACGACGTGATTTCGCCGGATGTGGCGCGCACGATGGTGGCGATGCTCGAAGAAGTGATTCAGTTCGGCACCGGAGTAGCGGCCAAGGCGTTGGGACGTCCTACAGCCGGGAAAACGGGCACCACTCAGGATTACACGGATGCCTGGTTTGTGGGATTCACACCGCAGCTCACGGCTGGAGTCTGGGTGGGTTTCGACGACAAACAAATCTCGCTTGGAAAGAAAGAGACGGGCGCACGAGCGGCGTTGCCGATCTGGCTGGAATTCATGCAAGGCGCCACCGCGGGGACGCCGGTTACGGATTTTCCAAACGTAGTGCCGCTCGAGCAGTTGGCCGGCGAACATCAATTGAATTTGACGACCCCTGACACTGCTCCCACCGAGGATGAACCCGCCGAAAAGCCAAAAGAAAAACCTCCAACGGCAGCTCCCCCACCGAACGCCAATTCCGCGGCGGCGAGTCCCAACCGGGGCGCCTGAACAAGACGTGAAAAGACAAAGCGCGGCCCGATTTAGATTTCATTTATACAGATACCTGTACAGCTATGCCTTCACACTACACAAATTTGAAACACAAAGTAGCTGCTTCAGATGAAGTCGATAAAGAAGTTCAATAACGGGTTTTGTTTTGTGAGTGTTCCAGATTGTTCCTTTTCTTGATGTTTTCTGGACTCCAAGATGCATATCTCCCGGCAAAGTAAATCTGTGGTGATCAGCGAGAGTGGTGTGCACGTTGGCTGACAGGCGGGCGGCTGGGGAACGAAGCATAGCGAAACGGCGGTCGCTACCGTTTTTTCCCAGGAGTTAAGGAAGCAAGGCAAGCTTTCGGGCGCGCCTGTTTCAAGGCGAAGGTTAGGGTGTGCCTGCGTCCGAGTTGGTTGGGACTTGGAGTGTTCCGGGCTTGCGCGGCGCGTACTTGGAGATTCTTAAAATCGCAAGTTTTGAAAAAGAGGTGGATTCGTGAGAAAAACGACTGCGGCTACTCTCTTCGTTGTCACTTTGGTTTTCGCGTTCTTCGTTTTTTCAGTTTCAGGAAGGGCCCAAACGGCAACCAGCGGAACCGTGATCGGAACCGTTACCGATCCGAGTGGTGCCGCCGTTGGCAGCGCCGAAGTGACTCTGAAAAATAAAGGTACGAACAGTCAGGCGGTTCAAAATACGAATGCCGCCGGTCAATACACGTTTGTCAACGTCACGCCGGGCCAGTACACGATCAGCGTAAAGAAGGACGGGTTTCGTACTGCCACCGTTTCTGATTTAACGGTTGACGTGGCGAAGAGCTACAACGTGGATGTAAGGCTGGATCTTGGCTCGGCTTCAGAGTCTGTGACGGTAACCACGGAGGCTCGAGTTGAACTCCAGACAACCGACGCGCAGGTGGGAGACGTCGTTGGCGGAACACAGTTGGTGCGCTTGCCTACTCTTCAGCGCGATGCTTCTGAGCTTCTGACACTCCAGCCCGGAACGACGCCATACGACAGCGGCAATGTCAACGGAACGTTTGGCAATAGTGGCGGCACAGTGGCCGGCGCACGCAGCGACCAGAACACCGTCATGATGGATGGAATCGACATCACCGACAACACCATCGGGGGCGGATCGAATGCACAAAACTTCATCCCCACGGGTGTCGAGAGTCTTGAGGAATTCAAGGTCGGAGTTACCAATTCCAATGCTACTTTCAGCCGAGCTTCGGGCGGACAGATTACTCTGCTCAGCAAAGGCGGGAGTAATACTTTTCACGGAGACGGCTATTGGTTCCATCAGAGTGATGGGCTCAATGCTAATTCGTGGGATTTGAATCACACTACTGACCCAAATACTGGAAAAACTTTTACCAGGAAGACGCCTTTCAAGGACAATCGCGAAGGCGTTAGCGTTGGCGGTCCCATCTTCAAAGACAAGACTTTCTTCTTCAGCAACTACGAAAAACGCCGTTTCCCCGCAGGCCAAACCGTCACCCACCTGGTGCCGACAGACACCTTGCGAGCCGGTACCCTGGAATTCAAAGACGCCACCGGAACGCTGCGCAAGTATGACCTTGCTACAGCAATGAATTGCGGACCGAATGGCAACTTGGCCTGCGACCCGCGGGGCATCGGCATCAGCCCCACCGTCCAGGCCCTTTATAATTTGAATCCAGAAGGAACGGATCCCACCGTACCGGGGGTGGATGGAAATAACACGCTCGGGTTGCGCACAACTGTTACAACTCCGATCAAACAGGATTCCGTCACTTTCCGCCTGGATCACACTTTCACGCAGAAAATGCACTTTTTCGGACGTTATCTCTATTCACGGAACCTGCAGACCACTCCTATCCAAATTGCGGCGCTTGCCGGAAAGCCTGCGATCGCGACGACGGGCAACGATACTCGAGGTGACGGGGTCATCGGCGCTCTTGATTATGCGTTCAACCCAACCACCACGAATGTGCTCCGTTACGGTTGGATTCGTAGCAGAATCTTCCTTCCCGGCTTGTCGCCCAGCGCATCGGCCGCTTCCCTAGGACTTCCCGGAACGAATTCCTCGGCCGGGTTTGTAGCGCTCGCGCCAGGCCTTGGCACCGTCGGCTTGCTCGATGTGCCCATTGACGTGGACACGCAACGCGCACGGACGCAGGGTAATTTCCAACGCAATAAACAACTCGTGGACGACTTTTCGAAGATCGCGGGAAATCACACGATTGTTTCCGGCGGTGCTATCCGCTGGCTGCCGATCACCGCGCAGCGCAACGACAAGGTTGTCGGTTCGCTTGCTTCCCTCGTGGCATTGATGGACGCGGATGGAAACGGAGGAGCTTCCACCATTCCGGCCATCAATCGTCCACCTTCCTGCAGTGCTACCGTGACGACGTTTTGCCTGGTGGGACAAGCGGACCAGACGAAATGGGATCGTTTGTATGCGGCGACGCTGGGAATTGTGGACAATATCAACGTCCTGGCTGTGCGAGATGGCAATCTAAACCCTCTTCCCTTCGGCACTCCCTTGATTGCCAACGCCAACATGCGGGCCTATGACATGTACGTGCAGGACACCTGGCGGTTGAGGCGCACGCTCACTCTTACGTACGGGCTCTCCTATGGCTGGCAAACACCTCCCCACGAGGCGCATAACGAGCAAACTTTCATCGTGGACGCTGCCACGAATCAGATTCTTACAGCTCAGGGCTACATCAACGCAAAGGAG
>Ga0307471_100000082_pt1 | contig 42688 bp, 69 predicted proteins | sample atmos_gasesAM3C__2_FD_204566 | JGI IMG/M metagenome (GOLD analysis project Ga0307471, IMG submission 204566) | Hardwood forest soil microbial communities from Morgan-Monroe State Forest, Indiana, United States - atmos_gasesAM3C_515 | ecosystem: Environmental > Terrestrial > Soil > Temperate... | reverse complement strand
CTCTCTTTGCTGGGCCCGGTGGTAATCGCCAAATCGTAGGAACCTCGTCCAACTACCAAAACATCTTCTGGGGCCATCTCCGGTGGAGTCTTTTCACCATCCTTGGCGAGATACAGGAGCCCTTGCGTGTCGTCCTGCTTCCTGACTCCCACATGCCGGCCGTGGCTCATGCCCTTGTCAATCAGTTCGTTCATCTGGCGGCCATAATTCACCAGCGCCCGGTCAGCGTTATCGGTAAAGTGGTAGCTCCCGACCGCTTCCTGGTTCTGAATCTTTTCTAAGGCAATGCCGCTTTTTTCGTTCTGGCGCTGCGCTGCGCTCGGTAGAGGCGTAATTCCCATTGCTGCCTGTACGCCTCTGCGCCATGCTTCGCGGGCCACTTCGTAAGCTTGAGCATTGGGAACGTATTGCGGACGCGACGGAAGCGGCAGAACCTTCTGCGCGTCCAGCGGATCGGGCAAGGCCTCAACTTCAATGAACGGCTTCGGATTTGTATTGATGGTCGGCCAGTCAGGACTTGTAAACTGCCCTTTGTAGCCAATGAATGGCGCGCGCGGAGCCATGCCGAACTCTTCAAGCTCCTGTGAAGCAATGAATGCCAGCATCTTCTGCGGAGTGCGAGCCCGGCGAATCAGCGAGAGATACTTGCGCTTGGTCCGCCCGCCTTCAGTGACGTATATCTCTTCGCCCAGAATCGGGATAATCGGAATCCAGCTTCCAACCCAGGGGATTTTCTCGATAATTTCCAAGCCGTTGGTGATGTACTGGAATACCTTGCCGTCCTCTACCCGCCAAGCCTCGGCCACAATGATTTCATCGCCCAGAATCCAGTCGGAAGCAATTTTCGCGTCGTCAGCGTCAAAGCTTTTCTTTTGAGCATTCGGATATTCGTGCCCAAAGTCAGCCTTCCGCATGACATCCAGAACGAAACACTTTTTCTGGTCGGAGTAATCTGCTTCCTTGGCGTAGGGATCGAGCAGGACCGTGAACTGGTTAGCTAAGCGCCGGGGCCGGGGCTCAAGATGGCCCTCCATCGTCTTGCGGATCGAGATTCCGAGAAATCCGAACCCGCTCCAGGTGCATTGCTCATAGGCTGTCTGGAAACACGCTTGGAAGTTGCCACGATGGTTTAAGCCTCGAAGTACCGCTTCCCGCTTCTCTGCATCGTCTCCGTTGGCATCCTCGCTCGCCGGGGAAATCTTGCAATCCCGTTTGTTCTGGCGAAGATTGTTGTTAGTCTGCTTGACGTACTGGCTCAGCTCGTCGGGAGTCTCGCAGGGACGGCTCAGTGATTCACGGAAGGCACGTTCGTCGGAAGAGAACGCATCTCCGCCGGCAAAGCGCATGTCCGCTTCCATCTCTTCGCGGTTTTCGCGCCAATAGTCTTTGAAGTGCCGATAATCTTCGCGGATCTCCTTGAGCAGACGCGCTTCAGGAGTGTCCGCTACTGGTTCAGCGGGCTTAACATCTACTGGCTTGTCTGGAACCGGATAATCAGGCATTACGCTTGTAGCGGGTCAGTACTTGACGCTTGGGGCGGGCATGATCGTAAGTTGTGGATTTGCCCGAGTACTTCTTGAAGTCTTCCCTCTGGCGGGCCATATGCGAGTCTCTCTCTAACTCACTGGAGCCCTTTTTCGCGTGGCCCATTGCTGGATCGGCGTGCAATTCGGCGTTCATCTTGGCTTTCTGCGCTGAGGTCAGCGGCGAGCCTGAGGATTCAAGAAAGCGGACTTGGCGGCGGGTCCAGGGCATCAATTCACCGTCCCATTCGAGACATCCATATGGCCTTTCTTGGCCCCACCAACCAACGGCGCTCCAGGCTCAACCTTGCCAATGACTCTGCAATCCGGCGCAAAGTGTCTCCGTGAACATCCAGGACAGCGTTTGCGTTTTCCGCGATCTACGCATTCGCACTTCGGACAAACTTCTTTGTTTGTCCCACGCTCGCGCACCCAGCCATCCTGCCGGGCCAAAATGACAGCGCCCAGCGGCGTCTCGCCCATAAACTCTGCCGACCTAGGACATTTGGAGCATTGCAGTTTAATCAGGACATGCGATGCCAACTCTTTAGCTACGCGCTCAAACTCCTGATCGCCGCGAATGATGCGATTGCGCTCCGATTCGTACTCTTCAAACTTCTCCGCGGTCTTCGACTCGTAGTCTTCTACCGTCAGCGCCTTGAAGGGCAGATGTGGTCGCACGGCCTCCAGCATGGCGTAACGTTCCATACGTGAGCAGTCATTGAGCAGCGCCCGCAGAATCTCATGGTTTGCGATCAGCTTGGCCAACTCCGGAACCAAGTCGGGATCGTTCAACCCGGAGAACCCTGACCGAATCAGGCTGGTTTCGAGTTTTCGGCGCTCGTGCTCGTTCACTCTTCGCCTTCTCCGATGTGCAGTTCGCTTTTCAGGTGCGCCATGAGCTTCCCGCCTTCTGATTCCCCGAAAACATGGTCCTCGGGCTTGTGCTCGTAGCTGGTGAAGTGATGGGTAGCCACGTGCCCGCCCGATTCACCTTCGCGCAGTTCAATGTGGCTCAGCTCTTTCTTCGGGGCTTTCGGCGTCTTCATGGTTGGAGCCTGAGACATCGCCTCGTAAGCGCCCATTCCTTTTGGCATGTGTTATTTCCCCTTTCCGAGAATGCGGTCGGCCTTGGCCCTGATCCTTGCCGCAGCCGAAGGCGAGAGATTGCCTTTGTGGACTTGCTGAGTCGCGCGAGACTTTGCGTTCGCAGCATGAGAGCGGTCAGGCATCGGGTATTTTCGCGAGCCAGGAAGTCCGAACTCTGACTTCGGCAGGCTGTTACGGGTTGCGGATTTCAGTTTTGCCATGATTTTTATTTGTGGGCGGCTTCAGCATTTCACGCTGCTTTGTGATTCAGCACCTGTCCCGCATCAGTCTTGCGCGGGGGTCAATGCCACAGCATTCATGCCGCAACAGGTCGTAGAATGTCGTCAGGTCCGTTCCTGCTCTCGGGCACCACCGCCCCTTGAGTTGCTCAAACTTGTTCCCTCATCCCCACATGAACCCACGCCCGCGCGGTTGCTGTGGCTGGGCCATGTTGGCCGATTTCTTCTGTACCGGCATAGCAAACGTCAGCGCCAAAGCGTCTCCATCGTCCGGGCTGCTGGAATCTATCCCCATACGCGCCAGGCGTTTCTTCATCATCTCTTTGGGCTCAAGTTTGATGCGCTGCTTCGGGTCACTCACGAGGAGCGGCTTGGCAAGATCCGCAGCCAGTTCGTGGTCACGGTCAATCGAGCCCTCGGCCAGCCATTCATTCATGCGGAACCACATGTAATCGCGCATGTAGGCACATCGAATATGCGGCGAGTCCGCGCCAAAGTTAATAACCATGATGCGGTCGCCAAATCCCAAGGCTCTCAGCCGGCTTTCTACCGGAGCCGCGATGCCGGCGGAGTCGAAGAACAGCATGTCCAGCTTTTCGCCGTTGTACCGTGCGGTCAGGATTTGAGAGAGCTTGCCAACCATTATCGCGGGGTCGCGGGTAAATTCTCCTTTGACCTTGACCGGTGGAATAGTCTTGGCGTCATAGCCCTTGCGAAACCTCACTACGTTGTCATCCGCGCCGCCCCACGCGAAGTCAACGCCGGCGACTAGGGCATCATCAGGCAGACTCCGGGGTAGGCGGTCCTGAGCATTCTTGATAGTGTCCTGCCCGATGTATTGGCCGCTCGATTGGCGCGGCGGTAGTCCACGAACACGGACCCGAACAAAGTCTGAATCTTCCCCGTAGAGCTCAACCCATTCCTTGATTTCCTCGGTGTTGATGCCTTCGACTTCGCGGGAATCAATGACGTGGTATTTCCACAGATGGCGCTGATTACCATGAACGCAATCGTAAAAGTCGCCACTGTTCAGAGTAGGGTTGCCAAACTTGAACCAGAGGATTTCCGTATAAGCATCTGTCAGCGCGCCGCGGCCTACCTCAGTCGAAATCTTGGCGGAAATCTCGCTGGCCTCATCCATGATGAGGATTAATCTGCGGCCTTGGTTGTGCGCGCCGGCGAATGCCTGAGGGTTGTCTTCACTCCACGGCATGAAATCACAGCGCCAAGTCTGATCATGGTTCTCTTCAAGTACTCGGATGGAGCTAACATGAACATCGAACCAGTTAGCATTCAGCGCCCTCCGGAACCAGGTTGCACACTCAGGCTGCGTCTTGGAATCGAGCTGGCCTTTGGTGTTGGCCGTGACGACTACTTTGCAGTCTTCAAAGGTGCTTAGTCCCCACCAGATGATGAAGGCCACAAGGGCAGATTTGCCAATACCGTGCCCGCTACTGACAGCGCATTTGTAAGGTTTGAATCGTGTCTCGGGATTGCTTAGATGAGTTGCAATATCTTTCAGGATCGCCGCTTGCCAGCCCCGCGGGCCCGCATGGCCTTTTAGTTCACCGTTGCCCCACTTAAAGCCATACCGCACAGCCGCGAGCGGATCATGGTTATATTTGGTTAGGTCAGCGGCCAACATTCGCTGATCCTCTGCCTGCTCTGGAGTAGGACAGATCATCCGGCTTCTGCCCTTTCACGCGCGGCCCTGATTTCATCTGCCAAACTGACCCGCAATTCGCCACTTACCTGCACTGGCTGAGCAACTTTCCCCTCAAGGCGGTCGAGTGCCTTTTCCAGCAATAGAACCTTGGCCATCGCACTCTTCCCTTTCATAATCTTGCGGACCTGAGCAGCAACAAAAGGCTTGTCCTGAAAGACTTCGCGGAATACCTGGGTAATCCAGTCCTGCCCATTCTTTCCCTCGGGGTTAAGTACTTGTCCAGGTTTGATTCGCGTAGCAGCGCCAATTTCAGGCGAATGGCCCCCGCGTAACACCTTCTTAACGCCTTCGGGTTGGGGAAGTTCGTCAGCCATTTCTGGTCTTTTATGCATTCCAGCCGCGTTTTGGGCATCGCATAATTTGAAAACTATGCATAAACTACTTCACCATCGCTTCCGGATGACTGGTTGGGTATTTCAAGCTCTGCAATTGTTCTATGCTTGGCGTTCTGCCGCTGCGGTGTATTGCGCCGTCCGCGTCTCGCCAAGCCAAACCGCACGGACGCTGGCCGAATTTCCCATCACCGAGCAATTCAAAAGGACCGTAGAAAACCTTGATGTGTAAGGTGTGTCCTACTATCTTGTCGTTGCTCATTTCACCATTGCCTCAGGGTGTGCAGCCCCTACAGCAGCATTCCAGGCTTTCTTTAAATCACTGGCTGATTTGGCTTTAGGAATAACTGGCAGAGCTTGAGTTTGCAGTATGGAAGATTGGGCCGCTACTGAACCGGTGGGCAGTTTCTTGAGCAAGTAGCCGAAACCGGTGTTCACGACCGCGACCGCGATGTCGATGTATTTCACCAAGTCCGGGTTCTTGATGTGCACGTCAGCCAGCACTGTTGAGAGATTGCCTGTGAGCGTGTTCAGCAACGCGTGGATTTGCCCCGCGACGCCGGGTTTCTCCGTGGCCGATGCCGCTTCAAACTTGTTGTAGAGAGTCAGCAAGTCTTTCAGGCCCACATCTGCGAGCGACATGATTCCAGCTGCCGCCGGATTACCCGCCGCGATGATTGGAATGGCTGCTGCCCAGATTTCTTCGCCCACCTGGAGCCCTGCAACGATTTGGTCCGCGCCGATCTTGGGACAACCGGTGGTCATCAGGATCTCAGGCAGCACGAATGCTCCGACTCCAGCCATACCGGCGAATTTCGCGAAGTCTCTGCGAGTTAGCTTGTTCATTCAGTTTGTCCTTTCAGATTCAATGAGTTTGCGGGCCAGTTTCTCTGCCTTTTTGTGGGAGTAGCGCCGCTTTAGCTTGGTGTCGTATTCGCGCCCCGCTCGCTCAATGCCAACGATGTATGCGATTGCGGCCGCAACGCCCAACACGAGAATGGAAATTGCGCTGTTCACGAACTTAAAAAGTGCCATGCCAGCCAGCCAAGGATCATCGCCCTCAGCCACTTCGGAGTCAGATCGCGTATCACCCAGGTCAGCGGTACCGCGCCGCGTCTTATTCCCTTGTGCTGCTGGTAGAGTGCCCAAGCTTCATTAATGGCAAAGTAGGCGATGAACGCGTACCAGATGTCCTTGGCCCACCAGCTCATTGCGTGTAGAGGCATTTACTTTTTTGACTTTGCGAATCGTTTACTATGTTCCGCGCCGATTTTCTGCTGATGCTTTTCCAAGAAACCTAGTACTCGCGCCTCGACCTCTTGCAGCACCACGCCGAGCATGTAAGCGGTTTCTCCGCCCTCGTTCCTTGGGAGCTTATTAACAGCATCCCAGAAACGCTTACTTTTATTGCCTGAGTAATGACACACAAGCTTCATTTGTTTGGGTTTGCGTAGGCCAGAATGATCGTTGCCAGTCCGCCGAGAATCGCTGCGCCTTTGGCTCCGAGCAGTCCGTTAACGGCGCCGCGGATTGCGTCATTCGACACATAGAGTGTTACTCCGGTTACGACCGCGCCGGCCAGAACGTGTGTCCAAGTCTTGAATTGCGATAGAAACTTCATTGCTTCACCTTTCTGACAAACTCGTGAGATATTCCAAGCTTTCCGTGCAGCCAGTGAGAACATCCGCACGTTTCACATGGCTCGTGAGCTTTGGGAGGTAGGGCTAGAATCTTGGCCTTTAGTTGCTCTGTCTGCGCAGGCGTCATTGCGCGACCGTCTGGTACTTTGCCATCCGTGCCATAACCTGACTCGGGTAGTACGAATTTCCGCCGCCATTCCAGCGAAGCAGGGCTTTCGTCACATCTCCGCCGGCCGCGTCCAAGCATTTCTTCAGGAACCTAACCCCTACCGAGATACCTATGTCCGGATCGCACAGAGCCGAGAGGAACTGGTGCTGGAATCCCATTGCGCGCGCGTTTTCGCCCATCACCTGAAACAGCCCAAAGGACATAGCGCGAGTCATTTCTTCCGTGGTCGGAGCATCGGGTAATGCCGGGTGAATGTACCTGCGCTCAAATGCAGGCTCAAAGCGAATGGCCCAGCAGTTCCATCCTGATTCCTGCTCTGCGACCGCACAGGCTAAGGCCGGGTCAACTCCGTAGAGAGTCGCTTGCTGCTTGACTTGATCGACTAGAGATTCTGGATCCATTTACGCTTTAGCCGCCATTCCCTTCAGCTTGGCGCATTTGCGTTTCCACGCTTGCCGGTTCCACTCCCGACGCCGCTGCACGTCATTGTCAGCATCGGCATCGTTCGGTCGGTAAATCGCTTGAACCAGCTCATCCATGAAGTAGCCGCCGATTATCGCCACAGCCTCAGCACACTCTCTGCCGGCCTTGCATTCGGCACAGTTGCGAACATGCTCCGTAAAGGTCATTGGCACCGGATAATCCTTGCGCCAGTCTTCGCGTCGATGCCGATTTGCTTACCATTTTGGCAGTCACAATCTTTGCGCTCATTTCCGTCTGCATCCGTCCAGGTGTTTGTTACTCGGCAGCCTGTCCAGTGATAATTGACGGGCCTTTTGGCCGCGCAGCCGCCCAGAGGTACCAGGCAGAGCAGAGGCAGCAAGCGGCGCACGACTCAATCCCCTGCCACCACCTTGCCGCCGTTCGGGTCAATGCCCTTCCGCTTTGCGAAGTCACTCCACATCAGCTTGTGCTGATAGTTGAAGATTGAAAGTCGCCAGAGAATACCGACCAAAAGCGCCGTATTCCCGACTTGGAGAAGATCGTGAACGAAAGGGGGCAGCATAAGTGCGGAACGAGCTACTCAGGAGTAAAATTCCCCGCAGCCGAGCAGGTATGGTATGAATGCTTGTTCGGTCAGGCCTCGGATTTTCTGTCTCAGCAGAGTCCGGGGCCGCTGCCACTTACGCTAGGAATTGCCTTGCTGATTTTGCTGCCACTGTTGGAGCTTAGCAGTGAGTTCGTCAAAATTGGGCGTGTTAACTCCGCCCGACGCACCGCCGAGCGGACCCGTACCAGCCCAAGGTTGCTGGAAGTGCGGCTGGATAAATGGCTGATGATGATAAGGATTAGGCCGACCGCAACACGGGCAATAACCACAATTCGGACAAACGTGCATCATAAAATTCCTCTCACGCGAATGAGCTTTGGTCCTTCGCTGGATACGTCAATAAAAGGGGTTGCCGCCAAAACGTACGCTTAGGAATGTCCGCAAATAAATAATCGGGATAGTCGTAATCGAATGATTGCTGCACCTGCACGATTCGGGCGGATCTTGCCAGCTCAGGAACGTAACTCATGGGCGACCGCATCCGTATGACGGCCTTATTAACCCACTCCGCCAGTGCTTTACGCACAAGAGTCAAGGCGACGGTTTTCTTGACGCGCCGCGCCGGGGATTCACTATGATTTTGGTGGGATTCGAGAACGCCAATTTTGGCAGACACTGGTAGTGTTGTCACCTGCGGACCCCGCTTTACCGTGCGAGGCTACGGTCTTTCAGATAAGCGGCGGACGGGGGAATCAGAACGCCGCCCATCCTATTTGTGAGCCCTTAGTCGTTACATGTGGTTATGAACTAAGCAGAGCAGGAAATCAAGGTACTAAGTGGAATCACGAGCAGAATATATTGTGTAACATTGTGTTCAGGTGCGTTTCGCCTGCCGGATGATCCAGACAATGAAGGCAGACTTGGACAATCCTGAGTCCTTACGCTTCTGCTCACAGTATTCGTAGATGTCTGGGGGCATGTAGACCATGACCGGAACCTTTTCGGTTTCGGCCTCTTGCCGGCTGGATGGCTTGGGATCTGCGCTCACTGGCCCTCCGCTGGTTTCTCGAGGCAGACTAATTCTCCGAATAGCTCAGCGAGTTTTGCTATGTCCTCGGGCTTCCAAAAGCTGGTGCCGGGAAAGTAGTTCGGCGTAACGTACTCGGCTTGAACCGTTAGCTTGATGATTTTCCCGTTCTCCGATTCGGCGTACACTTTCATGGCGTCCTCCGCTGCCTTAGTTGCTCCAAAATCGCATTGCCGATCCACTCGGCCCAATCCGCATCCGGGGCAAGCTGGTCTTTCGCTATCAGTGCATTCCATTCGTCGTCCGCTTTCCAGATCGCAGGCGCTAAATCGTCCCCTACCATCTCCTCCAGAGAACTCAGGCGGGCGGTCAAACACTCAATCGTCTTCTCCTGCGCCTCTGAAAGTCCTTCCCATTTGTCTGCCCAGGCCTTTGCCATGTCCCGCTCCTCCCGCGCTTTGGCCAGATTATTACTGATGCTGTCCAAATACTCCCTACTTAAATCCAACTCGGGAGCGGGGTGGGTGGCTGGCTCGGCGGGTTTCGCGAATGCTTTGCGATCATAGACCGGCGACCCATCAGCCGCAGTATCTGCGGGGAAAGTCTCCTTGTGCTTGATCCGTTTCATTTATCCTCCATCTCTCGCAACGTCTTGTAGTGCTCCAACTTGCGGAGAAGGTCGGCAGCGAGTGCAGGGTATTCCTTCCGGCAGGATTTGATGTATGCCGCGATTGCCGCTAGTGCATGCTTGTCATGCCGCCAATCCAGCACGAAATACTCGCAGTCATTGTGCCGCGCCTTGTTGTCGTTGCGGGTTACAGTGAATTTGTCATAGAGGCCGCGTTTAGTATCGTCCGCCCCGGCAGCTTCGGGCTTGTTGGTGGTCATGCGCTTACCTCTTGCGGAAACGCGTCCTCGTACTCGAACTCATAAAAATCGTCATCCGTTCTGCCGTATTCGCGCAGTTGTTTCAGGTACTCATCTCGGCCAAGTTCGAAGATTTTTCGGGCGTGACCGATGCCAAACTGATGCATCGCGCCAGTCATGCCGAACTCGCGGAGCTTGGGATGGGCAGATATGAACTCATCCATTTCTCGCGCCTTGGCATTATCGGGTGAGGCTATGCCGATGATGTTCTGGAACTCGGTATAGGTTGGTAACTCGCCCTCGGTCTTGCATTTTTGCATGAAGGCGAGCGCTCGGGCGCAGATGACTTGGCAGCCCCATTCGTAGCCGCCAAACTCACGACCGCCCATTCCTGAAATATCGCATACTGTTATTTTGCTCATTTCCGCCCCTCCTTGGACTGATCCCCGGACTCGGACTTTAGTGCGGCAAGGGCTTGCAGAAACGTAGTAGCGAATGCCGTCCACAACTCTTGATTGGCATCCCAATCGCCATCGGGATAATCAATCGAGTAAGCCTTCCGCGCCAGCTCCGCCGCCCCAATCTCCGGCTCGCTCGGTTTCGGCTTGATTACAAACTCCGTCATGCAGTCTTGGCAGACGAATCCGGCGTGATCCAACACGTCAATCGCTTTGAAGATCAGCGTCGGGGAAATGGTGAGATGGCGGCACTCTTCGGGCTTGATCAGTTTGCGCATCGGCCCCGGATTCAGAGCATCAGGCCATACCAAGCCAGACGCTCCAGAGTTTCCGCCCTGCGACAAGACGATTGGTTGAACGGGGTTGGTCGGCTTAGCATTTGATGTCATAACGCGCTCCTACTTCTTCCACTTCATCTTTCTTGCCAGGAATCGGTTTATATTCGTACCAAATAGAATCCTTGGGCCAAGCGCCTTGGCGGCTCCTCGCTTCCCGTTCGCTCTCGGCTGTATCCAGCACAACAGCGGCATCGGTGTCACCCGAACGAGCTCTAGCATCGAACAAAACAAACAATCGCCCGCTGGTCGGCTCAGTTTTCATGTAGTCCCCCTTTCTTTAAAAGCTTTTCTTCTAAACGTTATTGCTTGTGGGCAGAGCCTCGGAGGGTCCCTGCCCGCCTTCAGTGTTTACCGTGGTTGCTGCGCGGGTGCTGAAATCAAATACCTCTTGGCTCAGTCGTTTGGCCGCGATCTCCGCGTATGGTTCCTCAAGCTCAATGCCTATCGCGGGAACTCCAGCCATTTTCGCTGCCTCAAGTGTCGTGCCTGTTCCGCAGCATGGGTCTATTACCGATTGGTCAGCGAACACGCGCACAAGGAATTGAAGGTGCTCAAGCCGTCGCGGAGCAGGATGTGGCAATGCTTCGTAATCCTCGGGGTCGCTCTGCCCTTCGCCGCGTCCGACGTGCTGAAGCTTGTTGCTGTTGTTTCGCGCTACATACTCGCCGGATAGGACGTGTCTGCCTTCTCTGGATGGTGGCGCGGTTCCGTAAGCGTAGGCCACATCGGAGCCGACAAGGATTCGACCGCGGTATGACGGACGGGCGTAACGAAGCCAGCAGGTCCGCAGATATTCATAGCGCGATGGGACGGCCGATAGAAAACGCGGGTCGGACGTACAGCCCAGATGCACAACAAGGCGCTCCACCTCGAGATGCTCGCAAATCTCAGCGAATAGAAGGAAAGGGTCTTTTACGCTCGGGAACACGCTATTCGGCCAGACTGGATCGACAATGCAGGTATCAGGCTGCGGACGCTCGAGCTGCGGAAGCACTTCCCGCGCATCACCACAGTAGAGTGTTACCCAGTCGTCTTGGTAGTACGGTTTCAACACTCTCTCCACCTTTCACGCTCAGTTGTTCCGGGCAAGGGCCCCTGATCACTTTCTTTTCAAGCAAGCTGCGTAGAAAATAAGTCTCTTACTGACTTCTAGCTGCCACCTTTCTGCGAAGGGATTTCAAGGACTTCTCCCCGCGTCCGCTTTAGTGGCACCCAGACTTGGTTATGGAACTCGTAATGCCATACACTCCCGCGCTCATCGAGAGCGAACAGTTCCGTGGAATTGTAAAACTGAGTGTTGTACTGACGCGCTCCGCAGCAAATCTGAACAAACTTAGCATTGGTGGTCACCGGGCCTTCTCCTTCCTCTGCTGTGTCTCTGGGGTTGGCTTCTCTGTGCCGTCGTAATAACCAGCGGCTTTCACTAGGCAGGCTTGAAGATTGTTGCCCTTCTCCGCGAGACGCACACCAACCTCAACACCCAACAGAAAGCACCCCCGTTTCGCTATCAAAGTGTTTACGTCATACTTAGGCCGTTTCATGCCTTCTCCTTCCTCCTATTCGTGAGCTTCGTCCAAATGCCGTTCTTGACAGGTCACCGAGCAGTAGACCACTCCGCAGCAGCATTGCCCGATTGCTGGAAGTTCACAGTCGCCCACTCCGCAAATCGTAGGCTCACTCGGCTCAGGGAACACGGCCTTAAGCGGTTCGAGGTTCTCCGCCGTAATTGGCGTGTTGATAAATTCTTCCACCGCTTCGATCTCTTTCTTGTTCATGGTTTCTCCTTGTGTGTCTCGTGGGTTTCTGCGGCTCGAAGTTCTTCAACTCGCATCCAATAGCGCGACATCGCCTTGGAATAGCATGGCTCAGAATGCTGGAACATTTCGTAGTCAACCAGCCGCTCGCCGGAAATCGCAAAGGTATAGCTTTTCTCAATGCGCGAGTACAGAGCCAAGGCGTAACGCTGGCAATAGGCCATTTGTTCCTCTGTGTAGTGCATCGACCCGGCCATCACTCACCATCCTTCCTCTGCTGTGTCTCTCTTGCTTTCATTTCGTCGTTGGATTTTCTCCATTAGATCGGCGACTGCTGCCTGCTCTGTCGCGCCATGTCCGATTGGATACCCCTCGCCATCATAGGTGTCACCGTCAATCGCCGACCAATCGAAGTTGCGATTCGGAATCGGCGGGTAGTCATAAGAAGTCTCGATCTTCATTCACTTCTCCTTTGCTTGCTGTGTCTCTGGGGTTGCCGGGGGAGCGGGGAGAGGACGCCAGTGGGTCGGATCGATTTCTGCGGTCTGAAATCCGTGCGTTACTAGCGTCCAGTTCGTCGTTTCGTGGTCGTAATTGGCGATCTCGTATACGCTTCCGTCGCCGCCCGGAAAATGCACAAGCACATCATCTGAAATCTCTGGCTCTTTGACGCCATCTCCGTAGATCGCTTCTGGCAGCCTCTCTCCCACCGCAATCCATCCATCAGAGGGATGGGGCGGGGCGGCGTAAAACCTTTTACTGTTGTCCAGGCACCATCCTCCTGCCCGATCGTGCTCTTCTTGCGACTTTCCGCAATGCCTACAATTCCTTGGAGAGATAGTGGCTTGGTTCAGGATGGTGTGAAGAGACCTAGCAATGGTTTCCGCGAAACTCTTCTTCGCTGAAGTGTCCGGCAGATATTTGTAAATGTCGCCTCGTGTGCAGTAGAACAAGTCTTCAGCTAAACGAGCCGCCCAACCTGGCACCGATTCGCGGTCAATGGTTAACCCTGTGTAGATGACTTCAGATGTTGCCGACGATGTTGACGGGGCGGAACCCAGTCGAAGATGGGCTGCGTGACAGTTGTCTAATTGGCTGCGGAGCTGAGAAATAATCGCCTCTAATTCTCCAAGCTCCTGCCCCTCCCGCCCCCGTTCGAGACGCGAGAGAAGCTCGGCGCGGAATTGTAAGAACTGCTTGTCGGCCTCTGTTTGCCGTCCGATTGCGCCGAAAGCATGGGCAAAGTTCGCCAGCAGTAAGTCATCCGTCATCTCTTCAATCTTTGTTTCTTGGGTGCTCATTAAAACGTCCCCCTTTTTATTGCCCTCACTGTTATTTCCGTCCGCGGGTTGGCCACGTCTCGCCGCTTCCGCAGATGCAGATCAAATACATGCGCGTCTGATACGGCAACAGCGAGTCCCTTTTTGACCGTGCGGAATACTCGTAAATCGGCAAGCGCATCGAGCAGGACTTTCGCGAATCCATCTACATCGCCCTTCTGTTTGGCTCCGAGGTAGATTGTTGCCTCAACGGTGAAATATTCTCCAACAACGTGCTGGAATCCTACGAAGTGCTGCATGTCCGCCTTGAACTTTGTGGCCTCTGGCGTCAGATAATGCCTCCCGCTGCGCGTGTGCTTGACGTAGTGGTTGCAACTCGGGGGTATAAGTGGGACGGTGAAACTTACGCTTTGTTCTTCCACGATTCCCCCTTTACCACGCGATAGATTTGCGAGCGGCTAATATTGAATCGGGTGACCACCTCACGGATATTTCCACCGCGGCGACCACCGAAGGGGCTACCTACAAACGCGGCCTTTATCTTCTCCACCTCCTCTGGCGAGAGCTTGGTTTGGGGCTGGCGACGAATGTTTTCGGTGCGCGTGACGGCTTCGAGGTGGGCCGGATTAACACACCTTCGGCATCGGCATATGTGATCCACCTCGAGCCCTTTCGGGATAGAACCAACGTAGCGCTCGTAATACACTATGTGCGCTTGCTTCGATCGGCTCGGGCCTACTGATGCCCGACCATAGCCATTGGCATCTATGTGGCCTTGCCACTCCCAGCACCCAGTAGCAGCGTTTACGATGTACGGATGCGCTAACTTGCCTTGGTGGCCCATGATGTACTTTTGAGCATGCCCAGCGATACAGCCCTGCCGCCGGTTGGTCATTTTAGCGATTGGCGCTTTCCCGCCACACCCGCACATGCACAAACCGCTAGGGTTTGGTGGAGTTAGCGGAACCGTAAATGTAACTTCTTTATTCATAAGCATTTGTATGATTGCGCCGCCCGGTAGCTGGCCGAGCGGTTTGTCAAAGAATCGGATAAATTTTCCCAACTAGCTTCTACAGGTTCTCCTCTACTTTTGATTTGCTTCCGATGATGCCTCTATTAAGTAATTCCTGCTTTTGCCTCTCCAGTTCCGCATTGCGCTTTCGCAGGTACTCGTTGTCATCCAGCCGTAACCGCTTTCTGGGCACCGCTTTGGTTAGCTTTACGACACTCACACCGCTTAGCCTTTCCAGAGCGTGTATCCCATCCTGATCCTCCGCAGATTGGGCAATTCTCTTGTTCCGGGCTTCGCTGCGGAGCCGCTCCAGGCTCTTTGTGCCGGCCCGTTTCTCCGTTGGCCCCGTTTTCGTGTAAGGGCCAGATACCTTTCCAGTTGTTGAATATGGATTGATCCAAGACTTCTTTCGGCTCATGGCCTTGCTCCTTTAAGCGCCCGAGTTTTGTGACCGCAATTTTTATCGCCCGCCCGGTTTTTATTTCTTCGCCTATTTCCTTTCGCATATCGAGGTACTCACGGAACTCTTCCTCAGGAACCCAATCAGGAACCTCTCGTAAAGCAGAGAGAAGAGAAGAGTCGTTTCGCCTTCGTCGTTTCGTGACCTTCGCTCCCTGCTCGTGTAGCACCTTCAGCATCCGCTCGTTGTAGATCCGAAGACCGTCCTCTGTGCGATTAAAGTGGCTGTCCAACAGTTCCATGCCTCCATGCTTTCTGAAGTACCATTCTGTTCGCGCTCCAGCCAATTTCCACAGTTCGGAAACCTCGTTCGGCAAAAACCCCGGCGTATCTGAATCTGCTAACTCGATCAGAAGTTTCGAGTACCATCCAAAGGCGTAATCCGGCAAAGTCTTATAGGCTTTCGATCCTTTCATTCGCTGGATGTAATACGGTATCCAGGTTGGCTTGTTGAGAATGTCGGTCAGTTTGATTGCTCCGATACCACTTGCGCACTGCGCAAGGTAGCTTCCTGCTCTCCGAATGTGTTCTGATGGGTCTTACGCTTCCAGCTTCTAAGGAAGCGCCGTAGGGCCGCGTAGCACGAATCTGAGCAGCAGAATCTAGCCATGCCTTTGCGGTTCAATCTCTGGGGCGGAATGGAGTGAGTGCAATTCACGCAGAACAAACTCATGCCGTCAGCGCTTTCTGTTGGGATACTTGCTCAAGGAATCGGTCGTACATGGTGATTGCTGTTCCGGTTCCGTTCGGGCCGTTCATCACGCAGTAGGGAAGGAATACTTGGGCGATGGTCGCCTGTTCCGCTTCGATCAAAGCCATCTGCGCCGCTACCCAATCCTTGACGATGCGCCATGCCACGCGCCGCGATTGCTCACGATTCGCCGGGTTACGCTCAAACCGGATTCGCGCGTTGCGATCTTTGTAGCCATTGCAGAGCGACTTGAACACACCTTCAAAGTTGCAGGGCAGGCGGAAGGGAATCGGCATCTCGTTCAAAATCAGCATGAAACTAACGCCAGTCGGTCGCCCCTGCTCGTCATAGAGAACCTGGATTGTCCGCGCTCCCTTGCCGGCGAGCAGGCCCATGATTTCCCCGACCGTCTTGCCTTCGGGAACGCTTGTCGTGTAATTTTTGATCGCCATCTACTTTTGCTCCTGCATCCACTTGCCTAGTTCTTCCGTTTCATAAATCCGCTCGCATTCAGCTACTGACTTATCCGTCTGGGCAAAGAACTCTTGCAGATGTTCCGCCAGAGCTACCGCATCCGATCCGCATGTTCCGCAGCGCCCATGCTGATCCATTGGGCCGACTACGAAACAATCCAGACATATGCGGGTGTCGTTCACAGTTTGCTCAGCCTGTTCAATTCGACAACTTCCGGGTCTACTGGCTCTGGTTGGTCTTCTCCGCCATCGTTATCATCGTCGCGGATGAACTTTTGACAGGCGCACATAGACCCTTCAGGCCAATCTTTCTCCGGCGGGTATTCGACTTTGCAGCGACCTACTCCGTTGACGTGGCAGCAGCGGTCGCGCTCACATTCACACACTCCCGGCTTCAATTCCTCAGTGGGCTTACGCTTAAACGGGCCAAATACTCACGCTTCCGCCACCTTTCCATTGACTGACATCACCCTCAACAACTCCTCCACTTCACCCTCCTGCTCACGTGCGCTCTGCATGGAGTTCCTCCGCTGTGCCGGGGTTTCTGCTAGATGGAATCCGCGTTTCCGATTTCTGGTGATACCAAAATGCGTGCCGTTTTTCTTCAGGATGAAGTCCCATCCGCTCCCCAAAAAGTTCCTCTCCAGCCGCTCGATAGCTAGTTCTCGCCAACTGTTTGCTGTGCCGCTCATGCTGTTCGTTCCTCTGCCTTCCACGCAAGAATCTCTAACTCCGCTGCTGCTAAATCTGCCCGGTACTGGTCGGCATCGTCCGAGTTCTCAAGGTTGTACCGCCGCTGGGCCGAAAGCTTCGACATGCACGCTCCGCAGAATGACGCCTGCTTTTTCTTGGTGCCATTGCAGTAGCAGACTTCGCCTTCCCAATACTTCCGCGCTTCGGTGAGGTTCATAACTCGACCTGGCTTTCTGCTGACTGGCTTTCCGCCTGCATTGTGCGCCGCTCTATGGCATTCTTTGCAGCTCGCCAGAACGCCGTCCAGCGTGTCCGTCTTGTTGGCTCCGTGCCGAACGTGGGAGAGTTCCATTGATTCCCAAGTAATAATGCGGCAACAGCGCATATCAAGAGCGTCTTGGGCCTCGCAATATCCGCCGCTCCGCTGAAATGCTGCACGCCTAAGCTCCGTCATGTCCTCTCCGCGCAGTCTCACCCTATCCGGCCCCACTCTACGGGCAGAGGAGCGCTTAGGGTTTGGACGCGGGCGAGCGAAGGGATTTCTCAACTGGCAATGTCCTCATCTGTGATTTCCAGAGATGCCACAATCGACTGCGGTCCCGGCTTAACTAGGTGCTGTTCCGCGAAGCTCTTTAGTCTTAACGCTAAATCCCGGCAATCTCGCTCAAGATGCGGATAGCGGTACTGCTCCAGAACGTGTAGATCTCTGACTACAAACACGCGGGAATCATCTGTCGTGTCCGCTTCCTGCATTTCCCAGACGTACCACGTGAACCTGTCAGCGCCGAATATGTCCAGGTAATAGCGCCACTGATACTTCTTGAAGTAGCGTTCCGCGTCGAACCACGTTGCTGCCTTATGGTCCAGGACGTGATGACCGTTGATCGCGTCCACTTTCCCGCTAACCGTGATTCCGCCGTAGTCTTTGCTCTTGCGAATCTCACGGACAGGGAAGGCTGGCAGTTCAAAGTCACCGTCAAAGATGAACGTATGGCCTTGTGAGTCGATGCGTTCAACTTCCCCAGTTCCTAGTTTCTCCAAGGCTGCATGGAAGGCCGTGCCGCGCTTCATGTCTGGCGTCTCTACTTTCCCGGTCAGTTCCTTGATAAGCCAGTTCATGTCGGCGTCGGGATCGTCTTCCCAAGACCTGAACACATCGACTTGTGAAACCCGGTAGATCAGTTCAGGCATACGCCTTCTCCGGTTTGACTTCGTACTGCATGGCCTTTTTGTTGAACGTGAATCCCTTGTCCGTGGCCTTGGAGTGGAAGTACATCTTGGCCGCGTCCGGGGCGTTACGAACGTTGCCAATCAGCAGGTTGAAGTCATCAAGGGATGCCAGGTCGTCAATCGCGGTCTTCCATTCGTCCAGCCGGGATTGCTCGGCAACTTGGTCCGCGCTCATGGCGTTAAGCTTGGCTTTGATCTGGGCGATGACTTCAGCGAGAAAACGGGGATTCTTGTCAGGATGTGGAATTTCCAGTTCTTCGAGCTGCCCTGGATTCTTTCCGAAGGCTCCTTCTCGGGGCGAGAAGTCCAAGAACCGCTGTGTCTTTTTGTCCTTGCCTTGGCGCACAAATACGCGACCCATTGCGTCAACGGACTTGTAAATTTCGTTCTTGGAGCTGCCCTGCGCGTCCAGGCGTTCGATTACGTCATCCCCATTGCGCTGCTCGTCCATGTGGCAAATCAGCACAACGTCTTTGCCGAAGCCGTTCACGACTTTGAGCCATGCCGCGAACCGCGATTTCAATACGCCGAATCCCTGCAAGCTCAGCGAGCCGTCCTTTTTGCCATTCTTGACATTGTCGGCAATGATGTCGGCAGAGAGTTTGTCGAGTGCGCGGCCAGCCGTATCTACGATGATGGTTTGGTACGGAGCAAGGTCTTCAGCATCCATGTCGGACACATCGGACCACCGAGAACAGGCAACACTGTCCTTGCGGTTGCAGGCCCGATATGCCCCATTGTCAAAGTCCAGATCCAGCGGATCTTCGGCGGTAAAGCCGAGAGAAGTCTTGCCCACTCCCGGGGGGGCATAGATACACAGGTTGAGGCGTGTTACCTGGATCGGTTCGTTAGCTTTTATGATTCGTAGCGTCATCTAGGTTGCTCCTCTCTCTCAAATCTGGGGGCGATTGTTCTCGCAGGCTGAAATATTCCATGCTCTTGTGGGCGGCGCGTATTACCCGGCAATTCACTTCTACTCTCCGGTTGTGGATGAAACCCCTCAGCCTGCGTCTCGCATTGAGTACCGTTCATACTTGCGGTACTCAGGCCAGATGTTGATATATCCGCTTCGTCGCCCTGATCGCCGGGATAGCTAGGCGGAATCGGCTCCAGCGTCGGAATGATGTGATCCGGGGTTAAATCCCGTACTGCTCCGCGCCGGATGAGATTTCTCGCCGCTTGCGCCCAATGCTTCAGGTAGTAGCCGTCGCAGCGTACAAACAGGTCAGTCAGCCGCAGCGGAGAAACTTTGGCTAATTCGCGGAGAATCTTGTGCTCAATCTCTGATTCAGTAACGGGGAAGTGCAATAAGTTTGTGCTCATGGGTTTTTCCTTGGCTTTCTACCCTCTGCGAAGCCGCCGATTCTGACATCCACCTTGCCCGTATCAGGCGATAGGATTGACGATGTGCGCTCCGGCGACTTCGCACAGGGCAGAGCCTGTGCCTTACTTTGTTACTAGCTCAGCTTCTTCCGCCTGCGAGAGCAGCGGCTCGCATTCCCATTTCGCTTCCTGAACCTTCACGCAAACTGTGTCACGCGCGGCGGAAACGATAATCTCTGGGGCAGCAGTTGGCTTGAATTTGATTTCAGCGTAACTACCGTTGGTCAGCTCTTTGGTGCCGCTTCCGAGCGAACGAACGGCGGCGAGCAAATGCTCCTTCTTGTACATGTGGAAAAACAGCATTGGCGCTGTGTTTGTTTCAAACTCCGGGCGAGTCAATAGAAACTCGCCAATTTCCTTCAAGCGTTGCGCATAATCGTGCGACTTCATACTTCCTCCTAAGAAATCTGCGAAAGAATCAAAACTGAAACCAAAACCACAAACGGGCTCAGGAAAACGCACTTCCAGGCCAACTCCCTTACCTTGCTAGAGCTTGGAGAGGAGGCGGGGAAGTGGTAGATCAGGCTCATAGAATCACCGCCGCTGGCATCTCCGCATCCTGCAGCTGGTGAACATGAAAGCAGTTCGGGTGAATGTTCACGTACTCGGATTTGCGCGGTAGCATGATTGCGCCGTTGATCTGGGCCGCGTCAGGGCAGAGGTCGTACCACGCGGTATAGATTTCGTCCCAAGTCGGATAGCGGTACGGAACCGAGATGGACAGATGCCACAATCCCTGTTCTTTCGCGATGTGGGCCTGAACGTCGCCCCAGTGGTACCAATCGCCGCCCATTGGGTGAGAAAACTTCTTCCAGTTCGCTTTTGGAGTGAGCTTGATCATCGAATCACCAACTGGTACTCATACAGCCCTTCACCCAGATACCTGCGATTGACCGTGTGTCCGAAGTGAGGCTTTCTGAGGTCCCGCAGTCTGGCCGATACTCCCGCCTCTGATCCCTGCCAGCCAATCTCACGGACAATCTGGGGAATGGTGCGGAACTTTCCGTCCTTCATCAGCTCAAAGACCTTAGCGAGCTGCGAGGTCAGCCGGGACTGGTCACGAGATGCGGAGTAGGTCTTGCCGCCGAATAGGGGGGCATGGAGGGGCGTGCTCATGCTGCACCCCGTCCGGATAAACGAGGCGCAAGCCTGCTAGATTGTTTGTTTTCAGAATTTGGTGGCGGCGGCAGGACTCGAACCTGCGACCTACGGATTATGAGCACTTGGCTCATCGATCCGTCAACGTGATTCAAGCTGCCTGCCATTTGGTAAAGTCCTATGCTGCTTGTGTTTTCCTAGCCTTCGCCTCGGCGGTCGCCTTGAGGAGTTCTCTCAGCGCGTGGCGGATCACCTGCGACTGAGTGAAAAGGGGAAATTCTTTTCTCAGCTTCTTGATAACACCCAGGTCTTCCGCCGTCGGTTTCAGCGATATTGGGTTCCCGTTGGCCATTCGTAGGACAAGGTATTACCACATCGTACCGTGTGTCAAGAAAAAAATGCGGGGACAGAAACCCCGCATTCTTAGGTGCTTACGCCGTGGCAGAATGAACCACGGATTTTAACGACACGTTTTGCACAGCCTTTCTCTTCGCCTGCTCGGAAATGTGTGTGTAGTGGTCAGACATCTTGCGGGTGACGTGTCCGGCCAAGCTCATTATTACTGCGATGGCCGTTCCTGCTTCTGCGTAGCGCGTACATGACGTGTGCCGCAGGTCATAGGGCCGGAACCACGTTAGCCCTATCGCCTCCCGTACTTCGTTCCAGTGTCGCTTGATGCCGCTGACCGTCATCGGCTGATCTGGATTCCAGATGTGAGCCTTACGGAAAGGCATGAGGTATTGATGCGGCGCTGTGGATTTGGCGGTCGCTGCCCGTGCCAGCAGCATATCGACAGCCCACCGCGCCGAATCGGACATAGGAATAGATCGGGTCCGGTACTTGTTCTTGCTGTTGCGGACCCTAACCATCACGAGGTTGTTGTGTACATCCAGGTCGCCAATTCTGAGCCCCCTCTGCTCGTTGGTGGACATGGGGCAATCCAGCCCGAGCAGCGAGTACCAGTAGACGAACTGCCATTCCGCCCGCGATGAGGCGGTTAAGAGCCATTGATGCTGCTCTGCCGGGGAAAGGGCTCGGGGAATATCCGACTCTTCCCGCTGGAGGGGCATATAGGTCTCCTCCAGGCTCCGCGTCCAGCAGTGGGCGAATTTGAGGATGCGGACTAGTGTCCCTACCTCTTGGTTGATTTTGTTCGGCGAGATTTGGCGCTCTGGCTTGCCTTCAGGATGGAGCTTGCCCGAGGCGCGCATAAGTTGAAACTGGCGGATGTGTCCGGCGTGAATCGCTCCCATCTGGAGCGTACCGAATACCCGGTTAAGAGCCCGAACATACTGGCGCAAATCGTCTATGCCGCGCGGAGAGACAAAGCGAGCACGACCAGACGGGCTTACGAACGACTTGTATTCTATCCATTTATCGGCTGCGACTGCGAAGGTATAACGCCGCAGCTCTTGTGGCACGGTTAACATCGAAAGAGCCTCCTCGGATTGCCGAGAAAATTCCCCGGCGGACGCCGACTCCTCCGTCGCGAGAGCCTGCATTGGGGACGCAGCTCCTCGAAGCGTATCACTATTTTGCAAGCGCCAGTTCGCGCCATTGTCTAAATTCTTCCTTATCCCATTTTGGGAATATGAGTGCATGAATTTCTCCTTGACACTTCTATTTTTATGAATTGGATTCGGTACAGATAGGACTGCGGGGAGAAGGGTACACGCGGAAAGGGGAGATTTCAACAGGTATTTTAGGACAGTGTACTAAAATCTGCTCGTACTCTCTTGACAGCTTTAGGCTAATGCGCTAAAGTGGGCATTAGTTCAGGAGAGTTTATGGAATGTAAGCACTGCACTAAGCAAGCTGAATGGACATGGACGGATGCGGACGGTAACGAATCCAGCAATATTTGCCAGAACTGCATGGACACGATTGATCCGTACCGATTCGCCCCACTTTACCACTTCACTCCGCTGAAGTCAGCCCAAGTGGAGGGTAAATAGTGTCATCCGCTGTACAATCTCCAGGCATGGCCCCAAAGACCTACATCCCTCACTGGCAATGCCGTCACTGCAAGCACACATGGCAGATCAAGAACGAACGGGAGAAGCCCAAACAGTGCCCCAACCGCGAATGTCGAGCAGCGGACTGGGATCGGGAGAAGATCAAGGAAGGCAGACCACGCAAGCCCGGACGCCCTAGAGGGCACAGGAGGAGAAAATGAGCAACTTGATGAATTCTGGGAAGCCAAAAGAATGGGGAACGAACGACATGCTCCGCTTAGAGCAGCTATCGCCAGAGGATGAGGCGCGGCGGTTCTGCTATCTCGTAGGCTGGCACCATTATGGCGATACGCGGGTCATGCTAGGCAGCGGCGGTTACCTCAAATTGCCCGAGATGCTGGCCGACTATGCCCGCCAAATTACGGCCGAACGTGACGCATGGCGGAAGATCGCGCAAGACCTGCAAGCCGTGACGCTGACGAAAACCATTGTGCTCCCAGAGGAAAAATGAGCTTGCATTCGCAAACCGTTCGCCTTCATAATGTTGGGCATGAAAACCCTGTCAAAGACCGTCCTAGCCTGTCTGTTTTGTCTTGCAATCTGGACCGCGTTTCATGCGCAGCAGGTTCGTTCAGTCAAAGCTCAGAATGGTCCGCACTGCGTGCCTCCTGGTCCCTGCCTCATTCGGTAGGTGATCGGTGACGCTCGGCTTCTGGCCGCAGTTGGCATGGGCTACTGAAGCCATCTTAGAAACATCTGGCGCTTTTCTCGCCTATCGCCGGAAGCTCAAATATCTTTGCGCATTTTTAGCCTTCAGTGCTCTTGCCGATATGGCCGCTTTCGTTGCCCTCCGGTTTGGCTGGAGTCCCTATGTCGCCGTGGAATGGACGACCGAGGCCATCCAATACCTCATGCTCTCCGTTCTGGCCTGCAAGCTGGTCGCTCAGATGCTTCAGGACTATCGACGGATCGGCCCCTACGCCGGCAAGGTGGTCATGCTCGTAGGGCTGGCGTCGGGCTGGATCTTCTATCGCGGAGAGACTTTGCAGGACAGGTTTCTGGATACGGAGATTTTCGCCAGCTCGCTGCTGATCGCCCTGATCATCTTGGGCCTCTTGACGCGCAAGAGGGCCCTGGAATGGCCGCTGCTGGGGCAGATAGCTGGGCTGATGATATGGCTACTCGGAACTGGCGCTTGCGGAGCGGCTCAAAAGTATTGGCCTATGGCGGTCAAGCTCTACCCGATCGGTGAGATTTTAGGACTGCTCTGCTGGAATTTAGCCGCATACTGGAACCAGTGGGAAACCAAGGCTATCAGGATTGAGAGCGGACGGAAGTTTGAGCCTACGGGCGTTTACAGAGAGTTTGAGCAGAAGAGGGTGATGTGATGAAAGTTTTATGGTATGTCATCAGGGTGCTGTTCTCGCCGTTTTATGCTATTGGCGGCCTGCTCATCAGCCAGACCTACGAAGATTGGAAACGAGAGATGCTGGACTTTTATCGCTTCCGGTGATGGTAGAATTGGTCCCCCGTCCCCAAGCAAGGAGCACGAGTATGAAAGTCGCTGTTTTGTTGCTGCTGTCCCTGCCTGCATTTGCCGCCGATCATGCTCCGATCCCCGAGAAGCTAGTCTCCGCAAAGACGGTGTTTATTCAGAACGACTCCGGCGAACAGGGGTTTAGCGATGCGGTATTTACGCAGCTTCAGGAGTGGGGCCGCTGGCAGGTCGTAGCGAACCGGGCCGAGGCTGATGTTGTGATCACGCTCGACCACAAGGATGGCCTCCACAACTATTTCTACCTGCGAGTACTGGATCGGGAATCAGGGGAGCAGTTGTGGACCGCCAAGAAAGATGCGGCAATCAGGGTGTGGGGCAGAGTGGCAAGGATCTTAATGTCGAACCTGAGGAAGCAGTTGCCGCCGAATCCAAGTGCGTAGGGGATGCTGGAGGAGAAGGCGATGAGGAATCCTGCTGAGTATTTCAGGCGTCACCAGCTGCTTATGATCAGCCTTGTGCTCCGCTTCCTGCTTTTTATGGCTGTTTTGACGCCGCTACTTGTTTTCATCGTATGGCTTCAGCTTCAACCGCAGTCTTAAAACATCCGCTTGATTGGCGGCTGCCGTCCTTTGTCGAAGCCGCGACGTTTTCCTTCGTGGCGCTCTCCCCGATTCAGGACTTTGCGCTACAGGAAACGCCGCTGAAGGGCCTTGCCGCCTGCCTCTCGCTGTTGCCGATGTTGGCCCTCGTCGCCGTTGGTATCCCGCGCTGGATTGCCAGCCGAATGATGCTCAAGAGAGTTACGCTGATTTGCTGCACCTACGCAGTGCTCGTGACCGTGTACGGGTTCTTTCGTTTCGGTTTTGCGAGCGAAGGCGAAGGGTTGATTCTCAAAACCGTCACGCACCTGATTACTTTTGCGGTATTTCTCGGCGCTGCGTTTCTGCCTCAATACGAATTGCGCGGAGCCGTGCGCGCGGGATGCTTTGCCGCGTTTGCTTTGCTGACCATTGGGATTCTGTTCAGCCAGGGAGCTCCGTTCGGGCTGCCTCAATTCCTTGAAGGATCGGTCTTTCATTTTCTGCCAAACGCTGACTTCGGGCGCCCACGCGGCTTATCAACTGAGCCGAGCACGCTCTCGGTGACCGTGATTGCGATAGGACTGCTCTGTGCTCATTTCAGCCGAGCACGCCACGCCCGGGTTCTATTCGTGCTGGCCACTATCGGGCTGCTGATCGCGTCGGCATCGAAGGGCGGAATCCTGATCCTGTTCATCTGTACCGCCGTTGTGGTCCTGATGAAATGGCATCGCTGGTATCAGTTCCCACTATTGGCTATTGCCCTGATTGTCGTCGGGTATACCGCTTCGTCCTGGGTTCCGCGCCTCTTTCCCGATGAAGGCGTCGAAGCATCGGGTAGCGTCCAAACCCGCGCATCCATGATGCTGACGGCTGTTTATGTCGCGGAGCACTACCCGCTCGGCGTCGGCTTCTCCGGCTTCATCCCCGCAATCCGTGAGCAGTTGCCTGACGCGATGGCGGCCATGCAGGAAGAAACTGGAATCCCGTTGGTCTTTACCGAGACGCAAGGCTTTCTTGTTTCCTCTGAAGGAATAAGCACCAAAAACTTCTTTTCCGATCAATTGATTCGTTTCGGATGGCCTTTTGTGATTCTCTTTCTGGTGCTCACTTGGAAGCTGCTCAAGCGGTTGACCAGAGAGCGGATTCTGTTTGTCGCCGTGCTCGCATCAATTATCGCGCTCTGCACCTATGTTCCGCTGAATGGGCAGTTCGCAACGGCAATTCTGATCGGGGTGGCACTTAATTGTGGCCAGCAATACAGTCGTAGGATGCGAAGCTCGCCGCCGCCGCCGTAAGAGCCGCAATTGTGATTGTGAATTGCGAGGCGCTGGAATTTGCGGTTGCGATGACCACCGGAACGTTCGTTAATCCCTTGCCAGTGCAGACAACACGGTATGCGGTATCCGTCTCGGCAACCGGAAGGGAAATAGCACCCGTAGTACATGTTGCTCCTACAGTGTTCCCGGTTGTACAGGTCGTGGTCGTATTGAATATCTGAAGTCCCTTGCCGCTGGTGATGCTGTTAAATGTCGGCGTCGTGAGCGTTGCCCCGGTATCGAGTACGAGGTTGTGACTGCTTCCAGTCGTTCCGTTTACCGCTGTGCCACCGCCGAAGTTGAACCCCGCCGAAGTGCTGAATTGAAAGGCGTGCCCCGCGTTTCCAGGATCAAAGAACAGCGTTGGAGAATTGTACTGGAGGATTACACTCCCATCCCCCCGGAGCAAAGCGAACGCCCCATTCCCCGACGCTGTATTCGTTAGCATGCGCAGAACCAGGGAGTTGTTACCATCGACAGATATCGTGTGGGCCGTGTGGAGCTTGGATATTTGAGCGCTGCCGTCATTGGCCGCGTTGCTGGCTTGTGTCATCGGGACATAGGTGAATGTGTTCGCTCCGGTTACGGTGATCTGGTAGAAGCCCTGGTATTGAACGTTGCCGCTACCATTGAAAACGAAGTCGTTGGTCGAATAGCCGTGGGCTGTATCCGTCACAGTGACAAGACAAGACGAAGGGCACCCGGTCATCGTTGACGACGTGCTAGTAGTTGCTGCGTACATCCAGTCAATGGAATCGCCGTTATTCGTTAGGTGGTTGAATTGATTCCAGATGCCGTACTTAACATTGCCGGAACTGGGCGGACGCGTGATAAGCCCAAAACCCCCAGTCCACATTCCTGTGCCAGCGTTCGATACAATTCCTGATTCCAGCCCCGCGGCGTAGGTCGCATTGAGGTTATTGCTGGCGCCTAATCCTTCTATTTGGCCCAGTACACCGAGGAAATTTAGTATCTGCGCGTTGCCGCTAGTCGATTCCGTAGTTGCGTCAAACTCCCCGCCGATCAGCGCGCCTGATTGACTCCCGACCGCCGTTGTTATGGCACCTAGAGTGGTAGTTTGCCCAGTAATGCCTTCGCACACGGCGTTATTGGTATACGCCCCCGCGTTGGCGAAGCACTCTCCCCACACAGCAGTATTCCCGGACTTCCAAGTGGTAGGGTTAATGCCAATTACCAATTCGGCGTTGCAGCAGGTACTTGATGCTTGTGCTACGGCCAGGGGGTCGCCGAGGCCAAGAACTGTCGTCGTGGGATTATTGAATTGATCTTTAGGATTCGGTGTGAGCGTAACACCGTCAAGCGCAGTTGCCCCGCTTATCGCCCCCGTCGTCGTTACCGATGTCAGCGTTGGCAGAGTAACAGCAGCCGCGCCTGAGCTTCCCGAGTGAGTCAGTATCAGCGTGCTAGTCGGATTTGCTCCGGTTCCTAGCGTATCTTTCCAGCACCAGGAATCCTGTGCTGAGGCTGAGCCTGTCCAGTAGTTGCCATCTGCGCAGAGGTTTGGAGAGTTCTGATTTGCTCCTGAGGTTGCTGCGGCTGAGGCTTGGACATTGGTATTCCCTGTGACCGTCAGATTTGCCAGCGTGGTCGCGATGGTGGCCCAGCTCACGTTGTCCTGCGTCTTGATGGCCGGGTTGCAGGAGTTGTCCGCTGTCGCGGCTGCAATAACGATCTTGTAGGACTGCGCTTGCAGGTAGATCGTCGCCCGCCCGCCCGCATCCAAGACGACCGGATTTTGGTTTTGGGTAATCCCCAAATCCGAATAGGTTGCCAGCGGCGTAGAAGTCCCAGCCGAATAAGTGCAAACTTTACCGCCGGCCAGCGGAGCCCCTACGTTATCGGAGAACTGCACTGCTGGGCTTACAAACGGCGAAACAGTGACTTGGGCCTGTAGACCATAGCCCAAAAGGAGAAGCGAGCTAAAAAGTGCCATGCGCAGTGCGCAAACAGCATTCTGGATTGTCATGGGATTGGAGTTATTTGCCGTTGGTGGCGCTTGAGAATTTCCCTGCTCGAATCTGGTTGATGGAGTCGCGAAGGACAGCTTCCAGACTTTCGTCTTGTCCCTGAAGCTTTGCCGCGTAGGCCTGAACTTCGGGATCGGATGCGGCTGAGCCTAGCCCGTTCTTGGCTGCTTGCTGGTAAACCGGGGAGTAGTCTGGGCGATTCGCGATGGTTTTCTGTGCGCGTGCTTCCATCGCTTTCGGCAATTCCACATCAGGAAAGAACTGCTTTACGACTTTGTAGTGCCATGCCTCTTGAGCGGCTTCGGGCGAGATATTTGGATTCTGTACAGGCTTGTTGCGCGAGAGCTCTAAACCTACGTCGCGCGCTTCGTCTAACTCATCTGGCGTCATGGAATCGCCAATCTTTTTCACCAGCGACGCCTCGGCTTTAGACGCCATTAGGTTTGCCTCTTGGGTTGTGTTGATTCCACGAGCGCGGGCGATTCTCAGCAGTGTTGGCTTATTGAGAGCCGTCAAGGCCTGATTGATAACGATGTCCCCGGATCGCGTAAGCGGGATGGTATTCGGGCCACTGCGGAATGCCTGCATGGCCTGTGTTGTGGCTGGAGTGATCGTGCTGGTTGCGGCTGGCACGGTCGGCCCCGGCAATGGTCCTATGCTTTGCGCTTCGCCACCTTTCGGCATCGGCCCCAAAGCATTTTCCATCGCCTCTTGCGCTGCTGCGTGCGTTGCCGGATGCGTTGATTCGTCCGCGCCGTCCGGAAGTGCATTGCTGACTTCTTTGATTACACGCAGGACATTGGCCAATCGCGGCGAAATGCTTCCAATAATGTGCAGCCCCAGCGGACCGACTGAATCCGCTACGGCTCCGAGTGTATTGCGCGCGACTGGCGCTGCTGCTTTCGCTCCTCTCGCAATCGGCCCTGCAGCTCGCTCCGCTAATTCCGGCGCAACTGCTTGCCCAATGGCCGCGGTCAAATCTCCGGCAGCGCCCTTGTAATTCTTGGCTGCAATGTCTTCGCCGGCGGTCTGCGTTGCTGGTCCCACCATCGGCAGGGAATTGAGAACTGCTTTTGTTCCCGCGAAGGCTGCCTTGCCAGCGTTCGGAGCTACCGGCTGTCCCTCTCCAACATTCTTTCCGGCGTCGTAGGCTTCTTTCGCTGCATCGGCGGTATTGCTGACAAGAGCCTTGTTTGTTTCAAATGCCGTGCCCATGCCGGGAACAAGCAGATTCAGCCCTTGCGTCTTGAGTGCTGAGCCTACCTCAGCCCCCGATGTCGGTATTCCTAGATGCTGGCGCAGACGTTCCCAGAATCCCGGCTGCGGCGCAGGACTGGTAGGCTGTGTTCCTGACTGGACTGCCTTTCCGCCATGCTGAGCGGCCAGCGAGTCGTAATCAACCGCCGCCGTGCTGGCCGCAGCCGTGCCGCCGTGCTGCTGGGCTAAAGCGTCGTAATCAATTTGCGGAGTAGTTGCCACTTTTTGCCGGCTTGTTGCCTTCGTACTCTGTGACTACCTTGGCTCCATTGAGTTCACAGCACGCATTCCAGGGCACGCGGAAATCGCCCTTTCCGCAGTACAGATCGCGACCAACAGAATCAAGTTGATGGGCTCTGCTTGAGAATGGGCAGCGATGGCAGCCAAAGCCTTTTCCGTTGACTGCAACCCCGTACATCGCCTGTTCAGCCGTGTGCCCGATACCGGAAACATCCATCTCCCGGTCGCCAGCACACTTAATTTCCCAGTGCTTGCACGATCCTGCTTTTAGATCAACGTCAATCGGGATGATTAGGCAGTCGTCTTTGCCGTCCTGTTTGTTGCAGCGCCCGCAGTTGTAATTTCCCTTTTCGTCGAACGTTACCGCGCCTGCTCTCGGTGTCCAGGGATCTTCATAATGGGAGTGAGCCGCAAAGTTCATGCGGTTAAGCCGTTCTTCCATCTCCCGCTTGGCTTTGGCCTCATTGGTTGAGCCCAGCTGAGGTTCAACGAATAGCCCATTGGCGAGCTTGGGTCTGTAGACAATGCGCTCTGTCACTTAATCCCAGCTCGCTTTTTGAAGGAATCAGCGGAGTCCTGATCGGGGAAGGTGTAGGTCTTCCCATTTGGGGCCTGCACTGTAATGGCTCCCGCTCCACCGCCTTGGTTGGGGGTATTCGTCGCCGTTGGCTGCTTGCCTGAGATTCGGCCCTGAATATCAGCGATTTGATCCTGATAAGACTGGTGGCGGTTCGCCATATCCTGTTTTAGGATGTTGGCCGCAGAGTAGATCTGCTTCAGCGTGGCATTCGGGCCGATGAGCCCGGAGACTTCATGGCGCGCGGAATCTGACAGAACTCCGGAAGCATTGGCGCTATTCAGCACTTTGGCGATTTCCGTTACCGCAGTGGTACGCGCTGCGTTGAATGCTGCCTGATCGTCGCTGCCCAATCCTTGCCCGGCGACGGAGCGGAGCGGGGTATTGATCCAAGGCGAGCCGGAATCGACAACCTTTTTCGCCGTATTTAGGAACACATCCAGATTCTTTCCCGCAGTGTTCTCAAACGCCGATACCTGATCGAAGTTGGTTTGCAGTTTCTTGAGCGAATCCGTGTTGGCCTTGAATGCCGCTTCATTCCCGGCCAGCGATCCCTCGGGATGCAAGGACGCTGCTCGGTTCATAATTTCCCGGTTCAGTGCAATTCCCGAAATGCCGCGCCCGAGTGGCGGAAGCTGGCCAGTCGTCCAATATTTCTCCGCTTGCTGGTCAAAGGCCTCAGGAGTCATGCCGAACTTTTTAGCTACATCCCCAGACGATGCGCCCGGCTTTATCAGCCCGCCCGATTCAATGGTGAACCGGGCCGACGGAGCAAGGCTGGCTTTCCATCCCGCGTAGTCGGACGGTCCTTTGCCGGGGTGCTTCTCGAGATAGTCGGCCATCTCCATCATGTCTGGGGCGACTCCCGGCGGCATTCCATACTTTTTGGCGAATGCGGCTTGCTGCTCAGTTTTCTCAGCTTCGGCGTTCGCTTGTCTGGTTTTTGCTGCGGCTTCCTGGGTCTGCTGGCCCTTCAGTGCCTGCTCAACTATTTGGCTTCTGCCCATCAAGGTCTTTTCCAGCAAATCCAACTGTTGTGGACTCTGGTATTGAAGACTCTGAGCCTGCTGCGGGTCGAGGTGCCCTTTTTGAACGGCGTCGGCTACCGCTGACTGAAACCCTTGAGCCTGCTGCTCGGGTGGCATCTGTTTTACATTGTCAATCGCTTGGGCGAAGTAATCATTCTTGGTCTTTTCATTTGCGAGCTGGTCTTTAGAGAGGTTCGCCAAATCCTGCTGCTGCTTGATAATGTTCGTTTTCATCGACATCACCGCAGTAGCCGATGCGCCGTGCTTAATCATCAGCCCCGGCAAGGTGGTAATGTCTTTCCCGTCCCACTCCTGCATGGCCTTACTGGCAGCTTGGCGATCATTCAGATTGATTTGTGCTTCCTGATTCGATAGGTTCCCGGCCTGCAATTGCTGCTGCTGGGCCTGGATTTGCCCCGGCATAAGAGCTTGGCGCTGCTGAGTCTCCTGCATCATGTTGCGCAAGGCCAGCATCCGCTGCATTCCTTCGGAGGGATCGGCGGGAGGCTGAATGTGGAGCGCGGGGAGGGGAATGGACGCCATGGATTTATCCGTAGAAATTGGTCGAGGATTGAACAGGAGCGCCAAAGCCTCCACCGCCGCCATTCTGGTTCTGCATCATCGCGTAGAGCATTGCCAGATTACCGATACCACCAGCGGCCCCCGAGTAAGCATTTGCGGCCCCGACATATCCCGACGCTCGCGCCGCTCCGGCGTTGTTGATGTTCTGGCCTACCTGCGCTCCGGTTCCAAGCAGATCATTGCTGACGTTGGCCCCAGTTTGCAGTCCGACGTTTCCAAGCTGCTGCGCCGTCGCTTGCCCTAACCCAGCCATTGAGGCGTAACGGTTGAAGAGATTGGTACGATTCGCATTGAAGGTGTTGAATGCTGTGTTGTAGTTCTGGAGCGCCCGGTTGTAAACATTTCCGTACTCGTTCGAAGCGTAGTCCTGCCCGAATTGCTGTTCTGCTTGGGCCGTCCCACCGGAAAGGATTCCACCTCGCGATGCGGCCGAGTTTTCTAGTAGCTGATCGCCAAGATTGAGCCTGAATTTGTAGCCGGGGTCATTCTGTTCTGTGACTGCATCCGGCGGCGTAAATGTCTGGTCGAAGGTCTGATTTAGATAGCCAACCGGCAGATTGGTGCCGGTTGCATTACCTGGAGCGGTTGCTGCGCCTGGTGCCGGAACTGTAGCCATACCCGGCTGCCCGTTGGCCTGTATGGCTCCCGGTGGAACCGGCTGACCATTGGTCGGATTGCCAAAGGTGTTGGCATCTGGGAAGAATGAGCCGCCATCCATCGCCGCGCGCGACATCCCGCCTCGCGCCGTCATCAGATCCGGCGAAGTATTCAGCCCCAAATCCGGGAAACCGCCCCCGCTAAGGTTGCCAGTCGGTTGCTGCGGAGTGCCAAAAGGATTCTGGAATACCGAGGTATTCCCCGCGGTCGGATTCAGGCCCATCAACTGAGCGAGCGTCCCGAGCGATTGCGTTCCAGTGTTGTAGTAGGGCTCGGCTAATCCTAGAGCGTTTCTGTACTGCTGCTCTTGGAAGCCGAGGTTCTCTTGGCCGAGCTGGAATTGCAGGTTCGCTGCATTATTCGCGGCCCCGGCTTGAGCGTTCGCAGCGTTGCCCGCTGCGCCAGCGCTGAGAGCAGCGCCACCAACGGCCCCGACTGCGCCGATCGCACCAGCAATGCCGATTGCCGTACTAGTCGCTACGCTCACGCCTCACCTGCTTTGTCGTAGAAACAAACCCAGACCAACCGGCCATCTTCAGGGCCTTTGCCGAACGCTTCAAAGGGGAAACGGCTGTGAAAGAAACACGTTGGATAGGTGATAAAGCGGTTGAATTGCATGGGAACCATCGCATACTGTTCCCACGCACTCAGGTTCTTCCACTCCGCAGTCATCCATCTGTGAAAATTTAAGGGCACGCAACCCGACGATTGAATCTCCGTATCAGAAGGAAGCCGCGTCATGCCCGTCTGCTTGTGTTTCCAAAATGCCGTCCCGCCGCTACATTGCTCCGCTGGGTTGAGATATAGGACCGTCGCATACTTCGCGCAGATGTCGTCACTGTGTACCCAGGAGTGCGGTAGTTCGCCTTCAAGGTTCAGCCTGAATCCGGCTAGGCGCGGGATAATCGGGCAACCGATTAGCTCACCGATGCGTGAAAACCATTGCGGTACTTCATAGCGGGAAATCCCGGTGTATTTGGCTCCGTCTGGCCCGGTCACCGTCTCGAAAGGCCCACTAATGACAGCATCTCTGACCGCGCGGGCATCAGAAGCAAAATCATCAAACTGCAAGACTGGCGCTATCACAATGTCTTCTCGTAGGCAGATTCAACAAACTCGTAATCTAGGCGCTCATACACGGCTCCGACCTGTGCGGTAGGTGCGATCATCTGCAACCGTTTTGCTCCAGCCTCTTTCGCGCGCTTCTCGGCTTCGCGTACCAGCTTTATTCCTGACCCGCGATGCTCCGGGTCTACCCACCAAGCCACTTCGCCCGCGGTTAACTCGCCGGAAATGAAGTGCGGGAAGAGAACGATGCAAATCATTCCGCAGACGTCGCCGCGTTCCTCGATGAGCAGGCAAATCCCCTCAGCGACAACATTGCACGCCAGTTTCTTCATTTGCTCGGGATTCTCGGCAATGTGCTTTCGGTAGGAGCTCTCGCGGTGAAAACGCAAGCCCATTTCCACAATGCGCGGAATGTCAGCTTCGCGACCGAGGCGAATCATTTAGAGTTCTTGTGTCTCCATGCAGTCATCTTTTCGTGACGCGCAGCGACTTCCTGCTTATAGGCCTTAAGCTTTGACTCGTGGTCATCATCGTGAATGCTCAGCGTGGCCCAAGAGTCTTCGCACGAATGCGCATCGCGCCGGCATGTCTCTTGTGAACAGGATTCTCCGCAGCAGACGATACGATAGGACACTTGCTCATTGGTGACCTGCTTCGCCTCTACAATCTGCGGTTCATGGCTCATACCAGCGATGCCTTACTAATCGGCCCACCGCCGCCGGAGCCTCCGCCGGTGCTTGTTGCGGTTCCGCCGGCAGTGGTTATTTTCCCGAAGAACAATCTCCCATCGGCGGCATTGGCATTCGCCGGGGTCGCGGTCGCGACATACGTTACCGCCCCGCCCGAATAAGCCGGATCATCGGCGTAGATGTACCAAGTTCCCAAAGATCCCGGGTCTACAAAGCCGGAGTTGTACGTAACCTGCCCGTCTCCGAACTGCCATGTAGACGACGCGACATCAATTCTCGTCCCCCCGGCCGAGTGCTGAGTACATAGCCCGGTAGTTGCCGTTGGGGTTCCCGCTGTATTGATCGGGGTCAGCTCAAAAGCTGTTTGGAGGCGGCTGGCGTTGATACTGTCAAACTTGACCGGGCGCGTTGCGGCGTTCTGTTGAACCGCTCCAAGCCGCAGATAAACCGTATTAGCCGGAGCAATTCCGGTTGCAAAGATAAACGTCCACGCTCCCGTGGTAGCAGCAGTGGCGACAATCTGACCAATGAACGTTCCGGTCTTGTCGTAAAAATTGAGCTGAACTGAAGCGTCCCCGGCAAAGCTCTGAAATACCCAGCCCGAAACCCTAAAAGCGTCCCCAGGATTGCAAGAGAACTTTCGCGTCGAAAGCACGCCGTCAAAGATCCCGCTGGGAGTAACGATCAGGCTTCTAAGGCCGCCCTGTGGAGCTACAGTCTCGTACGAGAGAACCGGATTACCTTGAATCGTCCAGCCCTCCGGCGGAAGATTGGCCGAAGTCTCAAAGTTGCCATTCTCTACTGTGATTGCCGTTCCTGCAAAGACCGGCTGACGCTGATATGACGTTCCATTGTGAACATTGTCCAGACTGTTGAATGTCCCATCGGATTGCAGGTTCGTGACCGTGGTTCCAACCGGCTCCGTACGTCCAGAAATCTTCGTTGTCGCCTGTACTTGTCCCTGGAGATTCAATGCCGGGTCGATCTGCTGGACTTTGTAGGTAAACCAGCGCTGCCAGTCGGGATGAACGATCCCGGTCTTAGGGTCATACAGTGGCGTCCGCAAAAGCTGATTTAGAGGGATTGGGTTGCTCATGCGACCTGTGAAAGTTTCTTAGAGAGTCTTGGAGTTGGCCTGTCGTAACCTGTGGCTTGAAGGTACGCATCCACAATCCGACATTCAGCGGCGTCGGTAAAGTTCAACTCGTAAACCCGGTCCCGCGCCATTCCTAGCTGCTCCCACTTAACGCGAGTGAGATATTGTCCAATCTGTCCGCAGTCGGCCCAGTGCTCATTGCCGTAGGTCTTTCCGCCATCATCGGACCATCTGAGCATGACCTGAGGCCCGCGATTATTCCCTAGGCCGTCCTTCAAGGTCGCAAGGCCTACTTCCATATCAACCTGCATGAACTCATGGATAATCCATTCCTGCTCGGTCGAAACGTGCGGCGCTCTCCGTTGCCGCTTAATGTTATTTCCGTCATCAGTAAAGAAAGCGTCGTCCATCCAGTAGACGTTTCCCGAGTTCCAGTCATCGACTAAATGCTTCCCGAAGGCGTAGGTATGGCCCCAGGAGCGATGCGCCCATTCCGCGCCGATGCCGGGATCTAAAAAGCAGCGCTCGCACCAGAGCTGCGTCGCTACGTCATAAACCCAGGTTGCGCCGTAGTATTGCACCGGGTTGGTGCCCGGAATCGGATTGGCGGACGGAAAATAGAGCTGCCAGAAGGAATGCCCGTTGAACCCCCAGGCGTAAGAAACACAATCTGACACCTGAGCGTAGGACCGCCACTTGGTTTCAATAGCGTGATTTGAGATGCGCGCCGGAGTATAGCCCTGAAGTCTTTTTGCCTGAATGTTCCCGCGTTCGTCCTGCGCCAGGTACATCACCCCGTTGTCTATGCGGTCGCAGCAGAACGGCCCGGCAATACCGTCTTCGATGAAGCCCGACGGGTTTACATCAAATGTAAAGATGTTTCCCGAGTCGTAGTAAGCGACGGAGCGCTTTTGCCCAAAGATGAATACGTCCCGGTGATCCATCAGGATCGAGACTGGCTTTTCCGCAAAGACGGAGACGCCCGACACATTTAGGCCCGGCCAAGTCGTACCGTCCAACGGCGCTGAATACTGAAATTTCCCGTCAGCTCTGAGCACGACAAAGAACGAATCCACATATTGCACTAGGATCGGATTCGGAAGGGTGTTTACGTTGTCGATTGCCAGAAACGCATTGGTAGCGAGCGTGAAGCAGTAACCCTGTCCGCCGGAGACAATGAAGACATTTACTGCGGAAGCGACAACCGAGGCCCGTTTGCCGTCGTTCGCTACCGCTCCGATTGCGGTGAATGTTCCATCAGCCTTGATCTCAAAGAATGTAGCCCCGGACACCCTGAAGGTGCGCCCATTGATCTCAACTCCCCCGCGGACAGGCAAATCCGGCAAAGTGCAAAACCGCTGCGTTCCCGGCATCCGGTACATTGAGCGAGCGCTCTTGCCATCGCCAGATTCATTGGCTTCCACAAACCAGTTCAATAGCCGCTGGTTGTCGGAAATGATTGATTGTGACGGGTATGAAGCCCCGACGAATCCGAATCTACTCATGGGCTATTGCTGCACGAAGGTCAATACACCTTGAAAGCTTCCACTGGCCCCGATAGCGGTTAAAGCGCAGAGGCCGTTGGAGGCTGCGGTCTTGAAGATGGTTCCCGGCCCCGACTGAGAAATCACGATGGGAGCAGCCGCCGTCACTCCGCCCGCTCCGTAGAGGCCCGTCAAGGCCGTCGGGGTTCCAGCGCATGCCGCGCCGGTGCCTTGCTCGAAGGCGATGGTGTTTGCCGTGGTTGCGACTTGGCTAATGGTCAGAGAAAAGCCGCAGACATAAACGGCGGTCGCTCCCGATACCGCTACCAGCGCTGTAGTAGTAGCAGACGAGATATTGATTGCGACATTGGACTTCAAGACTCCGGGGTTCTGGCAGGGATCGCTTGTACCCGGAGTGTTTGCGAAGAAATTTGCGAGCGATGGAATATCAGCGTCAACGGTGATTGTGACCGCGACAGTGCCTGAGGAAAACGCGGAGAGCCTTACCCTGAAATTGGTATATCCCGCCGTGTTAAATTGCCAGACCCCGTTGGCCGTCGCGGATGACGCGAAGGACGTAGCATTCTGAAGCTGGCCGCTCCATGCATTCCAGGTGGTTCCGTTGTCGGAACTGATTTCAAATTGAGCGGTTGCCGACCATGTTCCGGTGAGCTGCACGGTCACTGCCGACTGCTGCCCGAGCAGAGCAACGGTCGTGCAATTTGAGGCTAGACAGCTTGAGCTTGAGGCTGTCAGGTTTCCGGTAATGACGGTCGGGGCAAGCCCTTGCTGCGCGAAGCAGGGAAGCGCGAGCAGAAGCAGGAGAATGAGTTTTTTCATGGTTTACCTACTGAAACCAGTCAGGAAATTGAAATCGGGAATGACGCTGCCTTTGTGTCCCGATGGAACTCCACTCTTGAGCGGGGGCACGTCGGCATTGTTGTCTTTGATCGCGTTCAGCGCTTCGCGGTATTTCGATTTGAATACTTCCGAGCCGACCCGCTGCATTGCGGCCATACCGTAAGACACGGCAGAATCGAACGCTCCAGCGCAAACCAGATAAGCCCAGTACGCCGGTGGGAGAGCCAGAGCCGTCACGAGTGAGAGAGCTTGCGGCAGGTTTTGCCAGATCCGCAACCGGACCTGGTTAGCCTGCGTTGGGACGGGCCAGAAGTAGAGATTGCCGAGCGGGAACTGGCGCTCATAGTACAGCGCTACCGCAATAGTAGACGTGAGCCCCTTAATCGAGACTTCTTCCCACTGCGCTTCAGTGAGCATCTGCATCTCGATCTCTACGCCGCCGGTGAGAATCAAAGAGCAGCCAACAATCCTGATCGGTGGAGCAGGCAGCACGAATTGCCCGCCCGGCCCGATAGTGATTGGCTGGGTATTGGTTAGCAGATTGAAAACTGGAAACGTCTCGGCATAGATCAACTGCCGCTGAGCGTTAACCAGGTCAATACGCCGCTGAAGATTCTCCAATACCCAGTTGGAATTTCCCGCAGACGAGTTCTCGCCCTGCGCCGTGACTCCGAGTTCCCGCAAGATCGAGTCGCACAGATCCCCGACCTTGACCGAAACCGTAGTGTTTTGCGCCGTGAAGTTCGGCAATTAGTTTCCCTGCGACAAATCCGGCTCAAAGCCCTCGGGAAGATCGCCGGGGAACTCCTGCACGTGCGGCTGCGTGCGGTATCCCTTTTTCAGCAGAGCTTTCTCCTCTTTTTCATTCGCGGCAATGGCCGTTTTGCTGGTCGGAGGAAGAGTCTTGTCTTTGGGCCAGAGGTAGAGCATCTTGGGAAATTCCATGTGCGGAATGTTCTTGAGGGGTGGAGCGTGCATGTCGAACGTCTGGTTGGCCTGAAACTTCGCCGTCATTTTCTCTTCGTCAATGGCTTGCGGCATTACTCCTCCTCTTTGGGCGGGGCCGGCGGTTTAAGGTCAAAGCCCTCAGCAATGGCCGCTTCCTGTTCCTCGGCATTGGCAACGGATTTGTGGTTTTTGCCTTTGTATACGAGCTTGGGAAATTCCTGGTGAACGTATCCAGGCTGACTGTCAGCTTGGCGGTACTTGGCGGTTGATGGATGCGGTTCGGGAACTGCGTGTAGATTTGCCATTGAAAATTCCTTTCAGGAAAAGTAGGGGCCGCTTATGTGGCAGCCCCTTGGGTTGATGGGTTAAAAGATCGCGATGTACGGAACCTTCACCGTGGTAAACGAGCTCGGAACGGTGATCTTGATGGCCGTGCCGAATACCTGAGTGCCAACAGTTCCGCCAAGGATGTTGTCATTCGAGCCGGTAGAGGCGTGCCGAATGGTGTCCGTGGTTCCGTTCAAGCCGTCGCACACGAAATACCGGGCCGGACCAACCGCGTAATACTTGTTGACGAGGTTGATCTTCTGGTAAGTCGATGCGCCAGCCGTCAGCGTTCCCGCCGTCGCGGTATTGGCAAGCACGTTCCCGGTTGCGTCGTAGAGAATCAGGAAGTGCTTGTTCGTGCCTACGGTGGTCCCGTTCAGAACCGCCAAGCCGGTAATCAACACGCTGTACGGCAAGTCGAGCTCCGTGCAGTAAATCTCCGTGTTGGCCGCGGCCGCAGTGCCTGACGTTTCAATGGTGGACAGGGTTGTAGATCCAGGATCGGGATAGCGGAACAGGTTGAACAGGGTTCGCGTGGTCTGTGTCGCGTCTCCGTTAACCCACTGGCCGCCGATGCAATCGGAGAACAGGCCGGAAGTCAACTGAATGCGCGGCAAAATCAGTTCATTGCCTCGCGTGCAGGAGCCGCCGGGGAACGATGGGGCATTGTCGATCATGCCGCCACCGATGTTGGTTAACAGATACCGCGGATAGACAAAGACTACCGCCCCAGAAGCATGGGGAGTAGCCGGAGTCGATTCCGCGCCGCGCCGCACGGTGATAGTCGTACCGTTTACCGCGGTAACGTCCATCGCCTCACGGTCAATATAGAGCAGCGTAGCCTTGGTGTTATCCGAGGCCGAGCGCACATTGATGCCCGTAGCCGAGGCCACAACAATGAGCTGACTTTTTGAGTCAGCCACCGCCGCAGACAGTGTGGTGTTGGTCGCAATGATCTGCGCGAACGCAGGCAATCCGAACAGCAGCAGAGAGAGTGCGAGAATCAGTTTTTTCATTTGGTTGTCTCCTTATGCTCCCGCCACTGCCACAGCGCCGTTGTCCTGGTAGCCGAGGCCGAAGCCCAAGCAGCAGTCATAGCGGTTGGTCATCTTGCGTTCTTTTTGGTCGTAGGCGCGCACGAAGGCGATGGAAAGACCCGTCTCTTCGTCTTCCGCCATCTCCGCTTTCTCGACAGCCTTGGGATTCTCGAACTTCCCGCCAGCCATCAGGAATGCGTATTTGGTCAGAAGCAGGGAGACTAGCCCAGCCTTGCCGTTCGGTGACGCGGTTCCGGGCCACATGGTGATTGCAGCGCCATTGCCCGGCAGAGAATCGACGTTCTGGTATTGCGATCCAGGGCCGAAGATTGCCGGGAAGATGTTGATGGTGTCGTTGCCGCCGGTCAGCGTGTAGTTTTGGGCAACGGTGAAGTTCTGGACGCCCATCGAGCCCGCGCGCCGGGTACGGGGATTGACGCCGTTCACGCTGGCAATAGAGAACTTATCGCCAGCATTGATGGTGTCAGCATTCGATCCGGTTACAACCAGGGACGAGCCCGACTGGTTGGCCCCGGTGACGGTCAGAGTCGATGCAATGGTTCCGGCAGTCTGCTTGAATAGCGAGTTGGAGCGATAGAAGGTTGCCCCGGCTACCGTACCAATCACGCCCCGGCGGAACATGTCGCCGATGTCTTTGGTGGGATTGAACTGCGTGACGTTGTTCTTCACGTAGCTTTCCATCAAAGACGGCGAAATGCACATGTGCTTTTTGCCGGGAGGGCAGGCCTTCTCAAACAAACGCCGCTCGGCCGCAGTGAACGGTGAGAGCGTGGTTGAATCCGTGCCCAACGTCCCTACAACGTTCGAAGTGTAGAGTGTGGCCCAGTTCGCAGCGCGGGTGTCGGCTTCCTGTGCGAGCTGCTCTCCGGCGGGCCGGAAATAGGCTTCTTCCAGTTCTTCCTCGTTGCGCTCCATCGCAATCAGCTTTTCGTAGGAATCCCACTCGAAGTGGATATTGAAAATCTGATCCAGGTTGATGCTCGTCACCAGCCGGTTAATGCCCTGAGGCTGATAACCCAGTCCGTCATTTACCAGCCAGTACTGGGGCAGTTTGATTTGAACTTGCGAGCCGACCGGGAAACTCTTTGTGAATTCCGCTTCCCACTCGGTATTGAACTGGGCCGCAACTTCCAGTGAGTTCTTGAGGAACCACAGGATTTTCATGGCTACCCAGTTGGGTAATGCAAAATTGTTTGCCACTGATTACCGAATACCTTCCCGCTTGCGCCTCAGCTACTTGAAGCGCAAAGCCGCTTTGCGCTGCCATTCGGCCTGGACCTCTTTGGTCAATTTGCCGTTAGCGCGCCGAACCGCATCCGCTGCGGGATCGCTCGGGCCAGTTCCCCTGGTCCCAACTTCCCGCGTTAGCTGTGGTTCATCGGTTTTGGTCTTAGCAGGAGGATCTTTCTTTTCGCCCTTGTTCTTCAGTTCGTCCGCGGCCTTTGCCAGTTCCGGCATGAGCAGAGCGCGTTTCACGCCTAGCTCCATGATGGCTGCTACCGGATCGCGCCTGGATAGCGCAATGAATTCCGGTAAGCCCTTGTCGCCGCCAAGGACATACAGCAAGTCCGTCATCTCGGCTGTCATTCCCAGGGCATGTTTCACCGCGGGATGAGCGCCGGATTCAGGCTTGCCATCTCCCCAGACTGCTTCAATGGCCGCCTTGCCGACCGTATCCCAGTCCGGATAGCGTTTCTTGGCTTCCGTCAACTGCTGGTTGACCGTCTGCTGGCGCTGCGTATTCGCTTGACGCTGCTCATAGTCCTGAACCGCTTTCTTGGCTTCGTAGGCTGCCAATTCCCGGCTGTACTTGCGGAGAGCCGCGTCGTACTCCGACATTGGTTTGCCTTCGAAGTCTTTGAGTTCAGGGAGGACAGGTTCTTTCAGTTCTTCCGTAGTCGCTGCGGCTGACGAGTCCGGGGGTTCTTTCTGCGTCGTTTGCGACTTGCGGGCTTCTGAGAGTTCCTGTTCGAGCTTGGCGGTTCGGCGTTGTTCTTCGCGCCAGTTGCGGGTCAGTTCATCAATTCGGGCTTCAGGGCCGTCTTTCTTCGGGCGATCCTGCTTCGTTTCTTTGACCGTTTCCGTAGCGGTCGCGCTTTTGCCGTCTGGCGCGGATGGCGTCTCTTTCGACGTGTCAGGAGTTGCCGTAGGCTCCGTGGTCTTGGCCGGCGGGGCAGGCTGTTTGCCTGTAAGAAAGGCTTCGCTGATTTCTTTTGTCAGCTTGCCGGAAGCATAAGGGTTAGGTGTTTCCTTGGTCGCGGTTGACGTGGCCGCTTCTGTCGTTACTGTTGCGTCATTAGGCATCGTTTTTCCTCGATGATGGGATTTTCTAAACTTGTGGCTGAGCAGGCTCAGGCGGAGGCTGTAGTGCGGCTGTCTGCGCACTCTGCTCTAACGTCTGGCCGTGCTCTTGCGCGGAAAGAGCTGTCTCGTGAGCGGCCTGGTGCAGTTCGCGGTTGGTCTGCGCCAGTTCCGCCTCGCGCTCGCTCGCAATCTGCGCTTTGGTCTGTATCTCCGCGATGGCGATTGATGCGTCAATCTTGATTTTCTGGAGCTCGAAGTTCATCTTTTCGATTTCATGCTTGGCCTGGAGCTCTAAGACCTTGCCCTGTTTTTCCAGTTGCAGTTTGCTCAGCTCGGCCTGAAGCTCCTGCATGAGTTGCTGTTGCTGTTGGGCCTGCTGCATCAGCTTTTGCGCCTTTTCCTCAGCAGTCCCTTCCTCGGGGTCCAGTAGCTTTGCCATCTGGTCAACCAGCGGGCCCGCATTCTTTAACCGCAAGGCGAGAGATAGGATTTTCTGCCCAATCGGCTGCGGGACAGGTAATGCCTGGAGATTCTGGATGATGGTGTCGAATACTGACTGAGCGTCTTCGCGCTCGCTCTCTTTGCTGGGCCCGGTGGTAATCGCCAAATCGTAGGAACCTCGTCCAACTACCAAAACATCTTCTGGGGCCATCTCCGGTGGAGTCTTTTCACCATCCTTGGCGAGATACAGGAGCCCTTGCG
>Ga0307471_100000081_pt1 | contig 42812 bp, 30 predicted proteins | sample atmos_gasesAM3C__2_FD_204566 | JGI IMG/M metagenome (GOLD analysis project Ga0307471, IMG submission 204566) | Hardwood forest soil microbial communities from Morgan-Monroe State Forest, Indiana, United States - atmos_gasesAM3C_515 | ecosystem: Environmental > Terrestrial > Soil > Temperate... | reverse complement strand
CGCTCTGGCCGGTCAAGGCAATCGGCTGGTTCGGCGACGCGGCGCGTCCGACGCGACCCTGGGCGTGGCCGTCGGAATTGCAGCGGCTGCAGGCGCTGTACCGCGACGGCGTTACGGCGCTGGACGCGGCGGTGGCGCCGCTGACATTCGACGCCGCGGCCGCGCAAGCAGTGCGCGAGCCGGTGCTGCGCCGGTTGCATGCAGCCGAGGCCGCTGCGTACAACGGCCAGGGAGAGGGAAATCAGCCGTTCCTCTTCACCTTCCTCGACCACACTGCCGAGGCCTGTTTCGGCGATCCCGTGTACGGCGGCAACCCCAACTGGGTGTACTGGGAGATGATCAACTTCAGCGGGCCGTCGTTCATCAACGCCGGCGGCCCGGCTCCCGGCCAGGGGTGGACCTGGCGAGACATGACGGCCCCGTTCGAGAGGGTCTGAGGGTGGCGCTTCCCGAGTGCGAAGTCCTGATCGTCGGCTCCGGCGCCGGCGGCGGCGTGGCCGCGTGTGTGCTTGCCGAGGCCGGATATCGGGTCGTCGTGCTCGAGAAAGGACCCTGGCTGAACGAGAGCGCGTTCAGCAACGACGACATCAAGTTCGGCTACCGCGATTTCTTCACGCAGGACATCCTCGTCGAACCGCGCACGTTTCGACCCAGCGCGAGCGCCGCTGCAAAGGTCAACCACGCGATGCCGCTGTCGCGCTGCGTCGGCGGGGGCACCGTGCACTACGGAGCCGCGTCACCGCGATTCCTCCCCGATCACTTTCGCATGGCGTCGCTGTACGGCACGCCACCCGGTTCGACCCTGGCCGACTGGCCGCTCACCTACAACGACCTCGAGCCGCACTACACCGCCGTCGAGCACGCGATCGGCGTCGCCGGCGCTGCGCCCGGCTTCCCTGCACCGCACGGCTATCCTGGCGCATTCGAACAGCCGCCACCGAACGCACTCGCGCAGCAATTCGGACAGCACTACTCCCGCCAGTATCCGCTGCCGCCGGTCGCACAACGATACGACGGCATCGCGTTCCGCAACGCCACGACACAGCTGGGCTATCACCCCTACCCCACTCCATGCGCGATCAACACCGTCGAGGGCTACCAAGGCCGCCACGCGTGCGTCAACTGCGGCTTCTGCAACGGCTGGGGCTGCCCGAACGGATCCAAGTCGTCGACGCTGACAACCTTGCTGCGCAGCGCTATCGCGACGGGCCGTTGCCAGGTGCGTCCCGAGTCGTACGCGTTCCAGGTGAAGCTCGACGCGAGCGGACGCGCGAAGTCCGTGCTGTACCTGGACCGCAATTTCGCCGTCCACGAGCAGCCGGCGCACCTCGTCATCCTGGCCTGCTCTGCAGTGGACACGCCACGGCTCGCGCTGCTCAGCGCGTGCAGCGCGCATCCGCACGGCCTTGGCAACAATCAGAGCGGCATGGTCGGTGAGAACCTCACGACCCACAACACACCGAGCGTGGTCGTGCAGATCACCGACGGCGTGCACTCCTGGGACACGTACCGCGGTGCATGGAACACCATCAGCATCGACGACTTCCAGGATCTCTCGTCTTCCCATGATCTTCCCGGCGGCGTCGCGTTTCCGCGCGGCGGTATCGTCAGCGCCGTCGGACCGTCGCCGGGTTACCCGGTCGGCAGCGGCGGGCCCATCTCGCTCGCCGTCGGCTTGATGAAGCCACCCGGAATCTACGCCGGGGGCGGCAACGCGTTCTCACCGACGGGCGCGTGGGGCAGCGGGTTCATGCAAGCCATGGCAGAGGGATACGGCGGCGCTGCATACATCCTGGGAATCACCGAGGAGCTGCCCCAGGCGAACAATCGCGTCGACCTCGATCCGACGGTGCACGACGTCTACGGGTTTCCTGTGGCGCGCATCACGTACACGAGTCACCCGAACGACCTGTCCGTCAGCGAGTACATCGCCAACCGCCTGCTGGCTGTGGGTGACGCGATGCTCACTTCGATCGGAGCGTCAGGCTCGGCCGCCGCGGCGCCCACGCAGAGCATGGACGAAGCTCCGCGGTATTTCGTGCATCAGCACGGCACGATGCGCATGGGACGCTCCCCGTCAGCGTCGGTCGTGAATCGCTACGGGCAGTTCTGGGACATTCCCAACCTGTTCGTCGCGGACGGCTCGCTGTTCCCGACCGCGGGGGGCTACAACCCCACACACACCATCGAAGCGCTCGCGCACTGGGTGGCGAGCAACATCGCGGCCCACGCCGTGGAGACCGGCTGACGCGCCTTGCAGCACCTTCAGCAGGGGGCCATACTCTCCTGACTGCGAGGCGGCGAGTAGGGGGAGTTCCCCACAGCCTTGGCGTGGAGGATGGCGCATGGGAGATGCAGTTGCGATTGCTCGGCAGAACGTCGACCTGTACAACGCGGCCGACTGGGATCGGTTCAAGGCGCTCCTCGCCCCCGGGGCAACGTACGAGGAGCTGTCGACTCAGCGGCGGCTTGGCGTCGACGAAACCATTGAAGCCTTCAAAGAGTGGAAGCGTGCGTTTCCCGACTCGAAGGGGACGATCACGAAGTCGATCGCCAGCGGCGACGACGTGGTGCTCGAGGTCACCTGGAACGGGACCCAGACCGGCGAGATGCGCGGACCGCTGGGCACGGTCCCGCCCTCCGGCAAACGCGTAAACGTGAGGGCGGTGCAGGTCATCAAGGTGCAGGGCGACAAGATCGCCGGGGCTCAGCACTACTTCGACCTGATGACGCTGCTCCAGCAGATAGGAGCGCTGCCTACCCCCGCCGGCGCCTCGTCCTGATCGACGCCGCGCCCACCAGCGCGGCAACTCCGAGAACGGCCCACGCGGCGAGCGGAAACTCCGGAATGCCGGTGCCCGGCCGCGCCGCGTGGCTCTCGAACTCCACCACCTGCTGAAACGTGGGGCGGTTCTGCCAGTCGAGCGGCGTCTGGCCGATGACCCCGGCGGCCGTGAAGTGAATGTTGTCGAACGCCGCGAAGGTTTCGTTGGTCTGACTGGGTGAGGTTGCGGTGTTCTTGGTCCAGGTCGCGGCGTTGGTGCTGCCGCCGTTTGCTGTGACCATGGCGGAGTACGCAGCGGTCACGGCGCTGCTTACGGCGGAGGAGCAGTTGCCGGGACCCAGGCCGCCGCACAGGTGGCTGATGATCGAGCCGCTGAACGGCTGGCTGACCGCGACGCCCCGCACCTGGCGGAGTGCCTTCACCACCTGACCCTCCCAGCCCGAGCCGTATGAGCTGCCGCCGTGGCTGTCGGGCAAACCCGCGAAGCCCATCGGGAACACGCTGTAGCCGGCATCGATGCCGGCGTTCTGGTACGTCGTGTCGCCGGTCTGCTTGAAGATGCCGTCGAAGAGCGCATCGACGACGCGCGGGTACAGCTCATCCATTGAACCCACCGCGGAGGGATCCGCGTATTCAGCGTTGCCGAGCGCGCTCTTCTGACGGTGCGCGCCGGCAGCGACCCATGCGGAGATGTGCGCAATCATCGCCGTCGGTCCGGCCGGAAGCGTGGAGCTGAACAGTGGCGTGAGCTCCGGCCACACGCTCACCGCGGAGAGATCCTGGCTTGCCGCCGTCTCCATCGCCTGCACGAGGTTGGCCCGGGTGATGTGGCCGCCGTGCGCCGCCAGCTGCGCTTTCAGCTGCGCCACCAGCAGCTGCTGCCGGTGCACCAGCCCGTAGTTGAAGACGTCGTCGGCGGCGCCGAACATGGGAGCGGGCTTGTTGTTCCACTGCACGAGATAGCCCTGCGGCGGGTCCGCCTGGTGGGGATGGCCGTTGAAACCCAGGAATCCCGTCCACTCAGCGGCGCCGCCGCCCCAGGTCGGAAGACCAGGGTCAACCGCCGGGTTGCGCAGCGGATCCTGTCCGCTCACGTAGTAGCCGATGTGCTGGCTGTCGATGTAGTGCCAGTTGAAGGTGTACTGGATGTTGCTCGCCCCGAGCATCCAGCTGTTGACGTCGTGCGTCATCGAGGGGTGCTGCCACATGTCGAAGCCGATCCCGGAGTCGATCTCGTGGAAGTACGTGCTGCGCTGGTTGTAGACGACGACGGGGTTGCCGCTGGCGGTCGTCCAGCCCTGCACGATGCCCTTGACGTGTGCGGCGTTGTTCATACCGGTGTCATCCAGGACCCGGTACGTGGAGTGGTTGAGGTTGAGGTCCGCCCCTGTGCACCCTCCCGTTGACGGCGGCGGTGGGTTGCAGGCCACGGTCTGGGGCGCGTTCTCCATGTCCGCGTTGAGCGTCAGCTGCTGGCAGACATTTGTGAACTTGTAGAACGTATTGTTGGCCGGGGTCGCATCGGTGGTCGTGCAGCCTGCGTTGTTGTACACGCGCACCACCTTCTGATCGACGACGTCGCTGCTTGCGGACGTCGCGGTCCACGCAAAATCGCGACCTCGTCCGAGCTCGACGATGAAGTTGGTGCCAGGAAAGCTCGCACCGCGCGCGTCGTAGTCCGGCGCGTGTAGGTCGTCTTCCATCAGGATCTGCGGTGCGTAGTAGCCCACCTGCGGGCCGATGACCGCGATGGGATGGCCGTCCGTCGTCAGCTTGCCCGCGACGAGCAGGGCGTTGCTCATGTTGATGTGCGGGATCCCACCGAACAGCGTGTTCACCCCGCCGCAGCTCGAGCCGGTGGCCGTCTCCTTGCCGGTCAGGTTCGGCGAGTCGGTGATGGCGTTGAGCGTTGTGTTGAGTGATGCCGGCTGTGCCGTCTCGTACGGGAAGCTCACCCCCGTCAGCGTCGTCGGCGCCTGGGGGTCGTTGGTCTCCTTGAAGTTGTGGAACGCGGCCAGCGCGGTCGAGGGACCGAGCACGCCGACGAGGTACTTGTAGAGCGCGGCGTTGTTGACCTCGCCGCCACCCCCCTTGCCGAAGATGCCTCCCACGAGCGAGGCGATGTCGATGATGTCGGCGGGGGCCCAGGTCTGCGGCACCGGGTTGCTGGCGATTGCGTAGTCGCCGGGCATCTTGGTGGAGTCGGACTGCGCCTCCGTGATGTACTCATTGATTCCCTGCACGAAGGCGTCGACCATGCTGACCAGCTCAGCGCCGACCGGACCCGACGCGGCGATGCTTGCGAGCTGCGCGTTCTTGTCCGCCACCGTGTAGTCGGCGATCAGACGCTGCGCGTAGTCGCCCTGCTCGATACTGCACGAGGCGCCGATGAACTCGGCGAGGTGTCCCCGCCCGAGGTGGCGCAGGATGTCGATCAGGAACAGGCGATCGGCGGCGGCGGCGTAGCCCGCTCCGTACGCCATTGCCGGAACGGTGGTCCCATAGATGTGGGGCACGCCGAACGACTTGTCGCGGTAGATCGCCACCGAGCCCAGGCCTGCAGGGCTCAGCGAGACCGTGCGGGCTGTGTCGATATCGCTCGCCTGGACACCGAACGAGGCGTCCTTGTAGTACGTGGTGAGCGTCGCGTCGGTGAGGCTTCCCGCGTTGTAGAGCAGGTGTTGGTAGAGGTCGTACTGATCGTGGCTGTGTGCGGGACGGGCGCCGGTCCCCTCGAAGTTGACGATATCCATCGCCGTGGCCAGGCCGTTCTCGCCGGCGGGCAGGACGTTGAGGGCTGTCGGAGCGTTGCCGACCGGGGCGCTGTAGTCATTCGCGCGATACGTCGGTTGTGGGGGTGAGTCAGCCGCCGCCGGTATGGCAGCGCCCACCGCCACTGCGAGCGCGCCGAAGACAGCGACAGTCAGCCGCCGATTCCACCTGGTCACACTTCCCCTCCGTGACTCGGTCGTAGATGGGGAATCATAGCGAACGCAGCAACCTGACGTCCGCGAGAGTCGGGCCGGCTAGAGGGCTGCGGCCACGGCGCTGAGCAGTTGATCGATGTCCTGCTGATTGTTGTGCAGGTGCGGGGCGATGCGCAGTGAGTTCCCTCGCACGCTGGCGATGACCCTGGCCTCGCTGAGCGCGGCGACCACGCGCCGGGCACCCGCTTGTGGCAGCTCGAGGCCAAGCAGGTGCGGACCGCGTTCATCAGCCCGTGGTGCGTTCAGGCCGAGACGCAGCGCACCATCGACGATCGCATCGGTTCTTGATTGAAGTGTCGCGGCGACGCGCGGCACCGTCCAGTCCAGGAGCTGCTCCACGGCCGCGCACGCCATCGGGGTGAGCTGGAAGTTGGAGCGTTCCCCGACATCGAAGCGCTGCGCTCCCGCGCGATACTCGTCGTGATAGTCGACGAGTGAGCTGAAGTCCTCCGATCCTTCACGCAGTATCCAGTTTTCCTCGAGCGGCTCACCGTCGTGAAAGTCGTCGTCGAGGTACAGATACCCGAGGCTGTACGGTCCGAGCATCCACTTGTAGCCGACGGCGACAACCGCATCCGGACGCAGCGCGCCCAGGTCGAGGGGCATCGCGCCCAACGATTGGCTTGCGTCGATGATGAAGTCCGATCCCGCGTCGTGCAGCGCGCTCGAGACGCGCGCGAGGTCGATGGACGCCCCGTTGGTCCAGTGCACGTTCGGGACCGATGCCACGGCGACGCGTTCATCGACTGCGTCCACGATCGCATCCGTCCAAGTCTGCCCCACTTCGCGTGTGACGACCACAAGCTCTGCTCCTGTCCGTCGCGCGAAACGGTGCCACGTATAGTAGTTGGAGGGGAATTCCTCGCCGACCACCAGCACGCGATCACCGGGCGCCGCCGTGAGGTTGCGCGCGACGACCGCCAGGCCGTAGCTGGTCGCCGGCACGAGCGCCACATTTCGCGATTCTGCCCCGATAAGGCTCGCGACTCTCGAGCGTAGGTCATCCACACGGCCGAACCAGTCCCGCGCCGTCAACGTCCATGGCTTTGCGCGCCTGTCAAGCGCCGCTTCGCCCGCAGCGAGAACGCTGCGCAGCAGGGGACACACCGCCGCGGTGTTGAAGTAGGCAACGTCGTCGTCGACGACGAACATTTCCCGCTGGTCGGCGAGCTGTGGCGGGCGCTCTACGACATCCGTCATATGCGACGCAGCAGATCGTATCGGACGCGCACGTGCCTGTGGCGAAGCGCAGAATGGAACGACACCATGCAGGCAACGCTCTTCCTCCTGATGTTCGCCTGGATGTTCGGCGCCTACGGGCTTGCACTCTTCCTCAACCTGTTCGGCGCGGGCGCCGCGGAGGCGAGGTTCTACAGCGGTCGTGGATTCTGGTACCCGATACTCGACGGCTCGAAGCGTGGAACCCACCGCCTCGCGGGCGGCCTGATGGTGCTGTTCGCGGGTCTGTCGACGCTCGCCTTCTGGAGTGCGGGTCAGCTCTGAACGTGTAAGAACAGGGCTCGCAACCGGCATCTATATAGATGAGATGCCCCAGGAGGCAGTCGCTCTGGCCACGTTCACGCGCGCCGACACCGAACAAGCGTTTGAGCGCGCCGTCTTGGCCGAACGACCGCGCCTCTATGCCCTGGCCATCACGATCACGCGAGATCCAGCGGAAGGTGAGGATGTCGTTCAAGAAACCATGCTCTCGGCGTGGCGATCGTGGGCGAAGGTTCGCGATCCAGATCACCCGGGGCCATGGCTGACGCGAATCTGTGTGAATCACTGCTTGCACCGTCGGAGGCGGCTCAGCCGTCTGTTCCGGGCGGGGGACATGGGCGAGGCGATCGTTCCTCCCCCCATCCAGTTCGAGGGGGAGCTCCTCGACTTTGATCGCGCCTTTGCTCAACTCTCCGCAAAGCAGCGGGCGGTGTTCGCTCTCCACGTCCATCACGGCTACACCCTCAACGAATGTGCGCACTTGCTCGGCTGCCGCCCGGGTACAGCGCGAAGCCATCTCGGACGTGCAGTCGCGTCGCTCAGAAAAGAGATGAGCAATGCCTGAAGACCCGCTCGGTGAGAACGATGAACTCCTCCACATCGCCCGCAGGTACTTTTCGCGCCTCGCGTCACGACCGATGCCTCGCGGCCTCGAACCGTACGCACCGTTTTCGGCCTCGTCGCACCGAAGCTCCAGGCCTCGTCTCGCCGTCAACGCCGTGCTTGCGTTCGCAGCCGTTGCGGCGGTCCTTTCCCTGATCGTCGTCGGCGTCGGTCACGAACTGGGGGCCCGTCAAGGCACACCGGCGACATCCTCACGGCCGCAAACGTCAACCGCCAATCCTGTGGTCTCGCCGCCTCCGGGCGGCCCGGTGCCGAGCGTGCTCACCGGCGACTGGGTCTCGCCATCTAAGGACAACAATCCGAGCGATGCCACAGATCTGATCCTGCACGGGAGCAGGTTTGAAATCCAAACCAGCGGTGGGCTCTCGTTCGGCATGGTCGCGGTGAACGGGAGCGAGATCGACTTCTTCAACGGTGACGTGTGCCGTATCGGGCTTCCAGGCGGCGTCGGTCGGTACCACTGGAGCGTCCAGGGCGGCATCCTGCATCTGACGCCTCTCAACGTCGACCCTTGCGGCGGACGCACCGGACCCCTCGCCAATGCGAGCTACACGAAGCAGGGTTCCTGATCCCTGCCGGCACTCGAGCCCGTAAGAAAACGGTTCGCGGCTCGGATCTATATAGCGAGACACGCCGCAACGGACGGCCACGAGGAGGTCCTGAACATGGCCCGGAAGCGCTTGTATTTGTTGCTCCTGCCCTCGTGCGTGCTCGTCGCGTGCGGCGCAACAAACCCCACGACGGGTGCAGCGCCACACGCCACAGCCTCCGTCACACGGACTCTTGCCGCATCGCCGCCACCTGGCGGACCAGTGCCCAGTCAGCTGATCGGCGACTGGGTGCAGATGGGTTCCTCAACGCCGAGCGATACAGTTGACCTGATCCTCAACGCCACCACCTTCTCATTTGCCACGAGTGGGGAGAGCAATTTCGGCGATATCGTGGTGAATGGAACCGAGATCGACTTCTTCAATGGCGACGGGTGCGGGCTTCGCCTCCCTGACGGCATAGGTCGCTACAACTGGACGCTGGGGAACGGCACTCTGCACTTCAAGCCACTCGCCCAAGATCCATGCGACATGCGGTCGAGCCATCTCGCGGATCAGACCTACACGAAGGCGAGTTGACGACTTGTGAAGCGTTGAGGTGCACGCGGTGTACACCGTTGAACCGTACGTCAGGGCAGGCTCATGCGGAGGCATCACCATGGCAGCGCATCGCGGTCGGGACGGTACTCGAGAGGTTCAGGCAAGGCGGACTCGGCGTGAAGTATTGGCAAGTGGTGTTGCCGGGGCGATGGGAGTGATCGCCGTAGAGGCGATCCGGAATCCGACGCCCGCCCACGCTGGCGTCGACGGGGACGTCGTGCTGGGCGTCGACAACTCGGCAACCAGCCTTACGGCGATTATTACCGGCTCGAGCGGAGCCGACGTATTTGCTGCACAGATCAACAGCGGTGCGGGAACGGCCCTACGCGGGTCCGCCGATAGGGGAACCGGCGTTCTAGCCACATCCAACTATGGTCCTGCTCTTTCTGGTAGCTCCCAATATGCCGAAGGCATCTACGCGCAGAGCGGCGCGTTCTACGGCACCAATAGGGGCGCAACGAGGACCGGTGTCCATGGCGTCACCGACAGTTCCAGTGACTCCGCTATGTGGGGCGAGAACGGAGGCGGGGGCAACGGCGTCTACGGGTCGACGTACAGCTCGGGGGCGAGTGGCGTGTACGGCCACAACGCCGGCACCGGGTACGGCGTGGCCGGGCGCGCAGAGAGCGGCACAGGGACGCTCGGCGACAGCACGGACGGTACTGGCGTTTCTGGGTCTTCCGCCAACGGAACAGGCGTTGCTGGGTCTTGCACAAACAACGGAACGGGCGTCTTAGGCTTCTCCGGATCGGGAATCGGTCTGCATGGACATTCCGTTGTGGGCGAAGGCCTCTACGCCCAGAGCGGCAATGCCGTCAGCGCCAGCCAGGGGTCGAGGATAGGTGTCCATGGCGTCACCGACGGCACCGACCCCGCCGTACGAGGCGAAAACCTAGGGGCACCCGGGGGCGACGGCATCCACGGCTCCACGAGCACTTCCGGGTCCAGCGGCGTCTACGGCGAAAACGCCAGCACCGGCTACGGCATCGCGGGACGCTGTGACCGTGGGACGGGGGCCAGCGGCTACAGCGCGAACGGCGTCGGGGTCGTAGCCGCCAGCCCGAAGGGCACCGCGCTCAGCGTTACGGGCAAGGCCAAGTTCAACCGATCCGGGATTGTTTCAATTAGCTCGCCCGCGACGACTGCGACTGTTACGGTGCCTGGGGGTCTGTCGGCCGCAGCCTTAGTGCTCGCGCTCATGCAGAACTCGGTGTCCGGAGTCTGGGTGGCCAACGCTGTGCCCAACACCTCGACTGGAAAGGTGACGATCAACCTGAACCAAGCGCCGTCAAGCAGTGCGAAGGTTGCTTGGTTCGTCCTGAACTGACTCAGCAAATCCGCCAGGGGCTCACCAATTCTCCCAGCACTACCCGGCCAGCAGCTCGACCAACCGTGAGGCGTCAATGTTGCCGCCGCTGAGGATAGCGACGGTGTTCTCGATGGGTCGATCGTTGTTCATTGCTGCGAAAGCAAGCGCGCCGGCGCCTTCTGCGACCACCTTCAGCTCCATCGCCAGCAGTGCGACTGCAGCTCGAACGTGTTCCTCAGGCACGACGATCCAATCGGCCACGCAGGCGCGCAGCCGCTCGAACATCAACGGATCGAACGGTGCTGCCGTCCCGTCGGCGATGGTGTTCGGGGTGAGCGACACTGGTCCGCCGGCAGCCAGCGCTCGGGGCCAGAGCGGATAACCGTCGGACTGCACCCCGATCACTTGGACATCGGGCCGGAGGGCGGCGAATCCCTCGGCGATCCCGCACACAAGGCCCCCACCTCCCACGGGCACGAGGACCCTCTCGACGGACGACGACTCTTCGAGGATCTCGAGGGCGATGGTTGCATTGCCGCTCATGACGACGTCGTCGGCGAAGGGGTGGATGAAGACCTCGGGTTCGCTTTCCCACGCGCGAGCCGCTATCCACTCGAGCATGCGCTCACGCGGCATGAGCACTGTGACAGCGCCGAGAGCGCGGACACCGTTCACTTTGAGCATTGGTGCTGTGTCGACCATCACCACACGACACGGAACCTGCAGATGGCGGGCGACGTAGGCGCAGGCAAGGGCCGCGTTGCCGGCGCTCACCGTCAGCAGCCCTCGCGCGCGACGCGCGGGTTCGATGGCGAGCGCTGCGGCGAAAAATCCGCGCACCTTGAAGCTCCCGGTGGGTTGCAGCGATTCGAGCTTGAGCAAGCCGCCGCGGGGCGACGGGATCAGCGGCGTGCGCCGGACATGTGGTCCGATCTGATGCATGACCGCGCGCACGCGTTCTGCATCGATCATCCAGGCGACGTCAGAGTGAGTCACCCGGGCAGTCTACGGAGGTAGGGCGGATGCTGTTTCTGAGCAACCACGAGGTGCGGGCGCTCCTGTCCCTTCCCCGCATGCTCGACGTGTTGGAGGTGGGATTTCGAGCCTATTCGACAGGCGAGACTTCGATTCCACCGCGGACCGCCGCCCGCACCCCGTCGGGTCTGCTCGGTGCGATGCCCGGTTGGGTTGCCGGGGAGGGGCTTGTCATCAAGGCCGTCACCGTGTTCCCAGGCAATGTGACGAGTGGCCGAGCGTCCCATCAGGGAGTCATCGCCGTTTTCGACGAGCGCGACGGCTCACCACTGTGCGTGATGGACGCTGCACACGTCACAGCGATGAGAACGGCCGGAGCCGCGGCGGTGTCGGTGCGCGCGCTCGCCCGGGCGCACACACCGACGCTGGCGATCCTCGGCGCCGGCGTGCAGGGGCACGCGCACCTTGCAACCGTCCCACTCGTGCGGGACTTCAGCGCGATCCACATCTCGTCGCGCAATCGTGAAGCCGCCGAGCGGCTGGCCGCGCTCGACCCGCGCTGCGTCGTCGTCGAGACGTTCGAGGCCGCCGTTCGCGGAGCCGACGTCGTCTGTTGTTGCACCGACACCCATGCGCCTGTCACACACCACGGTTGGTTCGCGCCGGGCACGCATGTCACCTCGGTGGGCGGCACGTTCGGGCCGGAACTCGACCCGCAGACGATGCGACTGTGCCGTGTCTTCGTGGAGTGGAGAGGCGCAGCCGAGAACTCACCGCCCACGGGCGCCCACGAGCTGCAGGGGCGCGATACCAGCACGATCGACGAGCTCGGAGAGGTGCTGGCGGGACTCAAGCCGGGGCGCCAAACGGATGACGAGATCACGGTGTACAAGTCGACGGGAATCGCCTTCGAGGATGCCGTGGTCGCCCGGCTGATCTATGACGCCGCGATTGCCGCGGGTGCGGGCACGGCACTCGACCTTTGACGTGTGGGGCGGGTGCTTGCCGCGATCGACACAATGGGGAACGGGTGCTAGGGTCGTAAGGCGATGAGGGCGACTGCGGATGGTGGACACACCGGCTCTCGCCTCATCAGCGAGGTCAGCGCGCTCGTCGCCGCGTCGCGGTCCCTGCCCAGCGTCCTCGATCGCGTGGTCACCGCGCTTGCGGAGAGCGGCTACCCCGGAAGCGGCATCACGCTGATCAACGAGCGGGACGAGCTGTACGTCGTCGCGTATGACGGCCCACCCGATGAGGACATCCTCTCGCTTCGACTCCCGGTCGGTCAGGGGATCATGGGCACGGTCGCGGCCGAAGGCCGTCCGCTGCTGATCGCGGACCTTGATGACCCCGGCGGGCCGCTTCCCGCCAATCGGGCCGTTGGCGGGCACGCGCGCATGCGCTCGCTGCTCGCCGCGCCGATCATCGCCGAGCACACTGTGATCGGCGTCCTCGAGGTGGACAGCACGGAGCCCGGACGCTTCAGCGCCGCCGACCTCGAGGTGTTCGCGCGAGTCGCCGCGGAAATCGCCGGGGCACTCCACGTCGCCGCTCCACTGGAGCTGGCGGGCGCGCTGCTGCGCCGTCGCGTGCAGGAGGTGCTGGTGCTCGAGGAGACGACGCGGGCGCTCGCAGCGGTTCGCGACGTCGGCGCGGCATTCCGATCCATCGCCCGCTATGCCTCCCTCGGGTTGTCTTCCCCACGAGTGGTGCTCCTCCGCCTCGAGGGAGAAGGGGCCACCGTGGTGGCGACCTACGGTGGTGTGGTCGACAGTCTGGAGTCGATTCACCTTCCCGGGCTTGCGTCGGCCATCGCCGGCGGCGCCGCATTCGTCCATCTCGACCACGAGGCCCAGCGACTCGGCTTTGCCGACACCGGGGACGACGAGCACTCCGTCGCCGCCGTGGCCGTTCGCGCGGGCGAAGAGTTCACTGGAGCACTGGTGCTGGCGAGCCGCAACGCGCGCGGGTTCGACCCCGCTGAGCTGCGCTTGCTCGAAGGGATCGCCGATCTTGCGGGCCTCGCCATCAGCAACGCCGATCGATACCGGAGGCTCACCGAGGCTGCTGACACGGACTCGGTCACAGGGCTCCACAACCGTGCGCGGTTCGAGCGAGACCTGGGGACGTACAGCGGCGCTGCGCTCGCCATCCTCTCGATCGATCTGGACCGCCTGAAACAGACCAACGATACGTACGGGCATGAAGCCGGTGACGCCGTGCTCGATCACGTCGGCGAGGCCATCGAGAAGATCGTCGGCGGCCGTGGACCGCTGGCACGAATCGGTGCTGACGAATTCGCCGTGCTCCTTCCCGGTGCGACGACATCCGATGCTGTCGCAATTGCCGAGGACATCCGCATCTCAACGTACGGCCTGGTCCCCCCGTTCGGCACCGCGCGGGTGAGCATCGGCGTCGCGTCCGGGGTCATCGGCTCCGACGCGCGAACCACCTGGAGCGCGGCGGACTCCGCGCTCTCCAAGGCCAAGCAGTGGGGTCGTGATCGCGTTGTCTGCGCGACCACGACCACGCCCGCGTCATACCGCCCGTCGACGTCTTGGGATGAACACCTCGTCCTGCTCATCGACTCGCGCGCCCTCGAATCCGTCTATCAACCCGTGGTGCGGCTGCACGACCGGGTGACCGTGGCCTACGAGGCGCTCGCGCGTCCCGTGGGCGGAACGCCCGAGCTCAGCGTCGAGGGTCTGTTCTCCGCCGCGCACCGCACCGGATGGTCACGCGAACTCGACTGGCTGGCCCGCCGCGTCGCGATCCAGGGAGCGCGCGGGCTGCCTGACAACGTCCCACTCTTTGTCAACTGCAGCGTCGGCGCGCTGCTCAACCCCGTCCATGATGTCGACCAGATGCTGCTGCTCCTCAGCTGGGCCGATCAATCACCGGACGGCATCGTCTTGGAGATCACAGAGCGCGAAGCATTCGACGATGTCGCGCGCTTTCGCGATGTGCTCGGGAGCTACCGCTCTGCCGGCTTCCGATTCGCGATCGATGATGTCGGTGAGGGGCACACGACACTCGAGGTGCTCGCCGCTGCAGAGCCGGAGTTCATCAAGATCGCGCGCAGCCTGACGGTTTCGTCGCACGTGCCTGGTCGCCGCTCAGCGCTCAGAGCCGTCGTGGCATTTGCCAACTCGAGCGGCGCGACGATCATCGCCGAGGGCATCGAGGAAGAACACGAAGCCGCCGAGATGGCAGCGATGGAGGTCGATCACGGACAGGGTTGGTGGCTCGGCCGCCCCGTTCGCGTGGAGGCATGACCACCTCGAGACGCTGACCGGGCTGCTGTCGGCCGCCGGGTTCATCGCCGCAGAGGACGAAGCGCGCGAGCTCCTCGCGTGCGCTGCCGGGGATGCCGGCGCCCTCGACTCGCTCTTCCGCCGTCGCCTCACCGGTGAGCCGCTCGCATGGATCACGGGCAGAGTCATGTTTTGCGGACTGGAGATCCGTGTCGACCCCGGTGTGTACGTGCCGCGCTGGCAGACCGAACCCCTCGCGCAGCGCGCTGCGGAGCGCCTGCCCGCGAACGGCGTCGCGGTCGACGTCTGTACCGGCAGCGGCGCGCTTGCCACGACGTTGTGGAGGACCCATCCACACGCACGCGTCGCGGCCTCCGACATCGACGAGCGTGCCGTCGCCTGCGCAACGTCGAACGGCGCTGAGGCGTACCGGGGCGATCTCTTCGCGCCGCTCCCGCGCGAGCTTGAGGGACGAGTCGACGTCGTCGTGGGTGTCGTGCCGTACGTACCGACACACGCGCTGCCGCTGCTGCAGCGCGACACCTTCGCATTCGAGTCGCCACTTGCCTACGACGGCGGTCCCGACGGCACCGACATCATCCGGCGCGTTCTGGCAGACGCCACGCGCTGGCTTCGGGACGGCGGTGCGCTGCTGCTCGAGCTGGGAGGTGAGCAGGCCGGCGCGATCAGCGACGACCTCTCGCGCCTCGGCTACGCCGATGTCCGAGTGCTCGTCGACGACGACGGCGATGTGCGCGGCGTCGAGGCGACGTTCAGACGAGCTAGGCGTCGAGGGACTGCCGGCGGCGGCGTCTGACCCCCAGGGCCGTTGCGGCGGTGCCGGCCCCGACCAGCACGATCGCCGTGACCAACGGCGACTCGGGAGTGACCGCACCGATCACCGGTGGCCCGACGACGGCCACCCAGGTGGTCTGATGTGTGCCCTGGCCCGCGTAGCTCGTCGAACAGAAGCATGGCGGGCTGCCGGTGTTGAACGGCTGCTCACTCGGGTCGGATGGATCGGCGAACGCCTCCTCGCGTACAAGGTACGTATTCGCGCCCGCTGCCGCGAGCTGGTTGTAGTCGCCGAGGAAACAGCCGCCTCGCGAGAACGCGCACCAGCCCACATTGGTGGCCTGCGTGTCGACCTTGAGCGGCGGGCTGAACGTCGCGCCGTTGTCGTACGACACCTGGTAGTACGTGTCGATGGTGGTGCTGAAGTTCGCGGTCGATGCGCTCTCCTGGCGCTGCCGGTAGCCGACCCTCAGGTCTCCACCCGGACCAAAGTCGATCATGGTGTTGTAGCGATCGACGTTGTCCGTGGTCGGAGCCCCCTGGTCGACGCGGATCGGTGCACCCCAGGTTGCGCCGGTGTTGTCAGTCGAGAGCACCACCTCCGGGTCGTTGAGCCCGTCGGTTCGCGCCGTTCCACCCGCCCAGCCCAACGCAATCCGACCCGACACCGGATTGAGCGCCGCGGTGGGGAGATCGGGACCTGCGCGCTGGAGGCGCACCGCGTTGGCGTCGTCCACGGCGATCTGCGTGTCACACGCGGGGAATGTGAGCGGCGCCGGCCAGGCCAACGTGCCTCCCGCCGTTGTGCTGGTCACCTCTCCGAAGTACGAGGTCGATGATGTGTTGCACGCGGACGCTCCCTCGTCGTTGAAGAAGATCTCGAGCGCTCCGCTCTGCAGGATGATCGGGTACGAGCCGATCGCCGCCTGCGGGTAGAAGACGTAGAACCCGCTGTTGTTGGGCCCGACCGGACTGGACGTGGTCCAGTTGCTGAGCTGGTCGCATCCCTGCGTGGTCGCGCCGGTCCGGTCCGGATCGCAGTAGGCGTAGAGCGCGACCTGCTGGATGTCCCACACCACGTACACGCGGCCGAAGTGATGACCGCTCGCATGGCTCATGTCGACGGCGATCCAGTTCTTGTCGTCGAACAAGCCTATTTCCTGGATCTCGGTCGCGTTGGTCATGTTCATGACGATGGGATCACCCCAGGTCGCGCCGCCGTCATGGGAAGTGCTGATGGCCAGCCCCGCCTGGCTCACGGTGCCGTTGCCCTGCAGGTCCTCGGTGATCACCAGGGAGTTGATGTAGACGGTGTTGTTGGCGCCGAATGCGACGACAGGATCCGACGCATGGTTGAACGTTGCGCCACCGACGACAGTGGTCAGGTGCGGGACATTTGCAGACGTCCACGTCTTGCCGCCGTCGAACGTCGTCGCATAGCCGATGTCGGCGCTGCCACCGTTGGGATCGCGCCCCTGGTGGTAAGCGGCGACGGCATTGAGCGTGTTGCTCGGATTGACGGCGAGCGACGGCTCAACCGCCGTGTCGGATTCGTACGGCGGCCACACCGGCGCCGTGACCAGCGGTGTTGCATGGTCAAACCCGGCTTGATGGTCGCGCAGCAGGACCGTTTGTGGGTTAGCCGCTGACACGGTCACGATGCCGGACGCGAGCAGCACCATTGCCGTGATGCAACTGCCAATGTACCGCGAACCCCTGTCCATTTCCTGAATCCTCTCCTTGGCCGGCTCACGTTTGGGCCGAGGTTGGGACCATATCACCAATTCGACAGGAGCCAGGCGTGCACCTCGCCGACGCGGCGCACGAGCAGTGTCAGGTGGCCGTCCTCATCGGTCAAACGAGCCTCGACCCCTGGGATGCGTGACGCCAGCCACTCGCCGTGACCGACAGGGACGAACCGGTCCTGTCGGCCGTGCAACAAGAGAATGGGGATCGCAATGGCGTCGAAGCTGAACCCCCATGGCTCCATCTCGGCGAGACTGTCTTCCCACCAACCCTCGGCGCCGGGCGCGAGCCCCAGACGCCCGCACTCCGCCAGGTATTCGCCAATTCCACCGCCGAGAACCGCGGCATCGGCTGGAGAGACCAGCGACGCGATCATCTCGGCGATCTCTTCGGCCGACGCGGATAGGAACGCCTCACGATCCTTCTCGAGCTTGACGCGAGCAGCGTCGCGATCACGAAGCAGGAGCTTGAAGTCGTCGACGTTCAGCTCGCCCATGCCGGCGAACCAGTCGAGGCCGCCGGCGCCATGGGGCGCAGGGGAGGCGAGCGACGCGGCCGCGACGACGAGGTCCGGGAGGAGCGCCGCGCAGGCGAGCACGTGGGGACCACCCCCGGAGATTCCCCACATCATCAAACGATCGATGCGCAGCGCCGCGCAGATCGCGCGAACATCGCCGGTGCACTCCGCCACCGCTCGTCCCGGCGAGGGCGTTGAGCCTCCGTAACCTGGTCGGTCATACCCGATCAACCGGATGCCGCGGCCGGCTGCATCCGCAGCGTTCGGCGCGTACAGGTGCCGCGAGTTGGGCGTTCCGTTGTGCACGAGGACCGGAATGCCTCCCGGTTCGCCGTCTTCCTCGACGGTCAGGACCCTCCCGCCCGCAGCATCAATCACGCGGTCCATCGATTCAACAATAGACTTCAGACCGGAGGTCGGCCAATGTCTCGAGTGCTCTTCCGCGGCGCGCTGGTCTTCGACGGCACCGGTGCGCCGGTGCGCGACACCGACGTGTCTGTCGAAGACGGCGTGATCATCGACGTCGGTTCTCGACTCGACGGCGACAGCGAGATCGACGTCTCGGGACACACGCTCCTCCCCGGGCTGTTCGACTGTCACGTCCACGTGGCGGTCAGCCACGTCGACATGTGGCGCCACATGCAGACGCCGTTCTCGATGCGGTTCTATGAAGCAGAGCGAAATCTCGCGGCCACGCTCCGCGGCGGAGTGACGTCCGTTCGCGACGCCGGCGGCGCCGACCTTGGCATCAAGACGGCGGTCCAGTCTGGACTAATCCGCGGGCCGCGGATGCAGATCGCCATCAAGATGCTCTCGCAGACGGGCGGGCACGGCGACGGCACGATGCCGTCCGGCGACTGCTTTCATCTGATGCCGCCCTATCCGGGCAGCCCGCCGGGCATCGTCGACGGAGCCGACGAAATGCGACGCCGCGTTCGCGAGCTCATCCGCGAGGGCGCGGACGTCATCAAGGTGGCAACCTCGGGCGGCGTGCTCTCGCCGCGTGACAGTCCGCGGCACGCGCACTTCAGAGCAGCCGAGCTCGAGGTTCTCGTCGAGGAGGCCACTGCGGCCGGGCGGTTTGTGATGGCGCACGCTCAGGCGACGGACGGGATCAAGAACGCGATCAGGGCGGGCATCCGCTCCATCGAACACGGCATCTATCTCGACGACGAGGCGATCCAGTTGATGCTGGACCGAGGCACCTATCTCGTGCCGACGCTGGTGGCACCACTCGGGCTGCTGGAGGCGGCGGACGAGGGCGTCCGCTTCGTGCCCGCCGTGCTGGAGAAGGCCAAGGAGGTCGTGGACGTACACCGCGAGTCCTTCCGGCGTGCTGTCGCCGCGGGCGTGCGCATCGCGATGGGGACCGACAGCGGTGTCACCCCGCACGGCCGGAACCTCCGCGAGCTCGAGCTCATGCGTCAGGGAGGAATGTCACCCGAACAGGTGCTCGTGGCGGCCAGCCGCACGTCTGCCGAGCTGCTCGGTGTTGCCGCCACACTTGGCACCATCGAGCCGGGGAAGTTCGCCGACCTGGTTGCCGTCGAGGGCGACCCGTTCGACCTGGCCACCCTGCCGGCTCGAATCCGTGGCGTCTACGTCGATGGCCGTCCGGCCTTCGACTCCGGACCGGATCGGCGCGAGACGAAGAACTACTCGCCTGCGGTACCGTTGCGCGGGGACCCGATACCAGAGCGGCCGCAACGTTTCGCCCTTGAGGGCGAGTAGACGCCGATTCCTGACTGGCGGGCCCTGAAGGAGATCGCGAATGAGCAGGTCGGGTAGGGCTCGCCGTTGGACGGCGCTGGTCACGGCAGCAGGTTCTCTCACGCTTCTGGCCCAGTTCGGGGGCGCCCAGGGGGTCCCGGTCCAGGCGGCCGCCTCCTGCCAGCAGAAGCAGGGTCCCAAAGGATCGCCGTTCCAGGACTGCAGCCTGGGCCAGGTCTTCAACATCGTTCCCCCTGGTTCGACCGGGACATACGACGCCCAGGACTTCGCGAATGCACAGAACGGCACCTTCCCTCCCAACACGCGCAACCAAGAGCCGCTCTACGCGAACCTCGTCAAGGTCGCGCCGAATCTCGCCGCCAGCGCAATCAGCAGCTACTACAAGGACGCCTCCTTTGACACGGGATCGCGGGCCGGCAACCACTTCGAGACATTCGCCAGCCACCCCGGGGCCGAGGTGATCCGCGGCACGCCCTACGGCGTTCCGCACATCTTCGGCGTCACCCGCTCGGACGCCGAGTTCGGGGCCGGATACGCGGCTGCCGAAGACCGGCTGTTCGAGATGGACGTGCTGCGCCACGTCGGACGGGCGCAACTCAGCTCCTTCGCGGGACCGTCGCCGAGCAACGAGGCCATGGACTGCTCGGTCGCCTCGCAGGCCGGATACAGCGAGGCCGAGCTTCAAGCGCAGGTCAACAACTTCGCCTCGCTGCACACCGACCCGATCACGATCGGCGGTGTCAAGACGACCGAGGGGCAGCAGATCGTCAATGACGCGACCGCCTACGTCGCGGGCGTCAACCAGTACATCAGCGACGCGCAGAGCAACACGAATGGAGCGAAGCTGCCGGCCGAGTACGGCCTGCTGCAGATCCCGCTGCCGGGACAGGGGACGAATCCAGCCTGGAGTGCGACCGACATCGTGGCCACAGCGACCCTGGTGCAGGCCATCTTCGCGACCGGCGGAGGCAACGAGGTGTCCAGCGCCCTCCTGTACGAGTCACTCGTCCAGAAGTACGGAGCCGCCAAAGGCGGTGCCATCTGGAGCGATCTACGCTCGCAGAACGACAAGGGAGCTCAGGTGAGCATCCCCACGACCTTCAACTACGAGCACGTCCCGTCCTCTGTTGATCACAACTCTCTCGCGATGCCGACCGCTGCTCCGACAGACACCTACACGGTCGCCAGCAGCGGCACCCACTGCACCGTGCAGACCGTCGGCGCAGCCCCTGCAGCGAGCACCACCCGCCCGGCCGGTATCGCGGTCGACTTCAGCTCGCTGCTGTCGGCGCTGAAGCATCCCTACGGACCGGCGGCGAGCAACGAGCTCATCGTCACCGCGGCGCACAGCGCGACCGGCCATCCGATCGCCGTGTTCGGTCCGCAGACCGGGTATTACGTGCCGCAGCTGCTGCACGAGATGGACATCCACGGGCCAGGGTTGCAAGCGCGCGGCGTCTCCTTCGCGGGCACCGACGTGTTCGTCGAGCTCGGGCGCGGCGTCGATTACGCTTGGAGTGCCACCTCCGCCGGATCGGACATCATCGACCAGCGCATCGAGAAGCTCTGCAACACCGACGGATCACAGGCCACGGAGAGCAGCACGGCCTACATTCTCAACGGCACGTGCACGCCGATGTACGAGCGCACGGATACGCAGAACGCCAAGTCGAACCCCGGCGCGATCTGCCCACCGCCGGCGAACAATCCCTGCCCACCGGCGATCGTCACCATCCAGATCGAGCGGACCGTGCACGGCCCGGTGATCGGGCGAACGATGGCCACTGATCCCTCCACCGGCAAGGCAATTCCGGTCGCGGTGTCGACGGAGCGCTCGACATGGGGTGACGAGCTCGGGTCCGCGCCCGCGTTCCTCGATTGGAACGACCCCGACGTCATTCACAACGGCCTCGATTTCCAGCGCGCCGCAGGGAAGGAGACGGGCACGTTCAACTGGGCCTACGTCGACTCGAAGAACGTCGCGTACTACTCGTCCGGGGCGCTGCCGGTCCGCAACGCCCACGTCAACCCCAACTTCCCCGTCTGGGGTACCGGACAGTGGGATTGGCAGGGCTGCAAGACAGCCACCCTCGACACCTACTCCTTTGAGAGCTGCACACCGGTGCCCACCGATCTCTCGTCCGCCGACGTGCATCCGCGCGCCAACACCATGCCCGCCACATCCGGCGTGGTCAACGGCACATTCTCGGGCGGCTTCTACACCAACTGGAACAACAAACAATCGCCCGGCTTCTCAGCGTCTGACAACCAGTTCGCGTACGGGCCCGTATACCGCGTCCAGTCGCTCAGCGACCGGGTTCGCGCGATCATCAGCCAACGACCGGCCACGCCCGTGGACATCGTCAACGCCATGGAGGACGGGGGCACCGTCGACCTTGACGGCGCCCAACTGGTGAACCAGATGGGTGCAGTGCTGAACGGAGCGTCGCTGACGCCCGCGCAGCAGAGCGTGCTGAACATCCTGAAGACGTGGGTCACCGATTCGTTCTGGGGCAGCGGCGTGCCCGGAGCGCACCGTCGCGATCGAGCCGGCGCGGCCGTCATCGCGTCAGAGCCGGGAACCGGGAGCTACGAGCAGGGCAACGCGGTCGCGATCATGGACGATCTCTATCCGCGCTTGACGCACGCGGTCTTCGATCCGTGGCTCGATGCGTCGCAGTACGCGCAGCTTGCAGGCCTCGCCCCGATCGACAATGCCCCAGGCGACGTGGGCTCGGCGTACGACGGCGGCTGGGTGGGGTACCTGCAGCGCTCATTCCTGCAGGCGCTGGGCACCGCGAGCTTCCCCTATTCGCAGGGCTACTGCGGGAAGGGGGGCCTGGCCGCATGCCAGACGGCGCTGCAGAGCGCGCTGCAAGGAACAATCGGCGCGCTGACGACGCTCTACGGCTCATCGGATCCAGCGCAGTGGACGTGCAGCCGCTCGAATGCCACCGGCGGCCGGTCCGCGGGTGCGGGTCAGGCCACAGGCGTTGAATGCAACCCTTCGTTCGACGACATTTCATACAACGCCGTGGGCGTCGGCACCGTGCCTGACATGGCATGGGTCAACCGGCCGACGTTCCAGCAGGTCGTGCAGTATCCCGTGGGGAGGTAGTTGACTCTGCGCTGACGTCCCGAGTGTCCAAGCCCAGAATCGGTATCACCTGCAGCCCGTTGCGCGGACCGGCGTATTACGTCGCGTACCACCGTGCCATCGAGGCAGCCGGCGGAGAACCTGTTGCCCTCGAGTCCCAGGCAGATGGCGGCGACTCGGCGACGGTCAGATCCGCCATTGGGCGGGTCGACGGGCTCCTCCTCCCCGGTGGCTGGGACGTCGACCCGCCCGCGTACGGCGAAACACGCGAGCAGAACACTCGCGATGTCGACCCGGACCTCGACCGCATGGAGATCGCCCTCATCCGCGCAGCCGTGGCAGCCGGCATGCCCGTGTTCGGCATCTGCCGCGGCCAGCAGGTGATCAATGTCGCGCTGGGCGGCTCGCTCCGTCAGCATGTCGACGGGCACGACATGCACGGCCATGCGCGAAACCTCCTCGCTCATCCGATTGCGGTCGACGCTGATTCGGAACTGGCACGCGTGGCGACCACCACGAATATGATGGTCAACAGCCTGCACCACCAGTCGGTGAAAGATGTCGCCCCGAGCTTGCGCGTGACCGCGCACAGCCCCGACGGCATCGTCGAGGCTCTCGAGTCGCGTGACGGCGATGTGCTAGCGGTGCAGTGTCACCCCGAAGAGCTGTGGGAGCAGCAGGGGTGGGCGATGTCGGTCTTTCAGCGTTTCGTCGAGCGGGTGGGGGCGAACATGGGACGCGACCCATCGAGTGCTACGCGCATCTGACTACGCCTCGGCCGGCGCAGGTGCGCGCTCGTAGGCATGTGACGGCTTGACGCGAAGCACGTTCGCGACGCGTGCCGGCAGGTACCAGTTCCAGTTCCCGAACAGCGACACCAGGGCGGGGACCAGCAGCGCACGAATCACGGTCGCGTCGAGCAGAATGCCCGCGGCGAGCCCCGTCGCGAGAATCTTCACATCCGTCTGCGGACCCGTGGACAGTGACAGGAAGGCGAGGAAGAGGATGAGCGCCGCGCTCGTCACCAGGCGTCCGGTCCGACCGATGCCGCGTACCACAGCCTCGTTGGTCACTCGCGTCGCTTCGTACTCCTCGCGCATTCGCGACAGGATGAACACCTCGTAGTCCATCGACAGCCCGAAGAGGAAGGCGAAGACCATGAGTGGCACCCAGAACGTGATCGCGTGCGTCGCTCCCACATTCCACAGCAGTTTGCTGCCGAAGCCGTCCTGCCAGATGAGCACCAGGATCCCATATGCCGCGGCGACGCTCACGATGTTGAGCAGCACTGCCTTCAGTGGCAGCAGTAGCGATCGGAACGCGCGCACCAGCAGCAGGAAGGTGACCACGACGATGACGACGGCCATCAGCGGAAAGTTCGCGTACACCTGGCTGATGAAGTCGTTGTTGAGCGTCCCGGTGCCCCCGACGTGGACGGCGCCGGGCAGCGCATGAACGGTGTCCTCGACCCGATTCGTCAGGTCGTGACCCTCTGACGAGCTGAGGTCGAACGCGGGAATTGCGACGGCGAGAGCGGTCCCGCCGTGGCTCCAATGGCTGTCTGCCGGCGGTGCAACCGCGCCGAGCATGCCGGGCAGGCGTCCGAGCGCAACCGCCGCGCCCGCCGCACCACCCGCCGGCGCCACGACCTCGTAGGGCTGCAGCGGTCCGGGCCCGATGCCGGACGTCTCGAGCGCGGCGAAGGCGTCGTGAGCCTGGCCGCTTTGCGAGAGCGTGTCCGCGCGCGGCGTTCCGACGGTGATCGTGAAGGTCGCAGCAATCAGCGCGGCCAGGACCGCGAACGCGCCCGCCGCAGCAGCCCAGCGCCCGCGCACGACACCGCGTGCCCAGCGCGTCCACCCGTGGCTCGCCACCGCCTCCTTGCGAATGCGCGGCCAGTCGACTCGCGGCCCGATCGTGGCAAGGATCACCGGCAGCAGCGTGGTCGAGATCAGCACGCTGATCAGCGGAATGAGCATGCCGCCCAACCCGACGCTGCGCAGGAAGGGCACCGGCAGCACCAACATGGCGAGCAACCCGATGGCAACCGTCGTGCCGCTGAACACCACTGCTCTGCCCGCGGTCTCCATCGTCCTCCGGATCGCGGCGACGTTGTCGAGCCCGTGTGCGCGCTCCTCACGCCAGCGCACGACGATGAGGAGCGAGTAGTCGATTGCGACTCCCAGTCCGATGAGTGCGATCAGAAACTGAACGATGAACGACATCTCCACGAATGTGGTGAGGAGGAGGACGCACAGGAATGACGTCAGGATCGAACACGCCGCGATCACGAGCGGCACAAACGCGAGGAACGACGCGAACACGAAGGCGAGGACTGCGAGCGCCCCGAGACCACCGATCAGCGTCTCCGCGAGCACGCCCGGTCCGTTGGTGTCGCTGCTGTTGTTGCTGTTGAGATCCTCGTACCCGGTGAAGCGGATCGGTGCGCCGCCGACGGTCATGCCGGCAACCGCGTGCTTCATACGATCGTTCTCGGGCGGAATGTTGCTGCCGGCAAACCGCGAGAAGATCAGGCCGTAGGTGGTTCGGCCGTCGGACGAGACGAATGCCCGATTACCTGTCGATGCGTACGAGGCGATGCGGGCAGTCGGTGCCGCCCGTTGCATGGCGTCGAATGCCGCGGAGAGCTGCGCCGCGACCGCAGGGTGACGCGCCGTTGTACCTGCAGGCAGCGTGACGACCGGGACGAGAGTCGGTTCGTCGCCACCGTTGCCGTACAGCGCGGCGAGCTGCGTGTTGGCCTTGTAGCCCTCGCTGCCGGGTAGTTTGAACTCGACACTGAGGCGGTTGGTCGTCGTACCTGCCGTCGCTGCCCCAGCGAAGGCGAGCAACACCCAGAGCGCGACGACTACGCGACGGTGAGCGAGCACCCATGTGGTCAGACGGCTCAATTCGTTCTCCTCGAGGGTTGTGTCCTGCATGGTGACGTCTTCGAAGGAGACCGTGCCTCAGCCGCCCGTCAGGACGCTTGCCCCCGGGCCGGCCGCGCGCGTAGGATCCTCATGGTCACGAGTACGGCTGCACCGCATGAGAACCGCATCGTCGCCGACCACTGCATCGAACATCCGGCTCGTACTCGTGGGCGTGATCGGACTCGTTTCGATAACGTCAGGCTCAACTGTCGTCCGGGCCAGCTCGACCGGCGACGGCACGGTCGAGACTGTCGACAACCAGTTGTGCGCGTTTCCGCTTGACATCACCGTGAGCAACGCCGGCGAGATGCACCGAATCGGCAAGACCAATGTTCGCGTCACCGGCCACGCGGATGTGACGCTGCGAAATCTCACGACTCACGCTACGGCGCTGCTCAAGGCATCCGGTCCCTTCGCGTTCGATCGGACCACCCACACCGCCACCTTCTCGGGCGTCCAGCTCTGGTTCGGCGGACAATTCGTTCCGTACCTGACCACGAATGGCAAGGGGAGCTTTGATGCCAATTTCGTGTTGACGAGCGCGAGCAGCAACGCGACCGTGATCGACCCATGTGCCCTCGTCGGCCCCGTTCCCTCAGTCCAACCAGTCACGGGCCCGGCGCCGTGGGGGCTCCCGACGGATGCGCTCAGTCAGATCAAATTCGCCGGTCTCATTCCGCTCATCGGCAGTCTCATCCGCCACGACCACGAGCACCTTGACGTGATTGTCAATGGGCAGGCCGTCACTGTGCCGGCGGGCGTTGGGCAGGCCGAGCCCCAGGACTTCGGCCCCTGTCCCGCAGGTATCACCAACGGAGACTGCGCTACTGGCCACTTCGTCGATGCGCTGGTGGCCATCTCGCCGCTGCACACGCACAGCTCAAGCGGGATCATTCACGTCGAGGCCGATCGGTCCGCGGTGTTCACGTTGGGCGAGTTCTTCAATGAATGGGGAGTCCGCCTGAGCCAAACGTGTATCGGAGGCTACTGCGCGGATGGCAGCAATGAGATGCGCGTTTATGTGAACGGCACCCAGGTGACAGGAGATCCGAGCGCCGTGGTGTTCAGCGAGCACCAGGAGATAGCCGTGATCTATGGCGGCCCGGGGGCCTTCAACTCAGTTCCCTCCACGTACAACGGCGGATGGCCCGACGACCCAGGGGGCGGTTGCGGCGGGACCGGCGAACCCTCATGCAACCCCTGAATTCACACCTTTCCGTCGTGACGCATCCGTGCCGAGATACGTATGCGCTGACACAGAATGATTGAGCTCAGCGTGCAAGGAGGTATCCGGTTTTAGGCTGCCGGGGTGAGACGAACCACGGTGAGGACGTGGGAGGGGCTGGCGTTCTTCGGAATGGTGGTGTTCCCGGTTGCTTCGTTCCTCGTGTCGCCGCCCGCGACGGTGAGAGCGGACACTGAGGCGGCACCGCTGCCCACCACGTTCGCCTGCCCGGCGACGATTGGAGGAGAGGCTCTGCTGAAGGACGGTTCGCTGCACAACGACGGCGAGGTGGCGGCGGCGGGGATCTACATGCCACCCGGGTTTCGGCAATTGGACTGCGCCTACGCGATTCCCAATGATGCGAACCAAGGGATCAAGTTCAACGTGCAGTACTTCGCGCAGGGGGATCCCAACATCGGCAACGACGGTATCTGCGAGAAGAGCTACTCCCCCGGCGGTCCGGTCAATGGGGACACCAGCCTGTACTTCAACAGCTTCGTGGCAGGTTTCGACACGGTCGGGGACTTCTACAGCACCACGAAGATCGCCTGGACCAGCTTCACGGTGCCGGGCAGTGATCCAACGCTGGTGGATCCGGTGCAACAGCTGACCAAGGAGTGGTTCTTGGAGAGCCTGGCGTTCGCGGGTGACTGTCCTGGGGTGGCCGGCACCGCGCCGTCGAGTCAGCCGGCGACACCAAACCCAACGGAGAGCGCGTCGGCGACACCAGGGGCGGGGGATATCACTGCGTTTCCCACAGCCGCGGACGGGCCGACGTCCGGAGAGCTGGCGATCGCCTCAGCGATCATCCTGCTCCTGCTGGGGGGAGGCACCGGTGTGGGAGTGCGCCATCATCGGATACGGAAGCGACGGATCAGAGCGCTGCCTCCGCTACCACCGGGTTTGCCTGCGGCGCAACCACCGCCCCGCGGTCCCGCGCCAGAAGCGCCCAACTACCTCGCCGGTGAGTTCGTCACCGATTTCATCAGAGAGGAGGTATCCGACGGTTTGTACGTGCCACCGCGGGATCACGTGGCCAGCTTGGCCACGTCCGCATCGCCGTCACAGCCGGTGAAGCCGGCGCTTGCCGATCGGGCCGCAACCGAAGCCCTGATCGATGACATGGGTGTCGGCCTGTACGGGTTTCAAACGCCGCCGGCCGATCACTTCACCCTCGGTGGCTCCCCCGCTCCGCCGGAAGTCGCGCCCCCGCCTGTGGTCGCGCCCCCGCCGGTAGCGGCGCCTCCGCCCGTTGTCCCACTTGATCTTTCCCCTCAAGTGATGCAGAGCATGCTCTCGAAGTTTGTGGACCCGGATCACAAGGTGCGGGTGCCTACGAGCGCACCGGTGATGGCCCAGCTGCTCAACGGGTTCACCCTGTCGGATCCGGTGTATGCCACAGGAAGCGTGAGCGTGGCGGTGACTGATCCATTGGGCTTCACTGAGACGCAAGTGCAGATGCACGTGCAGGCCGAGGGCGGAAAAGCGGTGGTGAGGATCACCAGTGATGGACCGCTGCCGCTGTCGCAGGACAAGGCGACAGACTATCTACAGCACATGATCGACCAGCATTTGCGGGGCAGGCAGGTGGTGGACACGAGAATCGATCAGACGGGCATCCACCTCACCTTGGCCGCCGGGTAGACAACGCCGGCGCTCAGGATGTGACGTCGACTCGGTCGAGAGTGATACGAGAGCCGGTGCTGCCGGGTCCAGTCGAGCCCGTGTTGCGAATCTGCAGGACGTGCGAGCCGGGCCCGAGCGGTAGGCTCGTAAACACGAGCACGTCACCCGTAACGCCCCGGCCGTACAGGTCGACGAGTTGCTCAGTGTTGCCGTCGACCGAGACACCGGCCAGCCCGCATCCGCTGCACTGGTCCGCATACAAGGAGATCCTCGTTCCCATGAAAACGATCGTGGCGCGATCGTTGAGACTGTCGCTTGTGCTCACAGTGCCGTCGTACGACCCCTCTGCGCACGACGACGAGCAGTGCGTCCAACCACCGATGTAGTCGAACTGATCCTTGCCGTTGTCGGACACGCCGTCGTCCACCGTCGTGATCCTCGCTCCACCGTGCTGCGGCGCCACCCGAGCGTGCGCGGCGGGAGACGCGGCGATGATGTCGACCCGATCAACGGCAACCTTCGTTCCGGTGCTGTGCGGGTCGCGTGCACCAGTGTCGCGTACCCGGAGCGTGTGATTGCCGGGGGACAGCGACGGACTCGTGTACGCGAGCACGTCGCCCGCAGCGGAGGCGCTGTACATGTCAACCCTGGTCTCGGTGCCACTGTCGACCGAGATCGCCGCGAAGCCCCGGTCGTACTTCGTGTCCGTGTAGAGCTTGACCTGCGTGCCGGTGAACGCGATGGTCGCGTAGTCGTTCTTGCGCCAGTCATAGCTCACGGTGCGGTGGTACGACCCGGCGATGCAGCCGGAGGTGCAGTGTGTCCAGGTGCCAGCGTAGTGGAATTGATTCACGCCTGTGCCCTGGACGGCATCATCGATGGTGGCCACCGGCGGCGGCGGTGGTGGCGGCGGCGGCGTGCCCACGCCGAAGGCCTGGATGCGATCGGTGCCGACGAAGACGAAGCCGCGCGCGACGACCGGATGGTTGTACTTGCCGCCGACATCGAGCATGGACTGGGTGCTTGACCACAGCAGCTTCATCGTCGATGCATCCACTGCGTAGAGCACCGGGTCGGGAACGCCTGAGCCGACAAGCGGCGCCGTGCGAAACACGTTCGCGTCGAGGACCCAGACGATCGGGGTCAAGGGTCCGTTGCTGGTGACCACCGGCGAGCCGGGGCTCAAGTAGGCCATCTGCGTGTCGACCGCATCAGTGGCGAGGTAGGCCGGCTGCCCAGGAGCAGTCACCACCTTGACGCGCGCCAGCGAGGGCGGCTGTACGCTGCGCGATCCGATGGCAACCTTCGTGGAACCCGAGAAGAACAGGTATGTGCCCAGCGAGTTGTTGAAGTACGCGGGTGTGCTGCGCGCTTTGGCGTAGTCGGTCTGGTTGTACGCATCCTCGGAATACGGGCCGAAGACGTTCAGCGGCCCACGCTTACCGAACTGCGGCTGATTGCCTGGCGGTATGAGCGATGTATCGGTCGAGGAATCCGTGCTGCACGGCTGACGCTGCGTCAGGGCTCCGGGCAGATTGTCGCGGTTGAGGATGTACGCGTTGCCCTGCTTGCCCTTGGAGATCGGTGGTGGCAGGACCTGCCCCAACTAGCGGCGTCCTAAAGATGCATCGGTCACCGCGGCGAATCAACGTCGATCCCGCTCTGGCGCGCAGCCGCCGCGAGCCGTGAATCGTAGGTGACAAGGATGCCCAGATCTGAACCAACCGTCAGTGCTGCGGCCAGATGCACAGCGTCGAGCGACCGCAGCTCGCGTGGACGCAACTCCGCCGCTCTATCCAGAAGCGGCTCGTCGAGGTGAATGAGCCGCAGACTCCGGAGTAGGCGTCGCGCGTCGCCCACCAGGGCGTCATATCCGGACCGACGCAGAGCGCGTACAGCTTCGACGCGCAGCAATGAAGCCGACATCCGCTCAGGCCAGCGGATGAGGAAGGCTCGGAGGGCAGCCGTCTCCTCTTCCGACACGACCAGCTTCAGGAACGCCGAGGTGTCGAGGTATGCGGTCCTACCGCTCATCGGAGCGGAGCTCAGCGAGAGCCCGGGACGGGCTCGGGCCACCCCCGTCCGCGACGGCCGGCAAGCCCAGCTCGTCCATGAGGTCGACGAGATCGCCGTCAGCTTCCGATGCTCTCCCTTCGAGGACCAACTGATCCAACACGCTGTGCCTGAGGGGCACGATTCGCGCGATCGGGTGGCCGTGGTCGGTGATCTCGATGACTTCCCCTGCGACGACCCGGCGAAGGACGGCACTAGCCTGCTGGCGGAGCTCTCTTATGCCCACCATGTTACTCACAGAGTACACACTGTAGCACAAGTAGCTCGCCGGGCGGTTTACCCGAGGTCTGGGCTTGCTCGGTGGGCTTGCGGTGCGCGTCGCCTCCTTGTTTGTGTCGACGGTCTCGGCGTCAGCCACCACCAGCTGTCCGAAGGGTGGATATGACCTCTACAACCCCAACGGTTCACCAAGTATCACCTGTGCCACAAATGCAGAGGTGTATTCCCAGTTTGGCTACATCGACAGCCGGCGACGAGGGATTTCAGTTCGGTTTCGGTAGACATTGACGCCAACCTGGGCTCGGGAAGCAACGGCAGCGCGTCCATCTCGCAGCTGACCGCAACCTTCAGCGACCCTCCCGTGAGCCCGGTGGTCCCCGAGACCGCGCAGGCCGCCGTCCTGGCGTTAGGTGGTCTAGGTGTGGTTGCGCTCGTCGTGGCGCGACGGCGATATCGAGTGGAGCGGTAAGCAAACAGCGATCTGGGGAGGTATCCCCGCGGGTCTGGTAGGATCGCGTTGCCGGTGATGCCACCGGCCCCATCCCCGGGAAGGGAAGCTGTCGTTGCAGCCAGGAGCGGAGGGAGATATGCGGATCCGGGTGATCGCTTTGGTGGCCGTCGTCGTGGCGTCCGGCGCCGGCCTTTTGGCTCCAGGAACGGTGGCGCACGCCGCCTCCGCATCTCCGATTCCCGCCAACACATGCCAGACGGACTCCTCGGCAAACTGCCGGAGCTACATCGTCCCCACCATCTACCTCGATCCGTTGGGCCAGCCCGTCAACATCTACCTCGAGGTTCGCCACGCCACCGACTCGGGCGGCAACATCGTGTCGGCGCCGGTGATCCTCACGTATACGCCATACGCTGTCCTGGGCCGCAACGGCGATGCCACACACTGGAATGGGCTGGGATACACCAGGGCCTACGCAGACGTCGTCGGCACCGGCAACTCGGGCGGCTGCTGGGACTACGGTGGCCCGGCGGAGAAGCAGACCGCTTACGACCTTATCGAGGCGATCGCAGCGCAGCCGTGGTCCAACGGCAAGATCGGGATGCTGGGCGGCTCGTACGACGGCACCACGCAGTACGCGGCGGCAGTGACGCATCCGCCGCATCTGGTGACCATCGTCCCGGAAGCAGCGATCGACCGTTGGTACGACTACGCGTTCGCGCACGGCATCCGCTACGCGGATACCGACGAGGACTTCGGCTACGAGGGTGCGGGCACGGCGGGCGACGAGGGCGTCGACACCCCGCTCGGTTTCGATTTCGGTCTGGCGATTCCCCCGCCGGTTGACAACCAGGATCCAATGTGGGCGCAACGGCTCCAGAGCCACTTCAACGTGTGCCAGCAGGTCGAGCACACGATGGAGGGCTACAGCACCACGCCGGACTACACGCAGTTCTGGCTGGACCGCGACTACCTGAAGGACCTGCCGTCGGTGACCATCCCCGTGCTCGTGGCATCCAACTTCGGAGATTGGAACGTCAAGCAGGTGGATGGCTGGCAGGCCTATCACGCGCTCACGCACTCGGTGTTCGCGCGTATGTACTTCGGCAGCCGCTGGCATGGCCACGGGACGCCGCCGAACACTCCGGCGTTTGTCGGAACGAATTACAGCGCCACGGTGGATCTGTGGTTCGCGCATTGGCTGAAGGGCGCGACCAACGGCTTGGTGCACACCCTCCCGCCGGTCACCTCGGCGACGACCGACTCATCCGGGCCCACCCACGACTCGTACAGTTGGGGCCCCCAACCGACGCCGACCAGCGTGCCGCTGTACCTCGCCAACGCAGCGGACGGCACGTGGGCCCTATCGCCAGACGCAACCAACGCCCCCGCAGGTTCGCCGGCGGCGACGTTCCAGTGGACTGGAACGAACAGCGAGACCAACGTCACGCTGCACCCCTTCGCCAACGTCCCCAACGGAGGGGGCGGTTTCCTGAGCTTCGCCAGCCCCGTGCTGACGCGTGACGTCCGGCTCTTCGGGGAACCGGTGTTGCATCTGTGGTCGACGGTGCAGCGTCAGTGGGTGACGTATACGCCGTTCCTCATCGACTTCGATCCGAGCAAGTACACCGGCAGCGGCGCGGCAACGTCGTCCACCACCGCGAACGCTATCCCTGCGATGGACCGCGGCTGGATGGATTCGCGGTATCGGGACGGTCTCACCACCGAGGAGCTCGTGACTCCAGGACAGGCCTTCCCTGAGGACATCAACCTCTGGCCGCAGGACTACACAGTGCACGCCGGGCACCGGCTCATCCTCGTCGTCTCCACCGAGACGACCGAATGGGACATTCCCAAGGTGTACAACGGTGCCCCGGGCGCCCCGACGGTGCAACTCGGCTACGAGCAGAGCCAGAGCTACATCACACTGCCGATCGTCGGTCCGTTGAAGAACGGCGACGATCTGTTCAACGGGTCAAAACCGGCGGTGCCGGATGCACCGGCGATTCCACTGCTGGTGATCGCTGGCGCTGTCAGCGCAATGCTCGTGCGCCGACGGATTGCTGCGCGAGGATAGCTGCGGCCGTTCTGTCGTCGCGAGGGTGACGCGATCCTGGCTAAGGAGGCATGCGATCGGACGCGCAAGGAATCATGCGCTTGTACGTTCATCGACGCAGAGTGAGGCAGTCAGCTAGCGACGCGCCCGCGGGCAAGGACGGAGCGGACGCATATGTTCGTCGAGCTCCGCACCGGCGGTGGCCGGTCGTCAGCGCGCTCGCAGCCGCGATCGCCGCAATTACACTTTTAGCTCCCTCGCAGGCGGCAACGGCCATGGGAACCGCCGTCGCCGTTAACCCGAGCGTGGGCCCCCCCTTCACAAAGGTCCAAGTAACGGGCGTTGGGTTTGGGTCGAGTGAGACCGTCTCCATCGACTTCGATGCGAAATCGGTGGCCAAGGCGAACACATCATCGACTGGCTCGCTAGCGACCACGCTCCGGGTCCCGGCTTCAGCTTTGCCTGGAAAGCACCGGGTCACAGCAACCGGGCAGACCACCGGCCTGTCGGCTTCACAGGCATTCCTAGTACGAACGAATTGGCCAAGGTTCCATTTCGACCTTACCAATAGTGGCCTGAACCCATTTGAGAATGTCATTGGGCCTACCAACGTGTCCAAGTTGGTCACGGCTTGGACCGCATCGTTGGGAGTGGGCAAGTACATATCTGACACGTCACCCGTGGTTGCGAATGGGATCGTCTACATCGGATCAAGCGCTCAAAAGCTCTACGCCTTCAACGCGACTGGGGGTTCAAATTGCTCAGGAGCCCCACTCAAATGTGAGCCATTGTGGACCGCGACGTATGGTAGCGGGCAGTCAGGATCAAATTCCTCTCCCGTCGTGGCCAACGGCGTGGTCTATGTTAATTCCGGAGGTGGGAATCTCTACGCATTCAGCGCCTCGGGCGGTACTAACTGTTCGGGTCGACCAAGAGTATGCGCGCCGCTCTGGACCGGAACCGGCGGCGGCGGTGGCACCCTCGCATCCGTCGCGGTAGCCAAAGGGGTGGTCTACACGGGCGGCGGCAGCGGGAACCTCTTGGCGTTTAGTGCGACGGGTACCACGAACTGTTCCGGCACACCCAAGACATGCGCACCCCTTTGGGCCGGTCAGACTGCGGCGCCCTCCTACCTCTCTTCGCCCGCGGTGCTCAATGGCATCGTCTACGTCGGCGCGAGCGACACAGGTTTCCAAACCGGCCACATCTACGCCTTCAGTGCCTCAGGCACGACGAACTGTTCCGGTACACCGAGGACCTGTGGGCCATTGTGGACCAGCGGTAGCGTCGGGGCAATCGTGTCCTCGCCAGCAGTCGCCAGCGGAGTCGTCTATGTCGGGTCGATGGACAAGAATCTCTACGCGTTCAGTGCCGCTGGCACTACGAACTGCACAGGCACCCCCAGATACTGCGCGCCGTTGTGGGTAGATCCAACGGGCGGCACAATCTACGCGTCGTCGCCCGCGGTAGCGTATGGCTCAGTGTATGTGGGGTCGGCTGACGGGAAGCTATACAGCTTCAGCGCGGCCGGGAACGCGAACTGCTCGGGAACGCCTAAGGTTTGTACGGCGCTGTGGACCGGCGCCACGGGAAGCCCCATTGACAATTCGTCTCCCTCGGCGGCCAACGGAGTCGTCTACGTAGGGTCCGTCGCCGGGGACATCTACGCCTTTGGTGCAAATGGCAGGACAAACTGCTCAGGAAGCCCAGATATGTGCACGCCTCTGTGGACGGTTGCAACTACCAGCAGCATCAATTCCTCCGCGGCGGTCGCCGATGGCATCGTATATATCGCTACTGAGGGGAACGAACTGTTCGCGTTTCGAGGCTGAGACATTCCGCCAGGCCACCAGGCAAGCAACCACCATAGGGTCGTTTGCCACAACCGGAAACGCTAGCTGCCGCAGGTGCTGAACATCAGGTTGCTGATCTTTCCGACCTTCTCGTCTGTGATCCACATCCCGCACCGTCCATCGCAATGCCCGTCGCACCGGCCGCGCTGCCGAACGCCGGGGTACCTAATTTAGGGGGAACTCGTTTGTCACCGTGCCAGCCGTGGTGATCTGGCCGATCTTGCCCACCCTCTCCTCGGTGAAGTACAAGTTCCCGTCCGGACCGGTCGTGATTCGGTTCGAACGGGTCGGTCGGCGCGCCCTACGCGGTCAACTTCTTCGCTGACGGAGGCGTGCGGCCGGACATCTGGTCGATCCCCTCGGGACAAGTTCCTCCGGGCCTTAGTCTCTGTGCCACGCCGCCGGCAACCCTCGACGGACTGCCAACAACTGCGGGAACGTTCACGTTCACAGTCAGAGTGAATGACAGTCAGGGATCGCAGACGACGGAGTCAGCGCATATCACCATCCAGCCGTCGAGCTCGACACCCGACTCGGTGTCGCTTTCCTCAGCCTGCGTCCGAGGTGGCCTGACCGTGACCGGGACGATTCGATTGAGTAGCCCAGCCCCGGCGGGCGGCACCGTCGCCAATCTGTCGAGCGACCAACCCTACTCCGTCGCACGCGTGCCGTCGAGTGTGACTGTCCCGGCGGGGGCGACGAGCGGTTTGACCGTCACGCCTTCGTGAGGCACTGACCACCAGCTCCACCGCGCTCCTCCTCTCGTGCCCGGACCGACGCTGCGAGCCGTCGAGGCCTGCGACAATCGGTGCGATGCCTTTCACAACGCGCGACGATCTCCGCAACGTCGCCATCATTGCCCACGTCGATCACGGCAAGACGACGCTCGTTGACTCGCTGCTGAAGCAATCACTGGTGTTCTCTGAGCACGAGACCGTCGGCGAGTTGATGTTGGACACCCAAGACCTCGAGCGCGAGAAGGGCATCACGATTCTGGCCAAGAACACCTCGATCCGCCACCGCGGCGTCACCGTCAACATCATCGACACCCCCGGTCACGCGGATTTCGGTGGCGAGGTCGAGCGCGTGCTGGGCATGGCGGATGGCTGCCTGCTGCTCGTCGATGCGGCGGAAGGACCGATGCCGCAGACCCGCGTCGTCCTGCGCCAAGCACTCGAGCTGGGGCTACGGCCGATCATCCTCGTCAACAAACTCGATCGGCCCAACGCTCGCCCCGCAGAGGCGCTCGAGGCCACCCACGACCTGCTCTTGGCACTGGCCACCGACCCCGCGCAACTTGATGCGCCGGTGCTATGGACCAACGGCCGCGAGGGCACCGCGACAGCCGACCTCACGACCCCCGGCGACGACCTCCAGCCGCTGCTGGACGCGATTCTGGAGCACGTACCGCCGCCCCGCGTCGACCGCGACGGCCCATTGCAGATGGTTATCAGCGCACTCGACGACGACTCGTATCGCGGGCGCCTCGCTATTGGGCGCGTGCAGCGCGGCAGCGTGCGCACCGGGCAGTCCGTGGTGCTGGTCACCGTCAAAGGCACCAGCGCCCCTCAGACCATCAGCGGCGTGCTCGTGACCGAGGCGCTGCACCGCGTGGAGGTCGACGGAGCGCGTGCCGGTGACATCGTGGCGCTCTTCGGCATGCCCGAAGTGGGCATTGGCGACACCGTGGCGGACCCAGAGGCGCCCCACGCCCTGCCGCGCATCTCGGTCGGTGAGCCGACCCTCCGCATGCAGTTCAGCGTCAACAGATCGCCGTTCGCCGGACGCGAGCAGAGGGTGAGCAGCACCTCCCGCCAGTTGCGCGCGCGCCTGGACTTCGAGCTGCGCACCAACGTCGCGCTGCAGGTCGGTGACGGCGCCACCGCGGATCTGTTCGAGGTCAGTGGCCGCGGCGAGCTGCATCTTGCAGTGCTCATCGAAACCATGCGCCGCGAGGGATACGAGTTCGAGGTCTCGCGGCCGCAGGTGATCACTCGTGAGGATGAGCAGGGCCATCGGGTCGAGCCGTTCGAGGAATGCGTCATCGACGTGCATGCGGATCACTTCGGGAGTATCACCGAAGTGCTCGGCACGCGCGGTGCTCAGATGCAGTCGATGCGCACCGACGCCGGCGGCGGCGTACGTGTCATCTACCACGCGCCAACGCGCGCGCTCATCGGGCTGCGCAGCAGCATCCTCACCCTCACGCGTGGCACCGGCGTGATGGCCACGCGCGTGCTCGGCTGGCAACGGTGGCGTGCGCTGCCACGGAGCAGCCGCAGTGGCGTGCTGACCGCCAGCCAGGACGGGACTGCCGTGGCATACGGCTTGCTGGCGCTGCAGGAGCGCGGCCAGCCCTTTATCGGTCCGGGCACACCCGTGTACGAGGGGATGATCGTGGGCCTCAACCGCCGCGGCGGCGACATCGCGGTCAACGTGACCAAACAGAAGCAAAAGACCAATATCCGCAGCAGCACTGAGGACACGACGATCAAACTCGTGCCACCGCGCCAGCTCTCTCTCGAGGAGGCGCTTGACTTCATCGAAGACGACGAGCTCGTCGAGGTGACTCCGCAGGGCATCAGACTACGCAAGCGTGTTCTCAGCGCGGTAGAGCGGATCGGGATTCGTAAGCGCGAGGCTGCGACGGCGCGATGAGAGAAGGATAGCGAGAGGCACCGAGCACCATGGCCACCACCGCCGCCCCGAGCTTCGCTCTTACCGAGGACCAGGTCCAGCTCCGCAACTGGATCCACGATTTCGCCGCCAGGGTGATGCGTCCGGCTGCGGAGGAGTGGGACGAGCGCGAGGAGACGCCCTGGCCGATCATCCAGGAAGCCGCCAAGATTGGTCTCTACTCTTTCGAGTTCCTGCACACCAGCTTCGGCGACCCGACCGGTCTGACCATGCCGCTGGCCAACGAGGAGTTGTTCTGGGGCGACGCGGGCATCGGTCTCAGCATCTTCGGCACCCACCTCGCCGGCGCGGCCATCTTCGCCAACAGCACGCCCGACCAGATGCTCGCATGGATCCCCCGATGCTTCGGCACTCCCGACGAGGTCAAGCTCGGCGCCTTCGCCATCACCGAACCCGACGCAGGCAGCGACGTGGCAAGCCTGCGCACGCGCGCGACGCGCGACGGCGACGACTGGATCATCAACGGCACCAAGTGCTTTATCACCAACGGCGGTATCGCGGACGTGCACGTCGTCGTGGCCACGGTTGACCCAAACCTGGGTCACGGGGGTCACGCCACCTTCGTGATCGACAAGGGCACCAAGGGGTTGAGCCAGGGTGCGAAACACAAGAAGCTCGGTGTGCGTGCCAGCCACACCGCCGAGGTCGTCCTCGAGAACGTGCGCGTGCCGATGGAAAACCTGCTCGGCGGCTACGAGAAGCTGGAGTCGAAGATGGCGCGCGCGCGGGAACGCCGCGGCGGGAACAAAGGCATCGACGCCGGCGATGAGAAGGGCCACAGCGGCGCGTTACGCACACTGGAGCTGTCGCGTCCCACCGTCGGAGCGCAGGCGATCGGCATCGCGCGCGCGGCATACGAGTATGCGCTCGAGTACGCGACGACACGTGTGCAGTTCGGCCATCCCATTATCACCAACCAAGCCATTTCCTTCCTGCTCGCCGACATGGCGACGGAGATCGAGGCGGGTCGCATCCTCTGCTGGCACGCGGCGTGGATGGGACGCAACGCGCAGGAGTTCGACCGGGCGCAGGGCTCGATGGCCAAGCTCAAGGCCGGCGAGGTGGCCAACTGGGTCACCGATCAAGCGATCAGCATCTGCGGCGGCTGGGGCTACGTGCGGGACCTGCCGGTGCAACGCTGGCATCGCGACGCCAAGATCTACACCCTCTTCGAGGGGACCCGAGAGATGCAGCGTAGAGTGATCGCCCGCGCGATCAGCAAGGGCGCGAGCGAGCTACAGTGAGCCCGCTCAAGGTCTGCAATCCTGCACCTACTCGACCGCGGGGCGGTGCTCGCCCTCACCCGCCTCGGAGAGCGGCGCCATGACGACGAGCACCCCGTGGTTAAGCGTCGCGCGTGAGCGCGCGGGATCGACAAGCCCGGGCAGCTCAATCTCGGCGCGCCACGAGCCAACCTGCCAGTCACGGCGATGGTAGTGCTGGTCCTCTTGTAGGTATTTGCACTTTGCATCCAGGCGCAGCGTGGTGGCACCGACGATCACATCGACATTACTGGGGTGGGCTCCGGGGATAGGAATGACCACGCTGAGTTGCCCGTTGCCCTCGTATACGTTGACGGGCGGCGTAGCCGCTTTGAGTGGCATCTCTCAGACCTCTCTACTGCACGGGCGGTTGGACCACGACGGCGCGACGTAGCCTACTCTCAGCAATCCCAACTACACGACAGGTGGCGCCGGCTGCTGCCATGTAGGAATCCGTCGTTACGCAGCAGGCGAGTGTCGAGGGTGCCGCCATGCACGCCCACGTCCGCGGCGGTGCTCAACCAGGTAGACCACGCCGCCCAGCACCGCGAAAGGCAGCAATTGCAGGTCGACGAAGAGGCTGAGTGCCGTCGCCGTGCTGAGTTTCACATGGGCGCCCACCAAGAGGAGTACCAACAGCCCCTCACGCACGCCGATCCCGTTCGCTGAGATAGGGATAAAGGTGGCCAGAAGCGCGATGGGCAGGACGAGCGCGAACACCGACCAGGAGACGTCGGCGTGCAGTGCCACGGAGAAGGCTGCCATGGAGAAGAGATTGAGGCCCCAGGCGACAATGCCCGCAGCGATGCTACGACCGACGGTGTACAGGTGTCCGCGATAGCGTTCGAACGCGCTGGTGAAGGGACGGACGAACCGACCCACGGCGTGGGAGACGCTGCGGCGCTCGGGGATGCGCCGGCGCACCAGCTCGGCCACCAGTGCCAGCACCCAGGCGACGATGATCGCGGCGGCGAAGATGACGAACCCGGTGACGGCGGGGATGTCGAGTCGGTCGCGGGCGAGGATCGCTGCGGCGAGCGCCCACCACGACATGGCGAGAGTGCCCGCCAGGCGGCTCGCCACCAGCGAGGCCACCATGGGTCCGTGACCGGTCCTCTTGCCGATCCGCAGCGCGCGCATGGCGTCGCTGCCCACTCCGGCTGGGGTGATCTGGTTGACGAACAGGCCTTTCAGATACCACGAACCGAGGAAGCTCCAGTCGAGGCGATGTCCGGTGCCCCGAAGGAGCACCCCCCACTCGGCAATGCTGGCGACCACGGACGCGGCGGCGAGGCCCACGGCGAGGGCCACCCAGCCTGGAGCCAAATGGCCGTACAGGTGGAGTGCCTGGGGCAGGTCAACGCCGTGCACAAAGAGAGCTATCGCGACAACGCTGCCTGTCAGTCGCACCCAAGGCGAGCCGAACAGCCTCGCCGCGAGCCGACGGAGACGGAGTAGGTTCATGTAACCGCAGGCTACCGCTCCCGCACCACGAGCGTCTCGGCGTCGCGCAGAACATGGCGCGACACAGCGTCGTTTCCCGCGGCCTTCTTCGAGTAGGGTTGCGACGGCTGCGAGAGCAACGCTTCAGCGCCGCGCGTGGTCCTGGCATGATGGGCATGTGGAAGGGAGAGGCCGCATCGGTACGCGTGCGAAATCCATTGCTGTGATCGCCCTCATCGTGTCGTCCGGCGTATTTGGCGACGGCCCACTGCGGACGATATCCGCCTCGGCCGACCTCGCGTCCCGACCGGACAACACAGATGTGGCCAATGGGCCCGTGCAGGCCGTCGTGCGCGCGGGGGACACGATCTACATCGGAGGTCACTTCGACCGGGTGGGGCCGCGCACCGGCCCGGGTGTCGAGGTCGCGCTCAACGGATCCCAACACTCGGGGCTCCCCCAGATCTCTGGCGCTGGGCCCAGCTCGATTGTCGGCTCTGGCGGCTCGCTGAGTGCGGTAGCCGCTGACGGGTCGGGCGGCTGGTACATCGGCGGGCTCTTCACGCACGTTGGTGGGGTCCGACGCACCAACCTCGCCCATATCCGCGCCGACCACAGCGTGGACCCGAGCTTCAACCCAAACGTGAACGATGCCGTCCAAACGTTGGCGGTGTCAGGCTCGACGGTCTACGTGGCCGGACTGTTCACATCGATCGGCGGCCAGACCCGCAACAAGATCGCGGCGCTCAATGCCGCGGATGGCACCGTCAACGCGTTCAACCCCAACGCCAACGCAGGGGTCCAGGCACTTGCGTTATCGAGCGACGGCTCGATCATCTACGCCGGCGGCAGGTTCACCATGATCGGCGGGCAGCCGCGTCTTTCCATCGCGGCACTGAACGCCGCCGACGGTACCGCCACACTGACGTTCAACCCAAGCGCCACCGGGACTATTGGTAACGGTGTGGTTGACGCCCTGGCGGTATCGGGCTCCGGATCGACTCTTTATGTGGGGGGTTCCTTCAACACCATCGGCGGCCAGCCGCGCAACAACCTCGCTGCGCTCAGCCTTGGAGTTCCGCTCGACGGCGTCGCCGTCCCCGGCTTCGACCCCAGCCCGAGCTACAGTGGGTGCGCTGCTTGCGGAACCATCGCCGCGTTGGCGGTGTCGGGTTCGACCGTCTACGCCGGTGGACTCTTCGACACCGTCGGCGCGCAGCCGCGCAAGTTCCTCGCGGGTCTCAACGCCGCAGACGGCGCCACCACCGCCTTCAATCCCAGTCCCAACGGCAACATCTTCGCCGTGGCGGTGTCGGGCTCGACCGTCTACGCTGCGGGAGGCTTCAACTCCACTGACGGGTCGCCAACAATTGGCGGGCAGGCGCGCAACTACGCCGCGGCGCTCAGTGCTGTTGATGGCACCGCGACGGGCTTCAACCCCAACCCCAACGCGATCGTCGCTGCTTTCGGCGTGTCCAGCTCGGCGGTCTACCTGGCGGGGTATTTCAGCTCGCTTGGCGGTGTAGTGCGCCACAGCATCGCTGCGATCAACGCGGCCGACGGCAGCGTGACCGCCTTCAACCCCAACGCCCAAGGCTTCAATGGCGGCACTGCCACCGTGTACACGCTGGCGGTGTCCGGCTCGACGGTCTACGCCGGGGGCTACTTCGGTTCGATGGGCGGCCAGTCGCGTGCCAGCATCGCGGCACTCAGCGCCGCCGACGGCTCCGCGACCGGCTGGGACCCCTCAGGCCATTACGGCACCGGCGCTGCGGTCGTCGAGACGCTTGCGGTTGGTGGCTCAACAATCTACGCAGGGGGTGTTTTCACCTCAATCGGCGGCAAGACGCGCAGCAACATCGCGGCGATCAGCGCGGCCGACGGCACGGCCTCAACATGGGACGCCAACTCCAACGGCGAGGTCAACGCACTTGTTGTCTCCGGCCAGGTTGTCTACGCCGGCGGGCACTTCACCACGATCGGTGGGCAGACGCGTAACTCGATCGCGGCCCTCAACGCCGCCAGCGGCAGCGCTACGAGCTGGGATCCCGACGCCGGTGCCCCCAGCAACGTCCTCGCCTTGGCGGTCTCCGGCTCGACGATCTACGCGGGAGGCGATTTCACCGTGATGCACGGTGTCCCGCGCAAGAACATCGCAGGGATCAATGCAGGCGACGGCACGCCAACGAGCTTCGACCCCGAGGCCAATGACCCGACGACCGGCGGCGGCGTCTTCGCGGTCGTCGTGTACGGCTCGACTGTCTACGCCGCAGGCTTCTTCAGCGTGATTGGCGGCCAGACGCGCAACCTGGTCGCGGGGCTCAACGCCGGCGATGGCAGCGCGACCAGCTTCGACCCCAATGGCGCTCCGGGGTTCGGTGCCTTCGCTCTCGCGGTCGCATCCGACGGAACGCTTTATGTCGGCGGATCTTTCGACACGTTCGACCTCGCTTACCAGCAGGGGTTCGCCCGGTTCAGCTTCCCGCCCCCGGGTACAGCGGTCCCC
>Ga0307471_100000080_pt1 | contig 43219 bp, 39 predicted proteins | sample atmos_gasesAM3C__2_FD_204566 | JGI IMG/M metagenome (GOLD analysis project Ga0307471, IMG submission 204566) | Hardwood forest soil microbial communities from Morgan-Monroe State Forest, Indiana, United States - atmos_gasesAM3C_515 | ecosystem: Environmental > Terrestrial > Soil > Temperate... | reverse complement strand
TGGGTTTCCCCATTCGGACATCCCCGGATCAAAGCCTGCTTGCGGCTCCCCGAGGCTTTTCGCAGCTTGCCACGTCCTTCATCGCCTTCTAGCGCCAAGGCATCCACCGTACGCTCTTAGTAGCTTAATCATAAAACTCACCCAATACGTCGTTTGTCGGGGTGCTTCTCTTCGCTTGCGCGTCTTGAAGCTCGCTGCAGTGGCTATACCGCAACTTTCCTCAACTCGTCCGCCCTGCTTCTTCCAGGTCCCTTATTCCGTGGTCCGATTGCTCGGCGCCGGGACTGTCGACCCTGGATTCCACAAGTGCTTGTTATGAGTTCGCCTTGTTATCCACAGTACTGCTCAACATCTCGAGCAGAACTTGTAATAATCCACACCATCACTCCTCCAGGCAGACCGTAATCGGCCCAGAGTTCTCGGCGTGAACTTGCCAGCCTTACTGTTGTCAAAGAACTTTGTCCCCGATCCCTTCGGGGGCCCCGACTCGCATCGGAGCGCCCTCCTCGCGGAGGGCCTGGACTGCTCTCGGCATCTACTTCCGCCAAAAACCGCCCATAAAATACAAAACCCGGCGTCGAGCGCCGGGCACAACCACCCTTCGTCAGAGTGGCTTCGCGCGATGCTCAACAGTTCTATCCCGTGCTAATAAGGCGCCTCACTATAGGATCTGTATCTTGGGTTACTTCAGACCCGACTGTGAATCCCCGCACGGCCCGACACTTCTAGGAAGGGCCGAACCATTTGTAATGTTACTACAAGCCGAAGATATGTCAAGTCCTCCCCAAGGGCTTTTTTCGAACTTTCCACACCCCTGTGGACACTGTGCAAAAGGCCGTTTTGGGCCCCAAAATGACGATTTCTAGCCCCTCAAATCAATCGATTTACCGCTCCTGGTTTTACCGGTAATGGCTCCATCAGCGCCTTCCCTCTTGGCAAAACGAGAGCCTGAGTCAGTTCCTTATTCTTGCGGTGCCTTAGAATCCTTTTTCATCGCCTCTGCCGTCCACGGCGGCACGATACCATTGACCCGTGAATAGGCGATGGACTGTCCTAGATGTTCGTGGCAATGCGTCACCATGAGGTAGATGACGTCGCCGTCGTTCGCGTCAGGACCTAGCTTTTTCTCCGGCTTCGCAAAATCCGCATTGGACATGGCTTGCACAGAAGCAATGGCGTATTCGAACGACCGATTCAGCTGCTCGATGATTTTGGTTTTATCGCTCGTGGACTTCTCAAAGCCTTTCGCCTGAAATCCCGGTGCCGGTGTCGTGCCGATCATGGTGGGGAAGTTGTAGTTCGCGGCCGCCACATGCAGGAACAGCTCCGCAACCGAGCGAACGCCACCCTCCGGCCGCCACGCGTATTTGTCGGCCGGGATGGATTCCGCCAGACTGACGTATTTCTTTTGCAGTTGCTCGAGGTCCACGATCGCTTGCGCCTTCATGTCGTAGCTTGGTGTCGTTTTATCCGCTGCCGGCACACTCTTCTCTGCCTGGGAAGCTTGCCCCAGCCCTGTTGCAAAAGTCGAAAGCCCCAAGGCTACCGATAAGGCCACAGCGAGCATCAGAATTTTTTTCATTTCTTGTCTCCTTTACGAAAAGGGTAGGATCCAACAATCGTGCAGCGGGCAAACAAATCTCCGCGCCGATCTCTGCGCGATCTCTTGAGCAGCATACCTCAGTTTTGGCATCTATTTAGACGCGGCCCCTCGTAAAATGCCGCATCGCAGAGGAACCGCGTGCGCCGGACGGATGATTGGGCTGTTGGAGTTCTTGAAGAACGTACTTCTATCTGGCCCTAACCGCGCCTCGCGTTCATGCCCGGCATCGGTTCCCTGTCTTCGAAGCGCGCCGCGGCTCGCACGAGTTCCCGCAGCCCTCGGCGCTTCAAATCTTCCGGTGTGAACAATTTCACGTGACGGATATTCTTCCCCGTGCCCTCCAGGAGTTTCTCGGGGTCGCGCAGCGAAGTGCCGAAGTGGAATAAGAATGTCACGTGTTGCTTGCCAACCAGGTAGCCGGCATAGGGCAGTTTCGCTTCAAACGTCGGCACACCCCAGGAGTTCACGGTTTCTTTCGTGGCGGGGACTGCGCTAGTCACGAAGCGGCGCAATCCGCGCACTACTTTCTGGAGCTCCGGATTATCCTTGCGCACATAAGTGCCGCTGGCTTTGGCCTGTCTTTTCCCGTTTTCATCTTGCCCTCCGTTTGCAATCGGGCCCCTTCGCTCTCGCATAAGTGGGAGTGTCATGCTGCTTGTCATTGCTGCGGTTTGACCACCGCGCTGCCTTTCGGCACCAGCATGTAACTGACGAAGGCAATTTTGCTGCCGTCCGGCGACCAGGAAGGCACATTAATCGTCCCTTGTCCCCCGAACAATTTTGCGAGCACCGTGATCTTGCGATCCTTTAGCCTCATCAACCGCAACATCACGTCTTTATTTTCCGGGTGTCCCTTCACCTCACTTCCAAAGGACAGGATCACCATCTGCGTTCCGTCCGGCGAAATATGGGGGAACCAGTTGTTGAACTCATCGGAGGTTACTTGCTCCTGCTCGCTGCCGTCCGGCCGCATGCGCCAGATTTCCATTTTTCCGGTGCGCTCGGAATTGAAGTAGATGTACTTTCCATCCGGGGAATATTCGGGTCCGTCGTCGAGCCCTTTGGCGGTCGTCAATCGCGTTTCCGCGCCACCCTCCGTCAAGATGCTGTAGATGTCAAATTCGCCGTTGCGTTCGCCGACAAAGGCCAACGTTTTGCCATCCGGCGACCAGCCGTGCCAGTAGGAAGGAAATTTCTCGGTAATGCGCCGAGGCGTGCATCCGGTGAACGGCACGATGTACACGATGGACTGGTGCGACTCCTGGGATTGGTCACTGATGACCAGCCAATGGCCGTCGGGAGAGAGGCCGTGATCGTTGTTGCAGCGTGTCGCGAAACCCGTGTCCATCAGTTCGGGTGACCCTCCTTTCGCGGGCAGGCGCTCGATGCGGCCATTACGATTGAACAGCATGGTCGCCCCGTCTCGCGTCCAGTTTGGCGCTTCAAAGCGTCCTGCCGCCGCGTACACGACGTGCCGGTCTGTCGAGGCAATCTCCACGGTTTCGAGTGTGCTCGCCAACTCGGCCTGCTCGGCCGGCAACGGATCCAAATGCATGAGCTGCACTTTGGAAAAGACAGCTTTCTCGACGACGTTCTTATTGTGCGCACAGACGCCAATTCCGGCATAAAACGATTCACCAAGGGCAACCTTCACGCTCCCGCCAGCGACGCGCAGTTCGCCGTCGTCCCCGGCGAGCCACAGGGTGAAGTACGGCCCGCGCTTCTCGATGCGCAAGCGTTTCGGAGCGGTGACGTTGGCCTGTACTTCGTGCGTCGCCGCGCCTTTTTCATCGCGGTATTGCAGCGATGTTAATCCATCACCATGCAAAGCCACATCAGCGTAGGGCGAATCGGCTTCCAGGCTTTGTCGAAACATCAGTACGGCCTTGCGGTGCTCGCTGCCGCCTTCTCCCAGGAACACAATGTCGGCTGCCAACGCTGCGTCGCCGGTCATTTTTGTCCACGCAAACTGCAACTCATCCTGGGAGAACCACATGTTCTCGCCGCTCCCCGCAACGGTGTAAGTTCCCTTGGCCGCGTCATAGACCGTGGAACCCGGGTGCAACACGCCGCCAATATCGGCATGGTTCTCGAACACTCCGAGGTGCGCCGCGATGGCCTGCCATGAACGCATCGCCTTCGCACCAAGCACCAAAGCACACGCCAACCCGGAAATTAGCGCCATGGTTATAAACCAGGGCCCAGGCGGGAACGGATCATTGCTTTTCTCCATGGAAATCCCTCGAAGGCGCACCCGTAGGTTCTTAAACACAATTGCGCCGTGCCTGCATCCTAACAAAGAATCAGGCTAAGGAGCCTGCGGCTGGCACACTCAGACCCAAAACAAAAAAGGCAGGAAGGTAATCCTCCCTGCCCCTCTGCAAACGAATGTTGTAACTCTACTTGGCTTGCAATGTTTCGATGTAGCCCACCAGATTGCTGATGCGTTGCTGCTCCACCGTTTCATGATACTTGTCCAGGGACTTGAACAGAGGTCCCCACACGGGCATGTCTGCGGAGCCGTGCGCTGGAGCCGGTTCAGGCCCGAATTTCAATGTGCCGGCCACCATGTCGGCGGGATACTTTCCGCCGTGATTCTTCGCTAGCGTCGTCAAATCGGTCGGCGCCTTTTTCATGGCTAGTGCCGCCGGGCCGTTGCCCTTCCCATCGGTACCATGGCAAGGCGCGCAGTACTGCGCGAACATCTCTTTCCCCGAAGCAGCGCTAGTCTGTTTAATGGGGGTCTTTTTGACCACAGGCGTCGGCTGCGCGTTATCCTGCGCGAGACACAAGGCCGTAGCTACGAAAAATGTCCCGAGCACGATCATGCTCTTCTTCAACATAAACTCCTCCCTTCGGCTGGGATAGAGTCGCGGTGAATCGTGTGTTCCCTCTATCCGTTTTTTTCCTCAGATAAATATTGCAACAGGGGAAAAGGAATGTATGTGACGTATGACCATTGCAGTTTTCCGCCCAGGAGGCACGGCCCGGGCTCTCATCAAGACCTGCCCAATACGGACTTGGTAAGTCCTGCTTCAGAAGTGGAAAACTACTGCGGCTACGCCCTGGAAATTGTTCTGGGTGCTGTTGAAGAAATCCGTGTATACCCAATCGCCTTCACCGCGCAATGAGATACGGGCATACAACCGATAATCCACTCCAATTCCCGCCTGGACCATTAAGGCACTCTTACTGTACCCGGCTGTCTGCGGCTGCAGGTGCCCACCACCGACCAGAGCATGGCCCCACGGTTCCCAGCGGTCCTTGCGGGATCCTACGCGGATCCCTCCACCGCCACCGAAATACTTTACGTGCTCATTCTGGTAGATCGTGGGCGCAAATGCGGTTACCAGATTGCCTTCGACCGCGAACCAATCGTTGGTGAAGTAAGTCACCGTGGTGTTCAAGCCGACCGCTGTGGCATTGATGATCGACGACTGGAACCGAAATATTTCCAATCCAACCCCCACCTGCCACCGGTAGTCATCGCGAGGACCAAAGACAAGCTTTGGTGTCGGCGTCGAGGGAGGCTCGGCAGGAAACGCGCTGGCGCTTGCTGTCTCCGTAGAATCCGCCGGGGTCGCCAGAACAAAGCTCCGCGAGCCCGCAGCGCCCTGGTTCGCTGACAGAAGGTTGACGCGCGCCGCAGAAGTATCGGTAAACGGCGCCGCTACACTCTCGGTCCCATCGGCAGTACTCACCGTCGAACGGGTCTGCTGCGCGTTCACTGTGCAGGCCGCGGCCAGCAGCACCATGATTCCCGTCACTGACTTCCTCATACGCATTCCCCTGTGCCTCTCTGGCTGGAGCTCCCTGGGAAGTGAATCCGAACCCGCCCACCGGTATTTTGTTCCACAAAACAAGCGCCGAGCCGGATATCGGCCCGACAGGGTAGCCATACTATATCCCAGGAGTGGCGATTAGGGGAGAGCGAGGTGAGGTTTGTTTATGGGTATGCCAATCGGCCGCGCCTGCAAACTCGCACCGCTTTCTCTTGGCAGGAGCGCGCGGACTGTCTCAGGGAACGAGGCTATAGTTGTGCAAGCCCGCTCCCAGCGAAAAGCCGGCTCCCGCCGCTTGGGGAACCCACCAGAATCGGCGCATCCAGGGGTGGCTGCTGGTCATCATCCGATGGCCAAGGAAATCCATCACTGCGGGGCTGATTTGCGTGGCCGCGTAAATTGCATTTGAATTCGCAAATGGCCGCAACATCGGGTTACTCTCTGTTCCGTAGCCGCCGGACACAGCGCGCCGAGTGGACCAGGCATCGAAAGCCGCGGCACCATGCCCTGTAGCCAGGAGTCCATACCAGATCATTCTCTTCCGCGCAGTCTCGTAGCTCCCGCTTACCGCCGGCTTTATCGGCGCACTTACAAAAGAGCTGCTTCCCGGCTCTACCCTTCCCGGGTCGCCAGGGGTGGAATCTCCTTCCTTCGCCGCGAGCGCAACCTTGGCTGTGGGCGCATCGGGCAAGGAGGGCTGAACCGCGGCAAGCGGACGCGCATCCTCCGAAGAACGGGTGACAATCGCAGACGATTCCGCGGCAATGCGGGGTGTATCGGCAAAGAATGTATCGCAGCAAAGAAGGACTACCGTGGAGAGCAGCAAATTGTCCTCAGTGGCTGCAGGCCAGGAGAGGACCCTGGAGTTCTGCAACGCCCCTCTAGACTACTGTACCGAAGGACAGGTGTCTCTGGACCTTTGGTCACATTTTCCAGCGGTACTTCTGGCCATACAGGGATTGGTACTTTGGCACTGGGGCGCAGGCCGGGAATCTCGCGAGTGGACCTGCTATAATCGCGCGCTAGATACGAGCTGGCTCGCAAGGATTTGCAACCTTGGAGGACCATGGCTGCTGAATCTTCCTCGGCTAAGCGCGCGCGCATCCCGCAGCGCGCCCCGCAACCTCCCCGCTTCATCGTCATTGAAGGACCGCTGCGCGTCGGCAAGACCACTCTCGCGCGAATCCTCGCCGAACGGCTCCACGCCCGCCGCATCTACGATTGTGAAGACAATCCCTTTCTGGCCGATTTTTATGCCGCCAAGACCGGAGCTGCCTTTCGCGCCCAGATGCATTTTTTGATGGAACGGCAGAAACGCATTCGCGAGGCCCTTGCGGGCGATGCGCCCGGCCCAGTGATCAGCGATTTCCTGATGGAAAAAGACCGCATTTTCGCCAACCTCAACCTGGATGACGCCGAACTGAAACTCTATGAACGCTATTACGAGGCGCTGACGGCAGAGCTGCCTTCCCCAGACCTCGTCATTTACCTGCAGGCCAAGCCGGAAGTGCTTCTGGCGCGCATTGCCAAGAAGAAAGCCCACGACGAGCTGCACATTTCCACCGAGTACATCGAAGAAGTGGCGCGCGCTTATGAACATTTCTTTTTTCGCTATGCCGGCGCCGACCTGCTTGTGATTGATACTTCCGAAATCGATTTCGTGGAGCGCAGCGAAGATTTGCAGCAACTCTTGCGGCGGCTGAAGGAGCCGGTCAAGGGCACGCAATACTTCCTTCCCCTTGGTGGCACGGACTGATTCTAATTCCCCCTTCTCTCTACGGTTTCTTTTCCCCGGCTTTTGACTTAAAGTCCGACGCGGCACGCCATCTTTCTGGAAATTGGGAGGACTATCGACATGGACCGTTGCACTCGACGCAAGTTTTTTGTGACTTCGCTGGCGGGAAGCGCCCTGGCTGGCGCCGGCCGGCTTATGGGTAAGGCCCTGGATTTCGCTCCAGCGCCGAATTCTCCCTCGCCGACGCTGAATGCCTCCCCGGCAGCGGCCAAACGCCCCGTGATTATTTCCTCAGCGAATGGAGTGAACGCGCTCGAGAAAGGCATGCAAATCTTGAAGGGTGGCGGTGACACGCTCGACGCGGTCGTGGCCACCGTGACCATCGTGGAAGACGATCCCAACGACGATAGCGTCGGTTATGGCGGCCTTCCCAATGAAGAGGGCATCGTTGAACTGGACGCCAGTGTGATGCACGGGCCGACTCACCGGGCGGGCAGTGTTGCCTCGGTGCAAAAAATCAAGAATGTGTCGCGCCTGGCCAAGACAGTTATGGAACGCACCAATCACGTGATGATCGTCGGTAACGGCGCGCGCCGCTTCGCCGTGGACGAAGGCTTTGAAGAGATGAACCTCCTCACGGAGCATTCCCGAAAAATCTGGCTGGCTTGGAAAGCCAAGACCGATTTCAACTGGCGCCCCGGAATTGATAGTCCCGAGTGGAAAGAGTACATGTCCGGGCTATTCCAGGGAGATGAGCAGAAAATCGCCTATGCCGAACAAATGATCGCGCACCCGCGCACCGGCACCATCAATTGCCTGGCCGTGAACGAAAAGGCCGAAGTGAGCGGCACCACCACCACCTCGGGACTGGCGTGGAAGATTCCTGGCCGCGTCGGCGATTCCCCGATTATTGGCGCTGGTTTGTACGTCGATGGCGACGTAGGCGGGGCCGGCTCCACGGGAAAAGGCGAGGAAAACATCAAGATCTGCGGCGGGCATACCATCGTCGAACTGATGCGCAAGGGCATGAAGCCCACCGATGCTTGCCTGGAAGCGCTGGGGCGCGTGGCGCACAATTACAACAACAATAAGAAAAAGCTGACCACCTTCCATATCTATTTTTATGCCTTGAACAAAGACGGTGAATACGGCGGGGCTTCGCTCTGGAAAAACGGCTATGAAGAATCCAAGGTGGCCCAATTTGCCGTGCACGATGGCACGCAAGCCCGCCTCCTGCCCTGCAAACCCTATTTTGACGAGATTGGCGGCGACCAGTAATCCCCGTGCTTTACTGAGGTAGAATCGCTTCAGCCCATGGACCAGGCAAATATTCTGATTATCGGCGGTGGTGTGGTTGGCTGCGCGATCGCCGAAGCCCTTTCGCGCCGCTGGCAAGACATTTTTCTGGTGGAGCAGTATCCCAAGCTGGGCATGGCCACCAGCACGCGCAACAGCGGCGTTATTCACTCCGGCATTTACTACGCGACGAATTCCCTGAAGGCGCGTCATTGCATGGCGGGTAACCGCTTGACGAAAGAATTTTGCGCGAAGCATAACGTGCCGCACCGCACCACGGGCAAACTCGTCGTCGCCAAGGATGCGCACGAAGAAAGAGATCTTCTCGCGCTGAAGAAAAAAGGTGAGGAAAACGGTGTCGAGGGTCTTCGCCTGTTGGATGCTGCGGCAATTCGCGCCATCGAGCCGCATGTGCGCGGCTACCTGGCGCTTGAAGTGCCCTCTACAGGAATCTGCTCTGCCGAAGAGTTGGTGCATGCCTTCGCGCGGGTGGCCGAGGAGCAGGGCGCGAACATCGTCAATCACGCCAAGGTGATTTCGCTGCAACCCACCGGCAACGCGGTGCGTGTTGGATTGCGGATTGGCGACGAGGAACAGTCTGAGGCGGAAACGGTCGAGGCGCGTTGCGTGATTAACGCTGCGGGTTTATACGCGGACGAAGTCGCGCAACTGCTAGGCCCGCGTGCATGGAAGATTTATCCCGTGCGCGGCGAGTACTGTGAAATTCGCGGTCCGCACGCCGATCTGATTCGGAATCTTGTCTATCCCATACCGCACCATGATGGTCTGACACTGGGCCTGCACTTCACCAAGACTCTTTGGGGGACAGTGCTCGTTGGGCCGACGGCAGCCTACGTCGAAGGCAAAGAGAATTACGAGCGCGACCGGCTGACCGTGCCCGAGTTCGCTTCCGACGCGAAATCGCTGGTGCCGGAAATCGCCGAATCGGATTTGCAGTTGGCCTACACGGGATTGCGGCCGAAGCTTGTTCCGCCGGGTGGCAAAGGCATCGCTGATTTTGTCATCGAACCCGACCGTGAAGTGCCGCAGGTTATCCAGTTGGTCGGCATTGAATCGCCTGGCTTGACCGCCGCTCCCGCCATCGCGCAGCGCGTCTCGGAGTTGGCCGCTGAAATCCTGTAGCGGGCGCCTTCTCTGGCGGGCGCCTTCTCTTGCTGACGATCGCTGCATGCCCAGGAAGGCATTGTCATCCTGAGACGATCCGTTGAGGATCATCGAAGGACCTCAACTTTATAATCTTGCGCGGTGCTTCGGGTGAGATCCATCGTGGCGCAAACGACGCGTCAGGATGACAATCCGTTCCTGCGATTGACCAGCAAACATATTGGCAGTGTGTGGATAATCCGGACGATCCACCTACTCCACCACCACCCTCACGAACTTCTTCTTCCCCACGCGCAACAAAAATTCCTGAGGCTTGCTCAAATCGATTACTTTCCGCGGATCATCGATAACGACGCCATCGATCTCGACAGCCTTTTGTCGGATAAGACGTTCGGCTTCGCTGCGGGAAGAAGCGAGGCTGCATATGAAAACAAGGGTGGAGAATTGCGTTGGCAGGCTGCGAGCCAATCTCTGCACGGGCGCTTCCGATGGCGCTTGCCGGTCGCGGAAAACGCGTTGAAAATTTTCGGCGGCTTTGCGCCCGGCCTCAGCGCCATGAAAACCGCTGACTACCTCTTCCGCCAGTCGCATCTTCGCATCCATGGGGTGCAGCCCACCGGTTTCTACTTGTTGCTTCAGCGCTGCAATTTCCTGAGGCGTCCGGTCCGTGACCAATTCGTAGTACGACCACATCAGCTCATCCGGAATGGACATCATCTTCCCGAACATCTCGTTCGCCGGTTCGGTGATGCCGACGTAGTTTCCCAGGCTCTTGGACATCTTGCGCTGCCCGTCGAGCCCCACAAGAATCGGCATCATGACGGCAATTTGCAATTCCTGGTTGTACTCGCGCTGAATTTCCCGCCCAATCAGCAGGTTGAATTTCTGCTCCGTGGCGCCCAACTCGACGTCGGCCTCGAGCACCACCGAATCGTAGGCCACCATCAGGGGATACAGGAATTCATGCACAGAGATGGGCTGCTGTTCGGCGAGGCGCTTGCGGAAATCCTCGCGTTCGAGCATGCGCGCCACCCGGTATTTCGCGCACAAGCGCACAATGTCGTAGCTCGTCAGTTTGTCCAGCCACTCGCTGTTATAGCGAATCTCCGTTTTTTCACGCTCCAGAATCTTGAAAACCTGCTCTAGGTAGGTCTGTGCATTCTCGTTGACTTGTTCGCGGGAAAGCGGCGGCCGCGTTTCGGATTGCCCCGTGGGATCGCCAACCATCGCAGTGAAATCGCCGATCAGGAAGACGGCCTTGTGCCCCATCTCCTGAAAATGTCTCAGCTTGCGGATCACTACCGTGTGGCCCAGATGAATATCCGGAGCGGTGGGATCCACGCCCAGCTTCACGCGCAGCGGCTTGCCGGTCTTGAACGACTTCTCCAGTTTGGCGCGCAGCTCGGCTTCCGGCACAACTTCCGCAACGCCTTTTTTCAGGTAGGCCAGTTGCTCTTCTACAGGCTTGAATTTGCTCGATGTCATCTCAATTCTTCGCACCAGCAGCTCAGGCAGAAAGCGAGCTTCTTTAGGAGGCCGGGACTTTACCTTCTGAAGAAAGCCTCTCTCCTATTCTTGGGCACCTTGTTACGAGCTGCAAACCACGCGGCGGCCTTCGATGCGGTAGTTTCCTTCCAGCACAATTCTGACCGCTTCCGTGTAAATGCGGTGTTCTTCTTTCAAAATGCGTTCCGCCAACGCATGCTCGTCATCGGTATCGTGCACCGGAACGACCGCTTGCACAATGATCGGTCCGGCATCCAGGTTTTCATCAACAAAATGCGCCGTGCATCCCGCGAATTTCACGCCATACTCGAGCGCCTGCCGCTGTGATTCAAGCCCGGGAAACGACGGCAAGAGCGACGGGTGAATATTCAGGATGCGCTGCGGAAAAGCCGCGACGAAGTACGGCGAAAGCAGCCGCATGTACCCCGCCAGGCAGATGAGGTCCACCTTGTGCTCGTGCAAGACTGCGGCAACCTGGCGATCATACGCCTCGCGCTCCAGCCCTTTTGAAGGAATTAGCCGGGCCGCAATGCCGCGAGCCTTGGCGCGCTCCAGGCCCGGAGCGTCGGGCTTGTTGCTGATAACGATGGCGATTTCCGCGTTGGGGATTCGTCCGGTGGAAACGCTTTCCGCCAGCGCCTCGAAATTCGAGCCGCGGCCGCTCAAGAGCACGCCAATGCGCTTCTTCATAAACAAAAAACGTTAGCACACCTGCACAAAGGCGCAAAATGCCGCGCGCCATGCTCACGACCCTGGTCCGATTAAGGGGCAATCGGAAACCGATCACTGCCTGCTGCGCGAATAAGGAAGGCGCGGAGCAATCAGTGTTGGGGAACCGCGGGGTATTGCGCGAAGGTGATGAAATGCCCCGCCGGGTCTTTCACGCCGATTTCCGTCGCGCCATAAAACGTTTTCCGCTCGGGCAGATAAACCTCGGCGCGCTTCACCGCCGCTTTCACTGCCCCCAGATCGTCCACCTGCACGTAAAGAAACGTTGGCCCCTTGCGTACGTCGGCGGCGAGGGACGGCAAGTCTTTTTCCACGCTTGCATACGTCTGATACATCACCTCGACGCCATCCTTTTCCAGAATCACGAAGCCAAGCTTGTTTCCTTCGGGCACTTCGATGGTTTTCTGGAAGCCGAGGCCTTCGACCCAGAAGGGCAATACCGGCTCGATCTCCTTCACGAACAATACGGGACTGAGTTTCGTAACCATGGTTTTCCTCTTGTAGGGGCGGTTTTGTGCCGCCTCGGTTGTCTTTGTAGCGGGCGCCTTTTTCCGCTCCCACAAAAAAAACCCTTGAGCGGAACGCAGGAACGCGGTAAATTCTGCTTTAGCCTATGGCGAAAGTAAAGCGAACAATAAAAGGAGCCCCCCATGCATACCCAACGTCGCCTGCAAGACCTCATCTCCATTGGCCCTGCTATCCTTCGCGATTTCGAGCAGCTTGGGATTCGTTCCGTCGCGCAACTAGCCAAACAGAAACCCCTCAACATGTACACGCGCCTGCAGCAATTGACCGGACAGTCGCAGGATATTTGCGTGCTCGACACATTTGAAGCGGCGGTGGCGCAGGCCCGCGATCCGCGTCTGCCGGCCGAAAAGTGCCTGTGGTGGTATTGGAGCCGGAAACGGAAGAAGAGCCTGGATCCGTCATTTCGAACGGACTCTGCGGAGTGAGAAATCCCTCGGCGTGTTCATTTCATCAAGGAGGGATTCCTCGCTTCGCTCGGAATGACGGTCGTAAGGACGCGCGCGGGCTAGAGGTTCAGCGCGCCGGAATAGACCAGCCGGGCCTTGCCCGTATCGCCGCGCTCGATGCGCCCGATGCGGAAGAACTTTTCGCGGCGGCGCTTCAGGTCAGCCTCTGCTTCCTTGACGTAAGCCGACGGCACAATCGCCACCATGCCTACACCCATGTTGAAAGACTGCAGCAACTCATCGGTTTCGATTTCGCCGATCTTCGCCAAATACTTGAAGATCGGAGGGATCGGCCAGGCATCCAGATCAATGATGGCTTTCACGCCGCTTGGCAAAACGCGCGGCAAATTCCCCGGAAGCCCGCCACCCGTAATGTGCGCCAGCGCCGACACCCAACCGCGCGCCAACATGGTTTTCACGGCCGGCGCGTAGCAAACGTGTGGCTTCATAAGTTCCGCGCCGATTTTGTTGCCCACTTCCGCGACGTAAGTGTCCTGTTTCAACTTCGCCACTTCAAAGACCAGTTTGCGTGCCAGTGAATATCCATTGGTGTGCAAACCAGCCGAAGGTAGTCCCAGCAGCGTGTCTCCCGGCTTCACATTCTTCCCGGTCAACACCTTGTTGCGCTCGACTACACCGACAATGAATCCCGCCAGATCGTATTCTCCCGACCCATAAAATCCCGGCATCTCCGCGGTCTCTCCGCCGATCAGTGCGCATCCCGCTTTGCGGCAGGCGCGGCTCATGCCATCCACGATTTGTTCGACCACGTTGGGCTCGAGCTTGCCCATCGCCAGGTAATCAAGAAAGAAAAGCGGATCGGCGCCCTGCACCAGAATGTCATTGACGCAATGATTGACCAGATCGCCGCCAACCGTGGAATGCACGCCCATGGCCATGGCAATTTTCAGTTTGGTACCGACTCCATCCGCGCTCGAAACCAGCACCGGCTCTTTCCACTTTTTTATGTCCAGGGCAAAGAGCGCGCCGAAGCCGCCGATTCCGCCGAGCACGGCAGGCGTAAACGTTCGGCTGGCAAGATGGCGGATGCGTTGTTTGGCGTCATCGGCAACAGCGATGTTGACTCCGGCATCGGCATATTTCATGGTCTGCCGCCTTCACGATGGATTGGTGACGCTGCAACGATGGGTGAAGCCTGCGAGCATAATTCCCGCTGGACGGTGGGCGGCGGCTAAGGACAGGTCACCAGCTTGCCCAGGCTTCGCAGGTTCACAACTTACACTGGGGGCGATCCAGTTTCGAACAGCCGGGCAATCCGCGTGCTGGACGCCTACAGCTCAAAACACGTGAAACAACCGGTGCCAGCGAACGGTACCGGGATGGATCAGAGCGTTGGCGTAGGCGAGAAACCTGGCCCCGATATCGCCGTTCCAAGCATCCTTCGGCGCGTTCAGCGACATGTAAATCAGCACCGGCGTGCCCAGAATATCATTTCGCGGCACGCATCCCCAATAGCGGCTGTCCAGCGAATTCTGGCGGTTATCCCCCATCGCGAAATAACAATTGTCGGGTATTTTATAGGGCAGTCCGCCGTAAGGAACCGTGAACTGGTCAGGGCGCGGAGCTTCCGTGCGGCCTTGCGTGTAATTTTCCTGCAGCCTTTTCCCGTTAATCCAGACGGCGCCGTCGTGAACGTCGATGGTTTCGCCCGGCAGCCCGATGACGCGTTTCACGTAGTCCGGCTGTGCGGAATCAAACGGCGGCTTGAAGATGATGATCTGCTGCCGCTTCGGGCTGCGCCACAGCGGCACGTGCAAGTTGGTGAACGGCACACCCGCGTCGTACCCCAGGCGGCTCATGATCAAGTGATCGCCAATCAAGAGCGTGTTCTCCATCGAGCCCGAGGGAATCACGCGCGCCTGCCCCAGCGTCCCGTTGATCAGCATGAACGCCAAAATCACCCAGAACCACGCGATGATCTCGCTTTTCACCCGCGCGCTCATCGAGGCTTGCGGCTCCTTGGAGGCTTCTGCTTTCTTCTTGTTTTTCGTTGCTTCAGCTTTCACGTTGCACCGTAACCACTTCGTTCAGTCTAGTGACCGCAGAGCCCTCGCGCACCTCTAGCTGCACCAGGTCCGTGGGATAGACACCGGTATAGCACGAAGTGCAGAATTTCCCTTCCGTGTCGCTCACCGCGTTTCGCAGACCTGGCAGCGAAAGATAGCCCAGCGAATCCGCGCCAAGATACTTGCAGATCTGCTCCGGCGTATTGGCCGAGGCGATCAACTCCTCGCGCGTGGGTGTGTCCACGCCGTAGTAGCAGGGCGAAATCGTTGGCGGGCAGCTAATGCGCACGTGCACTTCCTTGGCGCCCGCTTCGCGCACCATGCGCACGAGTTTGCGGCTCGTGGTGCCGCGCACGATGGAATCATCCACCAGCACAACGCGCTTCCCTTTAATCAGTGCGCGCACCGGATTCAGCTTCAGCTTCACGCCAAAGTTCCGAATCGCTTGCGAAGGCTCGATAAACGTCCGCCCGATGTAATGGTTGCGGATGAGCCCCATGCGGAACGGGATCTTCGATTCAAGCGCGAAGCCAATGGCCGCAGGCACGCCAGAGTCCGGCACCGGCACAACCATGTCCGCTTCGACGGGATGCTCCCGCGCCAGCAACCTTCCCAGCATTTCGCGCGATTCGTTCACCGAGCGGCCAAAAATGGTGCTGTCCGGCCGCGAAAAATAGACGTGTTCGAAAATGCAGTACTGATGCGGTTTCGGCGGGCTGAAGCGGATGGATTCGATCCCCACCTTCGAGATCCTCAGCATTTCTCCCGGTTCCACTTCCCGGACGTACTGCGCATTCAGCAAATCAAACGCGCAAGTTTCCGAAGCCACCAGCCAGGTATCGTTGCCTTCGGGAGTCGTCACTTTGCCCAGAACCAGGGGGCGGAAGCCGCGCGGATCGCGCACGGCATAAAGTTCCTCGGGAGTCAGCACCAGCAGCGAGTACGCGCCTTCCACCTGGTTCAGCGCATCACCCAGCGCAGCGGAAAAATTCCGCACTTGCGAACGAGCAATCAGGTGCACAATCACTTCGGTGTCGCTGTTGGTTTGAAAAATCGAGCCGCGATGTTCCAGCCTGCGCCGGTGCTCCGCCGCGTTGGTCAAGTTGCCATTGTGCCCTACGGCAATTTTGCCCTTGCTGCAATCCACCACGATGGGTTGCGCGTTAAGCAAGGCTTTGTCGCCCGCCGTCGAATATCTTGTGTGCCCGATGGCGCTTGACCCGGGCAGTTTCGCGATCACGCTGGGCTGAAAGATTTCTTCCACTTCGCCCATCGCCCTGTGCATGTGCAGATCGTGCCCATCGCTCGATACGATTCCGGCGGACTCCTGGCCGCGATGCTGCAGGGCATAAAGCCCGAGGTAGGTCAGGTTAGCCGCTTCGGGATGGCCATAAACGCCGAACACACCACATTCGTCATGAAAATGATCGTCAGCGTAAGCGATTTTTATCATCATTGGATTTGCAAAGTTCGTTCCAGCGAATTGGCCCAGACGTCGCGCAGTGTTTCGACCGACCCGGTCACCGCCGCACGCCCCTTATATTCGATGCGGAGAGCACTGTCACGGGTCACTTTGCCGATTTCGTGCGCGCCCACACCATATTCTCTCGCAGTAGTCCGAACAGCGGCAAGTCTTGCAGGGGAGACGGAAACCAGCACGCGCGCCCCGCGCTCGCCGAACAGCGCGTACTCCGCGGATACATCTTCGGGCACCGTCACGCTCGCTCCCAGCCCCACAGCCACGAAGCACGATTCCGCCAGCGTAACCGCCAGGCCGCCGTCGCTCAAGTCGTGCGCCGATTGCAACGTCCCTGCATCGGCCAGGGCGACGAGGCAATCGATCACCCATTTCTCCGCGGCAAGCTCGATGGCCGGTGGTTCCCCGGCCACGATGCCAGCAATGGCCTTGGAGTATTCGGAGGAGGAGAACTCCCGTTGCTTGCCGGCGCGCGGCGGAGCTTGCGGCCCTGCTTTGGAAGACGTGGCGCCGTCGAGAAGCACTATCATGTCGCCCTCGTTGCGGAATGCCATCTTCAAAACTCTAGAAGCATCGTCCAGGATTCCGAGTATGCCGATCGTTGGTGTCGGATAGATCGATTTGCCGAGCGTTTCGTTGTAAAAACTGACGTTGCCGCCGGTAATCGGCGTCCCCAGCGCCACACAGGCTTCTCCTAACCCATCAATGGCCTGCGAAAACTGCCACATCACCTCGGCCTTCTCCGGGCTGCCAAAGTTCAGGCAATTTGTCGCCGCCATCGGCCGCGCGCCGCTGGCCGCAACATTGCGCGCCGCTTCGGCCACCGCATGCATCGCGCCCACTTTCGGATTCAGGAAACACCAACGCCCATTGCCGTCGGTCGCCAGCGCCAACGCCCGCTTCGTTTCCTTGATGCGCACAACTGCAGCATCGCTCGCGCCGGGCCCTGCCAGGGTATTGGTCCGCACCGACGTGTCGTACTGCTCGGTAATCCAACGCTTCGATGCAATGCTTGGTGACGCCAACAGCTTCTGGAAATTCGCGCTCAGGTCCGCGCCTTCGGGCGCGAACGCGAACCAGTCCTTCTCGGTTTCTTTTCGCGGCGCGGGTTCGGTGATCGGCCTATTGTACACGGGGCCTTCTTCCGCCAGCGGGTGCGCGGGAATTTCCACCGCGACCTTGCCGTGGTCTTTCACTACCAGCAGCCCGCCATCCTTCACTTCGCCGACCACCATCGCGTCCAGGCCCCACTTCTTGAACACCGCCAACACTTCCGCTTCGCGCCCCTTCTCTGCCACCAGCAGCATGCGCTCCTGTGATTCGCTCAGCATGATTTCGTACGGGCTCATTCCGGTTTCGCGTTGCGGCACCTTTGCCAGGTCAATTTCAATGCCCGTGCCGCCTCGCGAAGCCATCTCGCAAGTCGAACACGTCAATCCCGCCGCGCCCATGTCCTGAATGGCCACCACCGCGCCCGTTTGCATGGCCTCCAGGCAGGCCTCGAGCAGCAGCTTCTCCATGAACGGGTCGCCCACCTGCACATTCGGACGCTTCTGCTGCGATTCTTCCGTGAACTCCGCCGACGCCAGCAGCGACGCGCCGTGAATGCCATCACGCCCCGTCTTTGCACCTACGTAAATCACCGGATTGCCCGCGCCCTTGGCTTTCGCGAAAAACAAGTCTTCCTTTCGCGCAATCCCCAGGGCCAGCGCGTTTACCAGGGGATTCTGCGAATAACAAGGTTCGAATGCCACTTCCCCGCCGATCGTCGGGACGCCAAAACAATTTCCGTAGCCTCCTACGCCGCGGATCACTCCATCCAGAATCCGCCGGTTCCTGGCTGCTTCTTCTTCTGTCGTCTTGTGTGTGCCGGCGCCAACCCCGCCATCTTGAGAATCGCCTGTCGGCCGCGTCTTTGACTCGACGCTCGCCACTCGCTTGCCCTGAGCATCGAAGGGCCGCTCGTCACTTTTCTTAATTTCGCCAAAACGCAGCGAATCGAGCACCGCAATCGGCCGCGCGCCCATGGTGAAAATATCGCGCAGGATGCCGCCGACTCCGGTGGTCGCCCCCTGAAACGGTTCCACGAAGCTCGGATGATTGTGGGATTCGATCTTGAACGCTGCCACCAACCCGTCGCCGATATCTACTACGCCGGCATTCTCGCCGGGCCCCTGCACCACCAGCTTGCCGCGCACCGGCAGCCGCTTCAGGTGCACCTTGCTCGATTTATAGGAGCAGTGCTCGCTCCACATCACGCTGAAGATGCCCAGCTCCGTGATATTCGGGTCGCGCCCCAATATTTTCTGGATGCGCGCAAATTCCTCGCGCGTCACTCCGTGTTCCGCCACAATCTCCGGCGTCACCCTGATCTCTGTCGATGCTGTCGCCATTCTCTAGTAGCCTTTTGGTTCCAATAAAACTGTAGGGGCACGATCCACCGTGCCCCTGAAAGCCTCATCTTTGGCCGCGACTCACGCCGTAGCCTTTGCCGTGCCTACCAGCGCCTCCACCATGGAGCGGAAAATCACCAGGCCGTCTTCCGAATCCAGCACGTCTTCAACGGCGCGCTCCGGATGCGGCATCAGCCCGGCAACATTGCGCGCGCGATTGCAGATTCCCGCGATGTTCGCCAGGGAACCGTTCGGATTCCCGGCGGTATCGATCGTGCCATCCTTCGTCGTGTAGCGGAACAAAACCTGCTCGTTCCGCTCCAGCTCCGCCAAGGTGGCCGCGTCGCAATTGTAATTCCCGTCGCTGTGCGCGATCGGCATTTTCAAAATTTGACCCTTTTTCGCAGCGTTCGTGAACGGAGAATTGCTCTGTTCCACGCGGACGTGTACGTGCCGGCAGATGAATCGCAACCCTGCGTTGCGCATCATGGCTCCTGGCAACAGCCCTGCTTCCAGCAGGATTTGAAACCCGTTGCAGATGCCCAGCACCAGCCCGCCGTTCCTCGCAAATTTCTCCACCGAATTCATTACCGGCGAAAAACGCGCAATCGCCCCGGTGCGCAGGTAATCGCCGTAGGAAAAACCTCCGGGAAGGATGATGGCGTCGCAGTCGTGTAAATCTTCGGTTTGGTGCCAGATGAATTCCACCGGCTTTTCTAGCACGTGGCCGACGGCGTGGTAGGCGTCGTGATCGCAGTTGGACCCGGGGAAGACAACAACTCCAAATTTCATGGCTCACCTCCGGGTAACATCTTGGAAAATCTAATTTTATCACACTGTGGTGGCCGCTACCCGCGCGAACTTAACCTCCCTAGATCTTCAGCGCCGCTTCTTCGTCTTCTTTTTTGGGTGTTGGCTGGCGGCGAGTTCCCGCCGCTTCTTGCCAGCCCAGCCGGGCTTATTGACCTGCCGCCCGCGCGCGATTCCCAAGGCATCCGCAGGAACATTTTCTGTAATCGTCGAGCCCGCTCCCACGTACGCGCCATCGCCGATTCTCAGCGGCGCCACCAGCGTCGTATCGCTTCCGACGAAGACGCGATCCCCGATGGCCGTGGGGTGTTTTTGAAATCCGTCGTAGTTGCACGTAATGGTTCCCGCCCCGATGTTCGACTTCGTGCCGATTCTTGCGTCACCGAGATAGGAAAGGTGGGGAACTTTGCTGCCTTCTCCCACCGTGCTCTTCTTCAATTCCACAAAGTTGCCGACGCGCGCTCCCGCCTTCAGGTGGGTCTCGGGTCGCAATCGCGCAAACGGGCCGGCAACCACGTCCGCATCCACGCGGCTCTTGGTGATGACGCAGTGGGGCTCGATGGTTACGTCGTCTCCCATTACCGTTTCCAGAATCACGCTGCCCGTCTTGATCACGCAGCGCTCCCCGATTTTTGTCTTCCCCAGAAGCTGCACGCACGGCTCGATCACCGTATCTTCGCCGGCGGTCACATCGGGATCGATGAGCACGGTCTCCGGCAGTTGAATGGTCACGCCATTGTTCATCAATTCTTCCCGTTTCCATTCGCGCAGCGTGCGGTCCGCTCCGGCCAGGTCCGCGCGGGTGTTGCAGCCCAGTGCTTCCCTCGCATCGGGAGCGATTTCCGCCAGGACCGTCTCGCCTGCCGCGTTCAGAATGGCGATCGCATCGGTCAGGTAAATCTCCCGATGCTGGTTGTTCGGTTTTACATGGGCCAGCGCCGGCCACAGCTTCGCTCCGGTGAAGCAGTAAATACTGGAATTGATTTCGTTCAGTTCGCGCTGCTCGGGTGCAAGCTGCGATTCTTCGACAATCGCTGCAACCGTGTCGCCGGATTTCCTGACGATCCGGCCATACCCGGAAGGATCGGCCAGCACCGCGGTCAGAATGGTAGCCGCCGCGTTCCCTTTCTTGTGCTTGTTGATTAGCGCCCGCAAAGTCTCCGTACGCACCAGCGGCGCGTCGCCCGGCAACACCACAATGTATTTCGCATTGCCGATGGCCTGCTTGGCCACCAGCATTGCGTGGCCCGTGCCGTGCTGCGGCTGCTGCAGGACGGTGCCGACGCCGAAAGGCTTCACGGCAGCGTCCACCTTTTCTGCCTGATGCCCGGTCACCGCAATAATTTTCTTTGCGCCCAAGGCTTGGCAGGATCGAATGACATGCTCGACGAGCGTGCGCCCGCCCGCCTGGTGCAACACCTTGGCAAAATTGGATTTCAGTCGCGAGCCTTTGCCCGCGGCTAGGATGAGGATTGCAACGTCTGAATTGGCCATAGCTTGAGCATTGTCCCGTGAGGAGCCCTGTTTTGACAATGACCAGTAAACGTCTTCAGTTAACGCTTAGGGGCACGCTGGCCGTGGCGTCGGGATTGGCCCCGTCCCCGCTCACCGTATAAGCGCTCACTATAATCGAGTAGTTTCCGGGGGTCGTGCCGCTGCCTGGCGGTGTCATGGCGCTGTTCCCCCCGGCGCAACCCAGCAGGATCGCGGAGCCAGCCAGCAACGCCGTCCCTAGGACATCAGCTGGTCGCAGGGTACGCCGCCACTTCACCGCGAATCGGACCGCCATGACGCCCAATAGAGCTAGCAGAACGAACTGCGCCACGCCGTAGATTCGCCGCCAAAGACTTGTGGGCGGCACCAGGGCGTTCGCTGTCGTGAGCACCTTGACGGTGACCATCCCTGTCGCGCTGGTTGAGAAATCCAGTGTATTCGCGTTCAGTGTGTCGTTCGTGCTGACCTGGCAAGTGGCGTTGGGCGCCGTCGTCTTGCAAGCGAGGTACACGCGTCCGCTTCCCACCGCGTTTCCGATACTGAATGTGCTGGCATTCCCCGTCGTCGCGCCCGCCTTGATCGAGATCGCGGGTGGATTCCCCATGCTTGGCGAAGGAACCGCAGCGGCCTGATAGATGCGCACGTAATCCACGGTCATCACTGCGGGATTGGGCGTCGTTGTATCGGTTGGGCCGGGCCAGGAACCGTCCCCGCCCAAGGCCAGATTCATCAGTAGGAAGAACGGGTGATTGAAAACCCAGGTTTGGCTCGCAGGCACGTCACTCGCGGTACGCACAAAAAAGATGTTTGCCGGATTATCCACGTAGAACTGCACCATGTTTGGCGACCAGATCGCTCCATACGTATGGAAGCCGGTCACATCTCCACTGGGAAACGTATATTGCCGGCTCAACCCGTTTGCGCCGAAATAGCCCGGGCCATGTATGGTCGAACTGATCTTCGTCGGTCCCTGGCCGGCGGAGGCCGGCACGTTCTCCAGGTAATCCATCTCGCCGCAGCCGGGCCAGCCCGCGGTGGAAATATTGCTTCCCAAGGCCCAAAAAGCGGGCCAGATTTCGGGCCCTACCGGCAGCATCATCTTTGCCTCTGCGCGGCCGTATTGGAATTGCTTCGTGCCCTTGGTTGTCATCCTCGCGCTGGTCCAACTGCGGCTATACAGTGTCGTGCTTGCGTTGAGTTTGAGTGCTCGGATCACCAAATGGTCGTTGCCATCGATATACGCGTTCGGCTGTGTCGAGTTGCATCCGCCCGCGGTCATTCCGGGAGCGCAGTAATATTCCACCTCGTTATTTACGTTGAGAATTCCCGTGTCGAAGGACCATTTGGTTGTGTCGATCGGCGTTCCCGGTGGGCCGGAAAATTCGTCCGACCACGCGGGCGCACCCCAATTCTGGGCGCTAGCGACGCTCGGACCGAGCAGGATGAATGTGAAACACGCTGCCCAGCGATAAATCCGCGCCCGGCTCCAATTTTGAAAAATGTTCACGGGATCGCGCATCTCCTTGGCCTGCCAGTCTACCGAGAGGACCGGCAATTTGCCCATGACTCCATGGGTCAAACCTTCACTCTGGAAGCGCACGGAAGGCACTAAATATTTAGTTGCTGATCGACCGTATCCCTCTTTTGTCCGTATCCCAATTTCACGAAGCCACTATGCGACGCGTCCAGGGAATATGTGCCAGGCTCTACCTTGTTAAATTGAAAGTATCCCTGAGCATCCGTGATGGCAAACGCGGACTTCTCCACGCTGTCATGACTCCTAAGGATGACCGTGGCTTTCTTCAGCGGTTCCCCGGTGTCGAGCCTCAGAACGGTTCCCGCAACTACGGATTTCTCGTTGTTCTGAGTCTTCGCCGCATCAGTTGGCGGCGGTACTTGAGCGGCGGTTTGCCAACGAAGGAGGAGCAAGAGGAATGCAATTGAGGCTGGCCTCCTCTTCGCCACCTCCTGGAGAAGCCAGGAAGCCGTCAAACGGAGAAATTATAGACCCAGGTTGCGCGGGAGTTCCATCAGCAGTTCAATCGGCAGCCGCGAACGACTCCGAAGCGCGTGACTTGGCCGCCGGCGCCGCTACAGTTTGCACTTTCGAGGTGATCGTCCAGGCGCTGGTGTCTGAGAGCAGTTGACTCACCAGCTGAGTATGCAGCGCATGCCCCGCTTTGCGGGCTTCCACTCGCCCGAGCAACGGGAGCCCCGCCAAGGCCAGGTCGCCGATGAGGTCAAGGGCCTTGTGCCGCCCAAATTCGTCCGCGAAGCGCAACGGGCCGTTCATTACGCCATCTTTCGTCAGCACGATGGCGTTCTCGAGGGACCCGCCGCGAATCAGCCCCATGGCGCGCAGTGGTTCAATGTCGCTCTCAAAACAAAAGGTTCTGGCCCGGGAGAGAATGCGCCGGAAGGAGGCTGCATTGACGACCATCTCCACTTCCTGCTGTCCCACGAGCGGATGCGGAAAATCCACATAGCAACGCACGTGAAACTCGTTTGCGGGATAAATGCCGATGCGCCGCCCGTCTTCGATCACTTCCACGGGCTTCAGCACTTTCAGGTAGCGACGCTTGCGCCGCAAACGCCGGATGCCGGCCTGGTCGATCAACTGCATAAAGGGTTCGGCGGAACCGTCCAGGATGGGCACCTCGATGGAATCAATATCCAGGAAAATGTTGTCGATTCCGCAGGAATAGATGGCCGCGAGCAGGTGCTCGGTTGTAGACAACAGCACGCCCTGCTTCATCAGGCTCGTGGCGTAGCTTACGCGAGCTACGTTCCTACCCTGCGCTTCGATTCGGAACTGCTCCAGGTCCACGCGCCGGAAGACGATGCCCGTGTCCGGCGGGGCGGGAACCAGCCGCAGCTTTCCTTGCACGCCGGTGTGCAGTCCGACGCCAGAGGTTTCCACCGGGTGGTGAATGGTAGTCTGGAACATTGGGGATGAACTCATGGTAGCATATTGTCGGCCATTATCGAGCCGCTTTGTGCCCTACTTTCAATCAGTTAGAGAGACACAAAGTCGATAAGTTGGCTCTGATGTGTCAATTACGCAACATTAGCCGGTTTTCCCGTGTCTTTCCCGGTTCTCTCTCCGTTATCGGTCTGAAGCCGTATCCAACTCTTCTCTCGACCCGTCTCGTCGGAGTGTTATACTTAAGTTTTGCATCTTATCCAGGATGGTGCCGGATGAATCGATTCGCTCGTTACACCATTGTCGCGGTTTCGGTCCTGATCATTTGCTGGGTCGGGTTCGGCAAGGTCCTGGGCCGCACCGCCAACGATAAGACCTACAGGTCCATCACGGTGTACACCGAGGTCCTGCAAAAGATTCAGCAGGATTACGTTGACGAGCCAAACATGCACCTGGTCACCGCTGGCTCTCTGCACGGATTGCTCGAATCGCTCGATTCGGAATCCAGTTACCTGACGCCCCGCGAGTACTCCGAATATAAACAGAAGATGGGCAACCCGGCGGGTACGGGCGAAGCGGGATTGAACCTCAGCAAGCGTTTTGGTTACATCATTGTCACTTCCGTGCTTCCGGAAAGCTCTGCGGAAAAAGCGGGATTGCGCAGCGGCGATATTCTGGAGTCCGTTGCTGGTTTCACCACGCGCGAAATGTCCGTCGGCCAAGCCAAGAATCTTCTCGTCGGCCAGCCCGGCACGGGCGTGAAAGTTGGCGTGATTCGCCGCGGCAAGACGCAGCCGGAAGAAGTGGAAGTGGTTCGCGAAAAGTTGCCGCCCGCGAAGCTGATTGTTCAAAAGGTAGACAACGATACCGTCGCTTTGCGCTTTTCCGCTCTTAACGCGGGTAGCGCCGATGAAGTTCGCGCCAAGTTGCTCGAATTCCAGAAGCAAGGCGTAACAAAAGTGATCCTGGACCTGCGCGATTGCGGCCGCGGCACCTCCGCTGAGGCCATCGCCATCGCGCGACTCTTCGTGCCCTCGGGCACGCTGGTTACGCTGCGAGGCCAGACTGTTCCCGAGCAGATTACCAGCGCGGATTCCGTCAAGGTCGTCTGGAAGGGCCCCGTATCGATTCTGATCGACGGCACAACCACGGGAGCCGCGGAAGTTCTAGCCGCTTCCATCGCCAACAGCAAGCGCGGTGACCTGGTCGGCGACCGCACGTTTGGTCTCGCCTCCGAACAAAAGCTGATCCCCATTGAAGACGGTGCAGCGCTCTTCCTAACGGTGGCCAATTATTACAATTCGGACGGCAAGTCCATCCTTGAGGAAGGCGTGACGCCCACGGAAGTTGTGCATTCCGCCAAGAACCCCGCTGACGATTCAGACGAAGGCGAAGATACTGCTTCCGGCGCGCAGAAAGAGCCCGCTCCGGGGCCGCGCCCGCTTTCTTCCGAGGATCCGGTTCTTCGCAAAGCCCTGGAGCTCTTGAAGAATCCTGCGCCCGTGAAGAAGGCCGCTTAGTTCAAACGTGCCTTGTACTTTTTCTGGAATTCGGCGAGGCCCCGCCCTCCTGCTGTGTTTGTCTGCCGTGCTGGTTTTGCTGGTCTCAGGCTGCGATAAAGCCAAATCCACGCTGGAATCCGCTTTAAAATCTCGCCGCCCTCCCAAGGAACGCGCCACTACTCATCCTGCGCACCCGCAAGTCTCGGGTACTCCTCGCCTGGCCATCATTCTCGACGACCTCGGAAGCGATCCCTCTGCCGTCGAGGCCATCTTTGCCTTGCATTACCCTCTCACACTTTCTGTGTTGCCCAATCATCCTCGTTCCTCGGAAATCGCCGCCGAAGCGCATCGCCGCGGCTACCAGGTCATGCTGCATCTCCCGATGCAGTCGGTTGGCAATGAAATCCCCGAACCCGGGCAATTGCGCGCGGGTATGACTCCTTCGCAGATGACTCAGGCTCTCAACGAAATGCTGGCGGGTGTTCCGGACGCCGTTGGCGTGAACAATCATCAGGGCTCACTCGCAACTTCGGACGCGGCGCTCATGGCGCAATTGATGCCTCTCCTTCGCGAGCGGCACCTTTTCTTCATCGACAGCCGCACCACGGCCGCTACCGTCGCCTATGATGCAGCCGAACGCGATGGCGTGCCTGCCGCTTTCCGCAACGTGCCTTTTCTTGACGATGTGCAAGACGACGCGGCCATCCGCCGCCAACTCGAGCTGGCCATCCGCGGCGCCAAAGAGAAAGGCCAAGCGATCGCTATCGGCCATCCTCACCCGGAGACCCTGCGCGTCTTAAGGGAGATGCTGCCGCAAATGCAGTCGCAAGGCATACATCTTGTGCACGCCTCCGACCTCGTTCATTGATTTAATTCTGCGCCGCCACCGCGCTTGCCAGCGGTTCCACCTTTTTTGCGGGGAACAGCCATGCCACCACCAAAAACTGCAGGGCCATCGTCAGGAAACAAAACACGCTACCCTCGGGTCCCACGCTTCCACCTGTGAGCCACCGGGGTCCGTGCAAAAGGGCGTTGGACAGATGTCCTTCCAGGAAGGTGCCGCTGTTGGGCACGGAATACAGATAGGACTCGCCCCAATCAAAGCTGGCGTGCAATCCCACCGCGTACCACAGGCTTCCGGTCCGCTTCAGCGTAAAGCAGAAAAATAATCCCACCAGCACAACGCTGGCCGCTCCTATCAAACCTTCCCCCGGATTTCCCAGATGTCCGGCTCCGAACAAGACCGAGAGCAGGATCGCGGCCGGCCAAAAGCCGATGCCATCCGCCAGCGTGAATTGCGTGTAGCCCCGAAACAAAAACTCTTCAAAAAACCCAACCAGGACAAACAGTAAAATGTGCACGGCGCCCCAGCGCACAATGGCACTTCCGCTTAAGGCGAGATTCCCAAACGAATAGCCTCCGAACGCCGCGATGAGACCCACCAGGAGGCTGACTTCCGCCAAGCCAAACAAAAATCCCAGCCAGAACTTTCCTCCGAACGCTTCCTTCCAGGGGAGGCCATAGTCCCACACCGAACGCCGTTCGATTCGCGCCATCATTGCGGCTGCCCCGAACGCGATGGCGAAGCCGATCACCTCGCCGATGATACCGTCCTTTACTGTCAGCGTCCCCCGAGGTGTTCCCTGGCGAACCTGGCTAGCAATTAAATTAAGAACAGCGGAAGTCCCGACCACGATCAGGATGTAGATTAGGAGACGCCAGCCCGAACGAAGTCCGTGGTCTCCAAAAAACACCTTTGTGAGCGGGCTCGCGGGCGAAACTACGCGCTGCGGTTCATCGAATGGCTTCTGGGCGTCCATGCCCTCTCCTTTTGACCAGTCTTTCTTCCTTGAATTTCCAACCTGGTAACACGGTAACACGCAATGGCAATGACGACCTGTTGTAGGCGCTAGCTTCGATTTTCCGTGAGAGAGGGACCTTTCGTCCAGCCGCCTCCTGCGTGATAATAGAACTGGGAAGATTAGGACACCGGCACCGGGGGAGACCTGCTGGAACTCACGGAGGTCAACGCGTGCGGCTGTCATTGCATCTCAACCTGAGCAGGCCCGTCACAGACCTCAAATTCTCCTCGAAGAGGCAAGACAGGCGCCACAACTTTGATTTAAAGTGAAGGAGCACGAATGATGCGGTCCAGGACAGCAATCGCTGTCGCGCTTTGCGCACTTGGGTGGGTGGCGGGGTGCAACAATTACAACAACTCCGTGCAGTATGCGACGGGCGCCACGATTACGAACATTTCGCCGAGCGGGGTTCCGGCCGGGGCCCAAGACACTATATTGACGGTGACAGCCTCGGCCGTAAACGGGTTTACGCAGCAATCGGTTGTCGAGTGGAACTATCAGAAACTGAAGACGAATTTTCTCGACGTCACGGCAATTACCGCGGTTGTGCCGGCCAACCTCTTGACCAAGGCCTCGACGGCTTATGTGACCGTGTATGCGCCGCAATCGGGCACCGGGCAGAATGGTCTTTCGAACTCGCTGGCGTTCTATATCGTGGGTGCGCCGAATCCACAACCGACGATCACGACGATCTCGCCGAATACGGCGGTCGCTTGTGGAGCTAATTGCAGCAAGGTTTCTGTCGGTATAACGGTGACAGGGACGAACTTCCTGCCATTTTCTAACAATGGCGGATCGGTGGTCGCTTTCGTGGGAGTAAGCACCTCGCAGAAAGCGACGGCGCTGGTCATTAACAGTTTTTCAAGCACCGAAATGAAGGCGACGATTCCGGGAACATTACTTTCAGCGCCGGATCCCAATGCGGCCATCGTGGTCATCAATCCCCAAGTCATACCATGCGTGGTGAATTGTCCCTACCCCGTCGGGACCGACGGCGGGACCAGCAATCCCGTGAGCTTTGCGGTGACGGGCACGGCCGCAGCGAGCACACTGGCGGCCGCGGCGGAAGAGACTCCGGCGGTGAGCCAGGACGGGCGATACGTCGCGTTTTCCTCGCAACAGAGTGACATCACCCAGATTATGGTGCGAGACACTTGCCTCGGCGCATCAGCAGAGTGCGTGCCTAGCACGAAAGTGGTTTCGACGGCTGCGGATGGGACGCCGGGGAATGCCGATAGCCACACGCCGGTGATGAGTGCGGATGGAAGATATGTGGCGTACAGCTCCGCCGCGACAAACCTGCTGGAAAACGCGCCGGCCGGTAGACAAATTTATCTGCGGGATACTTGTATCGGCGCCGGGGCCACTTGCAAGCCTGCCACTTCGCTGATCTCGACGGACCCCGAGGGAGCGCTGACGGGCACCGAATGTGTCTTCCCGTCCATCAGTTCTTCGGGACGCTTTGTGGCGTTCGTGGCGATCACCGCAAGCCAGGACCCGAACAAAGTAAAATCACCGACGGGCGCGGCGAACAGCGGGCTTCGTCAGGTGTTCATTCGGGACACTTGCCTTGGTGCGAGCAACTGCACGGCGAAGACGACACGCATTTCGCTGCAGCCGGGGGATGTTCCGGCGGATCCCACGAAGCCAGCGGGACCGGCCTTGAGCGGCCTTGCTAAGCAGATTGCGTTGGCCGACGGCAAGACTTCGACCGTGTTCACCTCGACCGTGCCTGTGAATGATCAAATTTTTCTGGCGGCCACGAGCCACGAAAAGTAAGCCTGAATTCCGCGAAACTGAAGAGAGATTTCTCCGCTGCGGGACGGCAGACGCCGTCGAAATGACGTGTCGAGTGTGTCTACGCCGCTCAGTTGAAGCGAACTTTAAGGTCGGGACGTTTCTCCAGGTGGACAGATTCGATGAAGCGGACCTGGCGCTCATCGAAGGTAAGAATCATGGAAGAGGTGCGCACACCTTCGCCGAAGAAGCGAACCCCCTTGAGCAAGTTGCCGTCGGTGACACCGGTACAGGAAAAGATAATTTTCTTTCCGGGGGCGAGATCTTCGGTGCCGTAGATACGGTTGAAATCTTTTACACCCATTTTCTCGAGACGTTCCCGGTGTTCCGGCTTACTGACGACGAGGCGCGCGAGAATCTGGCCGTTAAGGCAACGCAGTGCGGCGGCCGTCAGGACACCCTCGGGAGCGCCGCCCGTGCCCATGACCATATGGACGCCGGTGCCGACGACAGCGGCGGAGATGCCGGCGGAGAGGTCGCCGTCGCCGATGAGGCGGATGCGCGCGCCCGCGGAGCGAATATCAGCAATTAGCTTTTCGTGGCGGGGACGGTCGAGAACGATGACGACGAGATCTTCGACGTCGCGGTCCAGGCGTTTGGCGACGGATTTCAAGTTATCTATGACAGGCGCATCGAGTTCGACGGCTCCCTTGCAGGACGGGCCAACAATAATTTTTTCCATGTACAGATCAGGAGCATGGAGCAAACCGCCTTTTTCGCTGGCGGCCAGCACGGCGATGGAATTGGGCGCGCCCGTGGCGCAGAGATTGGTGCCTTCGAGGGGGTCGACCGCGATATCGATAACCGGGAAAAGGGCCTTGGGGGCGCGTGTGGCGAGGCCGACTTTTTCGCCTATGTAAAGCATGGGAGCTTCGTCGCGTTCCCCTTCCCCAATGACGATGGTGCCATCCATCTCCACTTCATCCATGGTTTTGCGCATGGCTTCGACAGCGACTTCATCGGCTTTGTGGCGATCGCCAAAACCCATGGTGCGAGCCGCGGCGATGGCGGCATTTTCCACGACGCGCAAAAAATCCAGGCTGAGATGTTCTTCCATGTAGGACACCCTCCGCGGGAGCTTATGTTAGGTCAAAGTGCTGGTTATGGTCGAGAGCAACACGGGAGCGCGTGGAGCGAAAGTGTAATCCATCCTGCAAGCACAAGTAAGCAGAAAATTCTTTGTGGCATTGCCTGCTTCAGCGGACAGGTTGCAGGACGACGTTGAGCAGGTTGGGGTCGGTGAACGTCGTGGTTTCGCCCGTGCGTTTGCCCGCGACCGGCAGGAGCCGCGCGCTGAGCGGCTTGTTCCACTTCACAGAAAGCGTGGCGACATCGCCGATGATGCGGACGAGCATGTCCACAGAGGTATCGCCGGGAAGCGGGACCGTGTCCAGACCCGTACCGCACACGGCGGAGTAGCTTAGCAGCGCATCCAGGGAAAGCAGGCCGTCATTCCAGCGTTGCGCCAGGCGCGCGTCTTCCAGGATCGGCAGCATCAAGCCGGAATAGCCGGTCCTCAAGGCGCCAATCTCCTTGAGCGCAGAAGTAATGGTGCCTACAGCGGTGAGAGTGCCACTGTTGCCAAAGGGCTGCTTCGAAAGGGCTTCGATGGCGACGCCAATCGAGACATCCTTCATGGGTGCAGGCGAGAGATCGAGGCCCAGGTAGGTCCAACCCTGTTCACGATCCACGCGCAGGGCCAGGTATTCAACATCAAAGGCCTTCTGAAAATAGAGATCAATCAGGCGGCGCCGGGCCGCGGCCAGATCCGGGGCGCCCTGAAAAGCGGCTGCGACGACATTCGCGGATTCCATGCCGACGGTGAACTGATGACCAGCGCCGGTGTGAAACGCGGCGGGAAAGAATGGAGAATACGGCGGAACGTTGGCGATGGCCGCAAAACGAAAATTGCCCTCACTGTGCTCCGTGGTGTCCGCCAGTTTCTTGATGACGCGAGCCGCGGCAGAGACGGCGGGCCAGTTGATGGCATCGTCCTTGGTGACGACGACAGTGCCGTAGAGTGACTTCGTGTTCTGGAGGATCTCAGCAAGCAAATCAGCTTGCGCGTCGCCATCGTCGCCATTCAAATAGGCGGGACCGATGGAAATCATCAGGTGCTCCAGCTGAGCCAGGCCGTCGAGGTTCTTGAAGAACTGGATGGTTTCGGCGCGGGAAAGACCTTTGGTGTATTCCGGGAAAGGCTGCGTAACGATGCGCAGGGTCTGCACCGGGAAGCCGCCCGATTCGAAGACCGTGCGCGCATACTTCAGGAATTTCTCGGTGTCTGAGATGTCGATCTGATAGCGAGAACGGTCGAGATTGATGAAGGCGGCAATGGTGCGGACTTTTGGCTGGGGTGCTAGGGCTGTTTTTTCCTGCGCGAGGGACGTGGAGAGGACGAGCAGCGAGAGCAAGGAAGCGGTGATGAGACGGAAGGACAGCTTACGTGATTGAGTTCGCATAGGGTTTACTCGAAAGCGGCGATGCCAGTGATTTTTTCTCCGATGATAAGTTTATGGATGTCGTTGGTGCCCTCGTAAGTGTAGACGCTTTCGAGGTTGTTCATGTGGCGCATGATGCAGTAGTCGTCGACGATGCCGTTGGCGCCCAGGATGTCGCGGGCCTTGCGCGCAGTTTCCAGAGCGATGCTGACGTTGTTCATTTTGAGCATGGAGATGTGCGTGGCGTCGGCCTTATTTTTGTCTTTGAGGCGGCCGACGTGGAGGGCGAGCAATTGCCCTTTTGTAATTTCGGTGATCATCCAGGCGAGTTTTTCCTGAACGAGTTGATGCGAGGCGATGGGCTTGCCGGCAAACTGCTTGCGCGTTTTGGCGTATTGCAAAGCGGTGTCGTAGCAAGCCATAGCGGCGCCGAGCGCGCCCCAACCAATGCCGTAACGCGCCTGATTGAGGCAGCTCAGCGGGCCGCGAAGCCCCGTGACCCCGGGTAGCAGATTCGTTTCCGGGATTGCGCAATCGGTGAGAGCGAGACCAGAAGTAACAGAAGCGCGCAGTGACCACTTCCCGTGCACTTCCCAAGCTTTGAAGCCGGGTGTGCCTTTTTCGACCAGGAAGCCGCGGACCATTCCGTCCTCGCACTTGGCCCAAACCACGGCGATATCGGCGATGGAGCCGCTGGTGATCCACATTTTTTCGCCGTTGAGAACGTACTTATTTCCCTTTTTTACGGCGCGAGTGAGCATGCCACCAGGGTTCGAGCCAAATTGTGGCTCGGTGAGGCCGAAGCAGCCGATGGCTTTGCCCTGTTGGAGGAGCGGAAGCCATTTGTCTTTTTGCGCGTCGCTGCCGAACGAGTAGATCGGGTACATCACGAGCGCGCCTTGCACGGAAACAAAGCTGCGCAAGCCCGAATCTCCGCGTTCGAGCTCTTGCGTCATCAAGCCATAAGCGACATTGGACATGCCGGCGCAGCCGTAGCCCTGAAGATTGGCGCCGAAGAAGCCAAGCTCACCGAGTTGCGGCACGAGATGCATGGGGAAGGTGCCTTCGCGATTGTGTTTCTCGATGATGGGCAGGATTTCGTTGTCTACGAACTGGCGGGCGGTCTGGCGAACGAGTTTTTCTTCATCGTTGAGCTGGGAATCGAAATCGATGAAATCCACACCGGGGAATGAGGGCATGAAAGGCTCCGAGAGTGAGAGTAGCAAAGGGTTGCAAGCGGCGGCAAGGAGAGGACGTTTTCGCGGTGGATTGAAATCTTCTGAGCGGCGCTTAAAGAGAGGAAAACGCGGGGGAGAGGAGGAGCCCACCCTTTACAAAAAGAAAAAGCGTAAAGCCAGGCGCCCGAGTTTTAGCGCGCCACCCGACTTCGTTTTCACGAAAAAGTCAAAACCCCAAGTGCCAAAGCCGCACCTGGGGCACCCGGCAGACTAAGGATGACCGGAGACAAAAAATAAAGAAAAGAGGTGAAGAGAAAGAGCCCACTTAATTGCAGAAGGCTCGCGGTAACCGGCTGAATTTTACTGAACGTCGATGGTGGTGACGCTCAGTGGCGGCAGCGAGACTGTGAGTGTGGAGCCGCTGACGGTCATTTGGCCGGCAGAAACGGGCGCGATGGGACTTTGGCTCTGCGCCGTAGCGGCGGTCATCTGATAAACGTGAGCGGTGCCGGACAGAGCCAGGCCGCTGATGGCCGTGACTTTTGTGACTGTAGAACGATTGATGGCGACGAAAACGTACCGGCCGGCGGTCTTGCTGTCCGAGCTGGCGTAAACAGCGACATCCTGAATGCTGCTCGAAGTCGCTAGCAGCGAAGTGTCGCCGAAGCAGGCGGTTGAGCCGTCGAAGCCGCGGAAGGCCCGGAAGCCGGCCAGCGAATACGGATCACTGGTGTTCAGAGGCCAATAGCTCGCGGCGAAAAGTCCCTGACTGCCTAAGATACCGAGGTTGTCCGCTTCGGCAAGGGTTCCCGCGATGTGCTGGCCGCCGCCATTGTTGTACTCGGTGATGGCGATTTTCATGCCGGGGAATTGCGCATTAATTTTGGACTGCAGACGGCCAAGAATGTTGATAGGAGCCCCGAGCACGCTTGAGGTGATCCAGGAATTTTCGGTGTAGGTGGAGTCCCAGAGGCTCCGCGGGCTTTGCACGATGGCTTGAACCTGTGCGTCGGTCAAAGTCGAGCTGGTGAGATTGATCACTCGATTGCCACTTCCGTCGGTGGCTTCCGAGTACCAATGGAAATCGTAAACATCCACCAAGTTCTTACCGTAGGTAGTGGAAGCGGTCTGGAGAGCCGCGAGATATTTGTCGGGAAACCAGTTGGCGCCCGTGGGCGTAGCGGCCAATTCGCCTTGCCAATTGTAGAGGCCCTGAAAACCGTAGTGCACGGGACCAAAGATGATGGCATTGGGGAACTGGTCTTTGAGGGCTTCGGTGAGGGTGATGGTTTTCGTGATGTAGGCATCGGAGGTGATACGGGTGGGTCCCTGCACTTCCAGATGCGTGGTATTCCAGAGTTCGGGCTCGTTGTCCAGGCTGATGAAGGTGGCATGAACGGGGCTAGCACCGAAGATGGATTCGCCGGAAAAGTTCCGGTCGAGCGCCCAGGCGAACTCGTCCATGTAGACATTTGCGCCGGTGGTCGGCGGAGTCAGCGTGAACGTAGCGGCGGATTGCGTGCTCTTTTTGTCCACGACTTGCTTGAAGCGCGTGAGATCGGGAGGAGCGGCGATGCTCACCGGGCCATTTTCATCGGTGGAAACCAGACCCTGAAGCTGAAAGGTGACCAAGCTGGCCAGGCCGGCGTTCTGGTCCGCAGCGATGAAGCTGCGCACCGCTTCGGCAGGCGTGCTGCTACTGCTGAGGTAGGCGTCGCTTTGGTAGAGGTAATCACTACCAGCGTTCGAGGCATTGGTCTCCCAGTTGTAGGCGGTCCAGCGATTTCCGCCGGCGCGGTCGAAGGTCAACAGCGGCGGTGCTCCGGTGATGCTGGAGAAGGAATTGACGCCGTAGATGTAAGGGGAGATGGCATGAGTCATGGTGGGATCGATCGTGATGGTGACGTCGGCGGCCACGGCGGCAACAGGAGTGGCGCTGACTTCACTGGAATTGGCGCTCGAGCCATGAGAATTGGCAGCCCACACGACGTAATAATAGGTAGTGCCGTTGGTGAGATTTGTATCAGAGTAAGTTGTCGCAGCGGTGGTAGCGACTACCGCGTAAGGGCCGCCACTCGTTGTGGAACGCCGTATGCCGTAGCCGGAAGCTCCCGAACTGGCCAACCAGGTGAGAGTGACTTGGGCGTTGCCGGCCGTAGCTCGCAGGCCGGTGGGCGTTGCCGGCGGATTTCCGCCGCCGCCGATGTTGAACGGTAAACCCGTACAGCCAAACAAGAAGATCGCAGAAATCAAGGCGAGAAGAGAGAGAGGGCTTTTTCTTGCTAACCAGCGATGCGCCAAATTACAACTCCTTCTGCGGACGGCATGAGACCTGAAGGCATGGCAGAATCCAGTTTAGTCTAGGATGAGGGTGAAAAGTGAGAAACCTGCCTGAAAGGACAGAAACGGGGCCCTGACCATATCCTAAGGCGCACACGAGCGAGCCAGGGAGAAGAGAAGGTACACTGAGAAGTGAGGCGGAAGGGAAAACGGCACGTGGTGAAACGACGGACGAAGCGGCCAGGGCAGAAGATTAACCCAGACATCCTGATTTTTGATGTGGATGGCGTGCTGGTGGACGTGAAGGAAACCTACTGGCGAAGCGGCCTGCAGACCATGCAGCAGCTGACGGGAAAGAAACTGACCTGGCCGGAGTTTTACAAGTGGAAACGGAAACCAGGGAATAACAACGACTGGATGATGGTGTCGCGCTGGGCGACGGCGCTGGGAGTGCCGACGAGCTACGAGGAAGCGCGCCAGGCCTTCCAACCATTTTATTGGGGCCAGAACGGACAGCCGGGAAACGTGCTCAGGGAGAAGCTGGTAGTGTCGCCAAAGCTGATCGAGAAATGGGCGAAGCGGCGGGAATTGAATTTGTTCACGGGGCGGACGCGACAGGAACTCATGTACACATTTGAGCGCTGGCCGGCGGCAAAATGTTTTCGCCAGGTGGTGACCATGGACGACGCCCGGAGGAAGCCGGACCCGGAGGGATTGCGCATCATATTGAAAGGGCGTGATCCGGCGTCCGCCTTGTATTTGGGCGACAATATTGATGATGCCCTGGCAGCGGTGGCCGCAGGCGTGCCGTTCATCGGGATCTTGCCGAAAAGCGCCCATGACTACCGCCTGAGAGCTATGCAATTTCGAGAATTAGGGGCCTTGCAATTGTTGGAGCGGGTACGGGATTTGGAGAGGTGGTTGGAGTAGAACGAGAGGCAGGCAGCTATTCCCGGGCCGCGAGAATCTCAAGAATAGGGTTTGTGCGCACTGGGGAGCCGGGAACTTTTCCGAGCAGGAGCGGGAATCTTCAATCAGGGCCCCCGCGAAATCCAGGAGCAGAAAGGCAAGGAACATGAGCAAAAGCACGAGAACCATTCTGATGAGTGGAGCGTTCCTGTTTCTAGGAGGAGTCGCGCTGGCGCAGGCACCTCCAGGCCCGATCGCTCCCGCACGCCCTGAGGGGCCTTCGACGAGCGCGCCCGTGGCAGCGAAATCGCTTCCTGTGGGTCCCCGGAAAAACATCATGGGAACCTGGAAGCTGAACCGGGATGAGAGTGACAATCCGCACGCGAAGAGCAAAGAAGGAACGAATAACACTGGGGATCCTGGCGGCCACGGCGGTTATGGCGGGCCAGGAATGGGTGGAGGCTGGCCTGGCGGGGGAATGGGTGGACCTGGGATGGGTGGCCCAGGAATGGGCGGTCATGGCGGCCAAGGTGGGCCGCAGGGGCGAAGCAGCGAAAATCACAACAAAGCCCTGGATGCCACGCGTCCTCCGGAGGAAATGACTTTGACGCAGCGGCTGGAAAAGGATCCGGAAATTGACTTGGCGGACGACCGGGATCACCGGCAAGCCTTTTTCACCGACGGAAGAAAACTGGCGAAGACCCAGGATTCAAGCTACGAACAAATCGCGGCCCGCTGGGACGGGAACAAGCTCGTGACGGATGAAAAGGGTCCGCACGGAGGCAAGATGACCAGGACATTTGAACTGTCGCCGGATGGGAGGCAGTTGTGGGAGACCATCCAGATCACCTCCGGAAAGCATGAGGAGAAATCCACGACGATCCGGTACGTGTTCGACGCCACGGCGCCGGAGCCAGGGAAAGAGGCCGCCAGCTAATTTGCGCGAAAAGGTAGTGGCCCAGCGTTGTGTTTTATTGCGGCGCCGGAGTGGTGCTTGCCGGTAGGTGCGCATTGGCGAGACGTCGTTGCGTGTCGGCCCGAATTTCCTTGGCGTGCTGACCGTCGGGGCTGTCGGGGTCGAGCCGGATATAGGCGTCGAGATCGACGAGAGCCGCGGAATAGTTTTGTTGTTTGAGATGGATGAGCGAGAGCAGGCGGTAGACCAGCGGCTGATCAGGAGCCAGGGACTGCGCTTTCTCTGCCGCTAGCAGTGCGGGCTCGAAATGGTTGCGGTACAACTCCAGTTTGCCGAGTTCGAAATAACCCATCCAGGAATTCGGATTCAGCTCCAGGCCATGCCGCAGAAGCGGCTCGCCGCGAGCGACATCGTGGCGGCCAAGCCACAGGAGAGCGAGCGCCAGAACCGCATCCGCGTGAGTTTGGCTGCTGAGATCCACGGATTTCTGGAGGTTTTTCTCGGCTTCGGCCAGATTCTGCAAAGAAAGATAAGTCATCCCGATCTGATAGTAAGCTTCGTAATAGTCAGGCGCCTTGGCAACGGCGGATTGGAAATCCTGTAGCGCTCCGTGCGGATTTTTCCCGGCGTAAAGTTTCTTCTTTCCCGACTCAACAAGCTTTCTTGCGGATTGCGGCATAGAAAGCTCGTGGGCGGAAATGGAAGAGCCCGCGGAAGCGCCGGCGGGCGAAGTTTTTGAGGGTTTGAGAAAAATCGAAACGCCGCGCTCGGTGCCGAAATTCACGTCCACGTGCATGTCGGTGGGTTCGTAGCCGGGCGCGGAGATTCTCAGGATGTAAGAACCTGGGTGCAAACCCAGAAAGGCAAACTCGCCGGAGTTCGTGGTGATGGATTCTTGCAGAGGATTTCCGCCGTCGTCGCATAGCCAGACGGAGGCGTGGGGGATTCTCTGATTGGTGGCCTCAGAATAAACGCTTCCCCTCAAGTTGGCGCTGGGATTCGCGAGCAGACGCAAGAATCCGGCAGCAGGCAGCAACAGGAACGCCGCGAAACCGCACAAAGCGAAGCGGGAACGGGGCAGCAACCACCTCCGGTCAGCGCAGTAGTCGGATTTTACACCTGCGGGAAGAAAACGAATGGGGAGAAATCACGATTCAATAGCGAGAACAGGCAGAGCTGCGGGAGCCGCGCCATTATTCTCGCCAATAAATGAAGAGGGTCTCATTGCGGGTGGCTCGCCACAGCATCGGCAGCCTCCGCGGTCTCAAGCGCTCTTTGCGTTTGGGCTCGAATTTCTTTGGCGCGGATGCCGGCGGGGCTATCGGGTTCAAGGGCGATAAAAGCGTCGAGTTCCACCAACAGTTCGGGGTAGTTTTTTTCCTGGAGATGAATGATCGCGAGCACGCGATGAGGAAGGGGTTGCGCGGGGGCCAGCGCTTCCGCTTGTTGGGCGGCCTCCCGCGCGGTCTGCAAGTGGCCGCGAGCCAATTCGATGTTGGCCAGTTCATAGAGTGCAATCCAGGAGTGCGGAAATAGCTGCAAACCGCGACGGAGCAAGGGTTCTCCATTCGCGGGATCTCCATGGTCAGCCAGGAGAGCGCCGAGGGCGATGTCCGCATCGGGATATTCACTGTGGCTGAGTTCCACGGACTTGCGAAGATTTTTTTCGGCTTCGGGAAGATTTTGCAGCACGAGATAAACCAGTCCGATTTGCTGGTAGGCCTCGTAGTAATTGTGGGCTTTGGCCACAGCCGACTGAAAATCCTTCAATCCGCCCCGCGGATTTTTCTCAACATAGAATTTCCGTTTGCCGGAAGTAACCAGCTCACGCGCCGCCATGGGCATGGATAGCTCGTGAACTGAAACGGAGGAGCCTGTGGGGGCATTTTCATTCGATGCGGCTTTTGGTTTCAGGAAAATTGAAAAGCCACGCTCCGAAGCGAAACTCAAATCGACTGGTTTCTCAAGAGGATCGAAACCGGTGGCACGGATTTGCAGGAGGAAATGTCCGGGGGACAATCCTTGAAATGAGAATTCGCCGGAATCGTTGGTGACCAATTCCTGCCAGGAGGATTGCCCGTCGCTACTCAGGCGGACAGAAGCATTCGCAATCCGCTGGGTCCCACCTTCGGAGAAGAGCACGCCCGACAGACTGGCAGAGGAGTGAGAGCCCGCTTGTGAGAAGGCACGACCCGGCAGGGAAAGAAACACAAAAAGACCACACAGCGCAATACTGCTTCGGTCCACCGACCACCTCGGTTCGACCAATTGAGCGGAGTGTAGCAGTCCGGGTAGTGTCGAGCGAGCAAAAACGAGGGATTAAGCCGTAACTTTTCGTAACGCTTGCTCGAGGTCAGCGATCAGATCGTGCGTCGTTTCGAGGCCAATGTTCAAGCGAACAATGCGGTGATCGTAAGGCGGGCGCCCCGGGATGCGTCCGATGTGATAGGCGACGGCGAGGCTAGCGACGCCGCCCCAACTGTAGCCGACCTGAAAAAGTTCTAGCGTATCGACGAAGGCGTAGACCTGCTCCTCGGACGGGCCGGGTTTGAAGACGAACGAAAACACGCCGGAAGAGCCGAGAAAATCGCGCTTCCAGAATTCGTGGCCAGGGCAAGATGGCAGGGCGGGGTGCAGGACGCATTCGACTTCGGGGCGGGCAGCAAGCCATTGGGCGACGGCGAGCGCGGAAGTCTCGATGGCCGCGAGGCGCACGGCGAGAGTTTGCAAGCCGCGAAGGGCGAGACTGCAATCGTCGGGAGACACGGCGCAGCCGATGACCTGTTGCGCGCTGCCTAGGCGCTGGTAGAGGGAGTCGTCTCGGACGGTGATGGAGCCGAGGAGGAAATCGCTGTGACCGCCGATATACTTGGTGAGGGCTTGCATGGTGACATCCACGCCGTGGGCGAAGGCGTCGAGAAGCACGCCGGCGGACCAGGTGTTGTCGAGGGCCACGAGAACTTTTTGTGCGTGCGCGGCAGCGACAATGGCGGGGAGATCCTGGATTTCCATCGTGATGGAACCAGGGCTTTCGGTCCAGATGAGGCGCGTGTTGGGCTGGATCAGAGAAGAGATGCCCGCGCCGATCGCGGGATCGTAAAAGGTGGTGGTGACACCGAAGCGGGAAAGCAGCGTGGTGGCCAGTTTGCGGTTTGGGAAATAGACGCTGGTGGGAACGAGGATGTGATCGCCGGCGTTGAGCAGGGCGAAATTGATGAGGGAAATGGCCGCTTGGCCGCCGGGAGTGAGGATGGTGTGCGTGCCAGATTCGAGTTCGCAGACGCGCGCGGCGAGCTCGAGGACGGTGGGCGTGCCGTAGAGGCCGTAAGTGTAGCCGACGCGTTGCTGGTCCCAGGTGTCTCTTACTACTGAAGCCGAGGGAAACAGGGTTGTCGAGCCGCGATAGGTGGGAGTGGCGAGAGACTTGTAGCCCTGCGGGATTTTCGCGTCGGTGTGGATCAGTTTGGTTTTCCAGCTTTTTGACACAGAAGCCTCGTCTTGGCCACAACCAAATAACGTGAGTGACTTCCCCGTCGCATAAATGCGACAGCTTCTCAAACCACGCTTGCGATTAATTCCGCTACGTTACGGTTTGACGGACTCATCCTAGCCCGTTGGAGAATTACTTGAGCAGACACGACATCACGAGGCGCGAGCAAACCGCAAGCGGTGCAGACGTGCTCGCGATCCGAGAGTTCTTTCCCCACCTTGACCCCGCACGTGCATGTCTGGCTTGTTCCACGAGGGTTGACGGCCTGCAACTCACGCCCAGCGTTCTCGGCTTTGTACGTGAGTTTAGAAAAGAATGCAGCCCAACTGACGTCGTGAACAGACTTGGCCAGCCTACCGCCTGCCAAGCCTTGGGCGTGCAAATCTTCGACAGCGATTACCCCGAAGTTCTGGACCAGCCAAAACGTAAACTTGTGCTGAAATTCGTGCCGCTGGTTCTTGATTCGTTGATGAACTTTTTGCAGCAACGCAACCGCTTTGCGTCGACGATGCGAACCCTTCTTACGACGGGCGACTTTCCGTTGGGCACGGCGCAACTTCGCCTCGGCTCGTTGATACCAGCGGTGATTCGGCACCGACTGGCCATCGGACAGCGAGGCGAATTTCTCCAAACCAACGTCTATGCCAATTTCGTTGCTGTTTGCTGGCAGAGGCTGCCCAGCGCACGCCACCGAAAAGCAGGCGTACCACTTGCCGCACTCCCGTTTAACGGTGACCGTCTTAATCTTGCCGCCCACCGGACGATGCAACTTCACTTCGGTTTGTCCGATACCTTGAATGCGGAGCATGTTGCCGTTCAACTTGATGCCGTCGCCGTAACTCGGAAACGTGATGCTATCGAAACGACGCCGACTTTTAAACCGAGGGTAACCACATTTCTCGCCCCGTTTTACACGACGAAAGAACGCCTCGAAGGTCTTGTTCACACGGCGACGAGACCACAAACTCGGCAGATAGGACTTGAGCCAAGGAAACTCTTCCCGAAGTTGGTGACTGGTGAATCCCTTGAACTGTGCTGCCAGTCTTGCGGGTGCCATCGTTGGGTCGCTCTCGACAACCAGGTGCACATGGTCTGGCATGATTTCCAAGGCTTGCATTTTCGCCTTAATCTCTTTGGCCTTCTGATTCAGAAGTTCTCGGAGTCGTTTCGCAAGCCCGTCTACAAGGATGCGTTTGCGGTATTTCGGGCACCACACGAGGTGATAGCGGAGCGAGAAGAGCGAAGCAGCGTTCACTCTGTAGCGATTATCACCCATGGACCTACTCTCTTACAGTGTTCGATATCCATCAAGCAGCTAATTTCATTACCTTGCAGGAGAACCGAACGATTCCTCTGCCGCCTAAAGACGGCTGTCCCCTCGGTCTGAAATCTTATGGGAATTATAGCGAGGAACGATGCGCGAACGCCTGAAAGAACGGAGGACCGCGAAAAGGGGCTTATCCAGCCGATGCGAGCAGTTCGTCCGCTGTTGAGGACACGGCCCTTTGCTGGCTGAATGCCATCGAAAGTGCCCGCTGGGCAGTGGAAAGTCCTTTTGGAGCAAGCAGTTGCCCTACCGCTGGTGGGTCGACTCGCGTGCACTGGGTGAAAATGTCATCGCGTAAAGGACTGAGGACACGGGCTGCGGTTCGTTGACGGGGAGTCGCGTCGGATGTTATAAATAATGATTCTGATAGGCAGCACAAAGCCCACCGTACGCTCCTACTGGGCCGGGGAAACGGCGTGGCTGCCATCCTGAACTTTAGGCGAATAACAATTTCATGTCAGACTTGGTTCACCAGATAGGCGAACTGTTCCTTCGGGCTGTGCCCGTAGCCCTGATCGTCCTGATTTTCTATTTCATCCTGCGGGCTATTTTCTTTAAACCACTATTGCAAGTAATGGCGGAGCGCGATGCACGCACGCGGGGCGCGCAGCATGCCGCGGAAGAGGCGCAAGCCGCAGCCAGAGAAAAGATAAAACAATACGAAGAGGCGCTGAAGCAGGCACGCGCCAAGGTTTACATCGAGCAGGAAGCCGAGCGGAAGAGATTGCTGGAGGAACGCGCCGTTTTTTTGAAAGAGGCGCGGATAAAAGCGGCGGCTGAAGTGCACGTGGCGCAAGAGCGCGTGACCGCGGAATTCACCGCGGCGAAAAAAGAAATGGAAACAAGCACGGCACAACTGGCCAAGGAAATCGTGCGGCGGGTGCTGCAGGTTTCGCCAGCCCCGGGCGGAACGGCGAGAGGGGTGCGATGATCCTGATCCGGAAGATGTATGGCGGCGCTCTAGGGCTCATCCTGCTCTTGGCGGCGACAGTAACCCACGCGGCGGAAGAAGGCGGGAACGCGGCGGAGCAGCCGGTCGGCATGGTTTTCAAGTGGATTCACTTTGTGATTCTGGCGGGCCTGGCATATTGGGTGTTTGGGAAGTTGCTGCCTCCGTGGTTTCGCCGGAATGCCGACGAAATCAGCTCGAAGATCACCAAATCGGCTGCGGTGAAGGCGGAAGCCGAACGGCAATTACAAGAGGCGACAGCAAAATTGGCCAGCCTGGACAAGGAAATCGCGGCATTCCGCGAAGCAGCACAGCGGGAAGCACTGGCGGAGATAGAGAGGTTGCGCGTGATGACGAAAAACGACCTGGAGAAAATCAGTCACGCGGCGAAAGCAGAGATCGAAGCCGCGGAGCGCGCCGCGCGTGTCGAATTGAAAGCGCTGGCGGCGAAGTGGGCCGTAGATGTCGCGGAATCGCTTTTGGCGAAGCAGATGACCCCGGCCGTGCAAGAATCCTTGATCAGCAGCTTCGTGCAAAGCTTGCAGGGGAGGGCGAATTGAGGTCGGCGAGCCTGCAATACGCAAATGCGCTGGCAGATATCGCGCTACAACAAGGAGCGGCAGAACCCGCGCTGAAGCAATTGGAAGAATTCGGCGCAGCGCTGAGGGAATCGGGGGACTTGCGGACATTTTTG